>SDBU01003013.1_pt1 | contig 21756 bp, 22 predicted proteins | sample 2277071 | NCBI WGS metagenome assembly SDBU01 (sample SAMN10397929, study PRJNA504765) | marine sediment metagenome | isolation source: marine sediment core GS08_GC12, 126 cmbsf | place: Arctic Ocean: Gakkel Ridge, Loki's castle | collected 2008 | reverse complement strand
ATATAATGCTAAATAAGCTCTAGTTGCAATTTTTTGACAAGCGTGTGTATCTAAATGATTTTTTATATTGCATTCATTTTTTGTCTTTATTGCAAAGCTTTGCAATGAGAAATCTGAAAAATTATAAAACTTGTTTATCTCATTATATAGCTTGTAATTTTTATCTTTTTTTGCTTTGGTATTAAGCTTTGATTCCTTTATAAGCTTTATTCTTTTTAATCCTTCGCCTAAAACTGCATTATATAAATATCTTGCTAGCTCTAAAATTATATTTAATATTTTCTCTTGTTTAGGCGTAGTTTTTAATCGGAATTCATGGATAAATGTTTTAGACATATTTTTGCTCTTCTATTGCACAAAAAAATATATCAAAATTTCTATTATTAAAATAGTTTTTTTTATTTTGGCACGGCTTACTCCACATTTAAAAATGGGAGCTTGCGCCGTGTCCTTTTTCGGTCAATCAATTTTTATTGATTTTTTGTATTATATTTTAATATTGTAGTTATTTATGAAATATTTAAATATTACTTTTTTTAAAAAACATTTCGAGAATCCTCTTTTTGATAAAATAAAGATTTATCTTGTCGTAATACAAGATCTTTATGAAAGAGAAAAAATTATTAGCTATATTTTAAAAAAGATAAATATTAAAAATTTTAATTTATCGAAATTTTCAAAAGAAAATAAATTATCTAAAATTATAAATACTTTTCAAAGCCCTTCTCTTTTAGGAGGAGAGCCTTTTGTTATAATTGAAGATATTGAAATCTTTTCAAAGCAAGATATTCAAAATTTAAATTCATATTTAAAAGCTAATGATGTGCATTTAATAATTGGCGCTTCTTCTAGAGGGGATGCTTCTTTGTTATACACAACTATAGAAAAAAAAGGTCTAATTTTTGATTTAAGCTCAGAGAAAATTTGGGAAAAAGAAAAAAGAATAGCTAGTTTTGCTTTAGAAAAATGCTTAAAAGCTAATAAAAATATATCATCTATAGTAATTGAAGCCCTTTTTGAAAGAGTAGGGCTCGATCTTGCTTTAGTAGAAAATGAAATAAATAAGTTAATCACTTTTGTTGGACTCAAAAAATCAATAGAAATCGATGATGTTCAAAGTATTTGTCCAATAAACATCACAGAATCTGTTTGGAAAATAGCAGAAGAGATTGTGTGGGGAAAGATAAATTTTGATAATTTATCTGTAGATATGGCTTATTTTCATCTTTTGATCTCTGCAATTAGATATCAACTTCAACTGGGATATAAGATGGCATCTATTTTAGAGAGTGGTAAAAAATATGATTTGAATGCATATTTTCCTAAAATATATCCAAGAGCGTTAGAAAAGAAAAAACAAATAGCTAATCAAAGAAAATCTCTCTTTTTTAAAGAAGCGATAAAATCTCTTTTTGAAATCGATCTTTTATCCAAAACAATTAACATGAACTTATCTAATCTTTTAGATATATTAAAAACCAAACTTTTATATTTATCCACGTATGACGTTAGAACTACTTCCTAATCTTTTAGATGAATCAGCTGATATTGATCTATATTTTCCAAAGAATTTAAAAAATATAATTCTATCTTTAGATGGTCTAATTGCGGAGAATGAAAAAAATGCAAGAAGATATCTTTTAAGATTTATAGATAGAGAAAAGCTGCAAAAAGTGCCTATAACACTATTAAATGAGCATACTAAAGAAGATGAAATTTTAGATTTATTAAAACTAATCGAGAATAAAAAAATCGGTTTAATTTCAGATGCAGGGCTCTCTTGCATAGCAGATCCTGGATCAAAACTTGTTAGATTAGCAAGAGACAAAAATATTAAAATTGAAGCATATCCCGGCCCCTCTTCTATTTTTTTAGCTCTAATGTTATCTGGTCTCAATGCTCAAAGATTTGCTTTTCAAGGATATCTACCTAGAAAAGAAGAAGAGCTTATTCAAAAAATAAAGGATTTAGAAAAAGAATCATCTTTAAATAAAATTACTCAAGTTTTTATAGAAGCTCCATACAGATCTGATAAGATGCTAGATTTTTTAATTAAAACACTTAAAAGCGCTGCTACTTTATCTTTAGCTATAAATCTTACTTCCAAAGAAGAAAAGGTTATTACCAAAAAAATCTATGAGTTTAAAAAATTAAATCTTAGAATTGGTAAAAACCCTACTGTTTTTTTATTTGAAGCTTAGTTTTTTCTCATTTTTTTTGAACTTTAGATGATATCAGATGCTAAAGTATCATAAAAAAGTAGACCCTTTTTGTTTAGTTTAATCCTATTTTTATGAAAATTTATAAATTCAGAATTTTTTAATATTTTTATTGTTTTTTTTGGGATTTTTCCAATCTCTTTTTCAAATTCTAAAATATCTATTCCATCTACCAATCTTAAATTAATAGCTAATAGTTCATTAATATTATCTGGATATTTTAAAAATTCTTCAAAATTTATATAGGTTTTTTTTAAAGCAAGAGCATCTACATATTTTTGAAAATTTTTAATATTTCTAAATCTTTTATTTTCAAAATAACTAAAAGCAGATGGTCCAAAACCTAGAAAAGATCTAGCCTTCCAATATCCAACATTATGAAATGATTCAAAGCCCTTTTTTGCAAAAGCTGAGATCTCATATCTTTTAAATCCAAGCTTTTCGAACTCTAAAACAGCCTCATTTAATAGTTTTAATGACTCTTTTTCATCTGGCACAAACTTTTTTAAAGTTTTTCTATTTTTATAAAAAAGAGTCTCTTTTTCAAACGTTAGGTTATATAAAGAGATATGTGTAATTTTTAGATTTTTGATCTCATCTATAGTCTTTTTAAAAGATGCTAAATCTTGATGCAGAATATCATACATTAAATCTATTGAAATATTTTCAATCCCACATCTATAAATATCTAAAATCGCATCTTTTGCTTTTTTAGCGCTGTGTTTTCGTTTTAAAATTTTGAGCAGTCTATCATCAAAAGATTGAATGCCTAAGCTAACTCTGTTAATACCCAGTTGTTTATATGCTTTAATTTTATCTATTGAATAATCTTCTGGGTTTATCTCAATTGTGATTTCAATTTTTTGTGGGGGGTTAATAAGTTTTAATATTTTTTCAACTATTTCAACTTCTAATAAAGATGGAGTGCCTCCTCCAAAATAAATAGATACTATATTGCTATTTTTTAGTATTGATTTAACTCTATCTATATGGTTTTTAACTGCTTGTAAATATTTTATGCCCATCTCAGGTTTATAAAAAATTTTATAAAAATGGCAGTATGGACATATGCTAGAGCAAAAAGGCACATGAAAATAAAGACTTAAATTTTTACCAGTTATCGCCATCTGGATCTTCTAAAATACCCCTTTTCCAACGGTTTCTATCAGAAAATGGATCTTCTTCCTCTTCTTCTACAAAGGTAGCTACTTCTGTAACATCTTCTTGTTCTGTGTCTACCTCAAATGTTTGAGTCTCTTCTTCGACATCAGTATCAACTCCAACATCCATATCTGGCACTGTTTGAGGGTCTGGATAGATCTGCTTTGCTATAGATTTTTTAGGAGCTACATAATCTTGCATATCTCCTGTCTCTTTCATAAAACGAAGTCTCTCTTTTTCCTCTTCAAGTTTTTGCTTTACTAAGCCAATTTCTTCTTTGTGTTTTTCAATATCTTTTTTTGGTACTAAACCCAAATTTAGCCATTTTTCTAGATCTTCTAGCTCGAGCTCTAGTTTTTTGAGGCGATCACTTTTTAAGTTCATATCCCTTTCCTTACATGTTACAAAACGATAGCGTATCGAAAAAACTACTTTTTAAAAAGTAGTTTTTTCATTTTTTTTCTAATAAAATATTTTTTAATAATTTTATAAAAAAAAACCATCATCTTTTGATGATGGTCTTACAATAAAAACTTTTTTATTTAGTTGTTTATCTAGAAGGGGCTATTTCATTTTCAAATGTTGCCATTAGTACATCAGTCGGCTCTACATTTGAATAATTATGTAGTTGTGCAATTAGGGCGATTGGCAATATCTCTTTTGAATATTCTTTATATTTTATTTTAAGTGTGTTTAAAAATTGTTGTGTTTCAGTATCGAGGTTGATAAATCTATGCTGTTTTATATTTACATTTTCAGATAATTTTTGAAAATATTTAGCTTTTTCAGTCTCGGTATAAGAGTCGTATGTGTCTTTTAATAGAAGAGTAGGAGCTCTTCTTCTTGGAATTACTCCATCTTTTGGACCTATTCCTAGAGCTCTTCTTTCTTTATCATCTTTTAGAACACTTCCCTTTGATTGTAACTGTGCCCGTTTTAGATAGCGAATTGCTGTTTCTACCTCGCTTTTTAAAAGAGGCAAAACTTCTGAAGTTAAATGAGTTTCATCAAAATATTGTCCATTATTGAATGCAGAATTAGTAAAACCAATAAATGTTTCCCCTTTAGGATCTTTTTTGAAAATCTGGTTGTATAGTAAGATATTAATCGAATAATTATCTGGTCCTATTAGTTGATCTTTTTGCACCTCAGTTAAAGGTTTTGAAAAAAGTTTATTAAGCTGTTTCATAGCTGTTTTAATATTACCCTTTAATGTTTGTAAATTTCTGATATCAACTTCATAATCTTCAATAGTTTTATCAATTGTTGCTTTTTTTGCATCGAATTCAAGAGCCATTTTTCCATTATTTAGTCGATTAACACTTTCTACGATAGCATCACCATCAGAAGATGATAGAGCTGTAATGTCTAAACTAGGAAAATCAAAAATATCTTTTTTGCCCCAATATCTATTCCAAGCATAAGTCCCCACAGTATGAGCTAAACGTGCAGCTGAATCACCTAGTTGGAAGTAGGTATTAAACCAAATGTAATCTTTCGCTGCTTCAGAGGGATTAAAAGATGGTGGTTCAAAACCTAAATGTGGAGAAAAATAAATCATGTTAGAAAGAGCGAAAGTATAAATTTTTCCGGATCCATAAGGATTAAAGAAACCGTTATATCCTATACCAACTCCATTTGCTAATACTTTTAGACTCTTCATAACCAAATTAGGATTTTTTTGTTTAATGTCTATAAATTTTTTATTTAATTCAAATGCTTCTTTAAAAATTTGATTAAAATCTCTAACGCGGTCATTAATAGTTGGATTTGTATTGTCATATATTGCCATGGAAAGGCCAAGTTCTTTAGCTGCTTTTATTAGATGCTCTTTTATATGTTCAATTCTCTCAGTAATATCTATATAATTTAATTTAGAAACATCTTTAGATAAATCGTCTTTTAACTCTTTTATTTTTTTCTCAGCACCATTTAATTCATCATCCAATGTTTTTAAATTCGAATCAAAATTCACTGAACTTTTTAAACCAGGCAATGGCCCTAAAACTCTTTGTACCCAAGCCTGATTACGTAAATTAGGATATTTTAGTGGTTTAGTAGGATCTGCAGCATCTATAGCTTTCAAATCAGACTTTAATCCCATAGAAATATCAAAATAAGCTGGTAACTCATCTAAGATAATTTTTATGCCTAAAGCACTTGCTTTTTTAAAAACTATTCCACTTGGAGTAATAGCTATGACTTTTGTAATTCCTAATATTGCTTGTTGGGGATCTGTAAGACCTTCTGTAAGATCAACTGTTTCCGTCTTTCCATCAGCCTTTTTTCTTTGATGTTCAAATCCATCCACAATCTTCTTACCAATCCATGAACTTCCTGCTACTGACATAATGTCCTCCTTTTATATTTTTTTATTAACTTTGTAATTTATTGTTCTAATAATTGTATTATTTAGTAATATTATATTATAATTATAATTATCTGTAAATAAAAATAGTAATATTAATAAGAAAAAATAAAATTTCAGACAACTGTTTTTTTTATTAGTATATATTATATTTATGAAGAATATACTAAATATTTTAATTGATAGATTTATCGCTTTTTTAGAGGTTAAATATCTAAAACTCGATCTAGAAAGGAGCTTATGAGAAAAAAATGTAAGTCACTAAAAGTTAGCTAATTACAACTTGTCTAACAGGCTTAGAATTAGCCGTTTAGAATTAAAATAAACGAGCTGCTTTTATCTTCGAAAAGATAAAAAATTAAGATGTTTTAGAATTCGAACTATTGTAAGAACCAGAATTATCTTTAAGTTAAAAGCCTATGGGTTAAATAACTGAGTTTAAGTCACTTAATGTCTTATTTATCTCTTCTTGACTTTTACCATGAGCCATAAGACCTTGCTCTATCGTCTCAAATTGAGCTCCAGCGCACCCACAGCATCCAAGCCCTACTTGCATTAAGACATCCGCTAAGGCATCTTTTTTGTCAGGGAAATTATAAAAAATCTCCTGAATCGTCATATCTTTTGTTATACTCATATATTAACCTTAAAATTTAATTTTAACTGTTCCGCCTTTGATCTTACATTGACAAGAGAGTCTTTCATTTTGGATCTCACCTAAAAAATCTTTTTCAGCTTGTGTAGGTTCTGTTAGTTTATCCATGCCTTCGACAACTTCTATAATACATGATCCACAAACACCTTCAGAACAAGCAAAAGGAATCCCTGCCTGCTCACACTCATCTTTTATAGGTTTACCATCTTCGATATCTACTTCTTCATTATTATTTTCAAAAATTAGTTTTGCCATAATAAGCTCCTTAATGCTTTTTAATATTAATGAGTATTTTGCAAAACAATTTTTTTATCAAGAAATTTAATTAAAAATTGTGAATTTACTATCATGGATTTACTATCCTAGACTTTCAGTCTTGAATTCAAAATTTTATTACAAATTAAAGTTTTATTTATAATCTTTCAGTTATTGTACTCCCTGATATTAGCTCAATTGCACTCTGTTTCAAGGTTGTGATTCCCTTTGAAAAACACACTTTATTAAAATATTATTTAAATAGTCAAATTCTGTCTCTAAAAGATCTAGCTTAGTCTCTAACTTAGCTATTTTTTTTAATAGTCTTTTATTATCCATAGCAAAAACCCCTTATTTAAAATTTATTATTATTTTATTAAAATTTAGTTTAGGGTTACTAAAATAATTTATTTTAAAGAAAGTTTGTTTTTATTTATAATAATTCGCTTTCTTAATGCTGTTTTTATTCCTGTTTTACATTATAATAAAGACTAAAATAATCTTGTTTATAATTAAAAAATTATAATATTTGTAATTATTAAGTAAAGTTTATGTATTTGAAAATATTACTTGAAAGATGCCTCTGAGCCTGTTTTTTTTGTTTTAGTAATTTAAAATTTTATTAAATATAAAATTAATTTATTTTTAATTTTGGTCTAAATTATATTGAAATTAATTACTGTTTTTTTATAAAATATAATCAAACTTAATTTTTGGGTAATAAAAAACATTAAGTAATTTAATTTAAAAAAATCCAATTAGGAGGAAAGTATGACTAACCCACTTAGAAGAGTTGGAGATTATATAGGTTTGAACCAAACTAAACCTGTTAAAGCTCCAGAAACAAGTACAGAAGCTAAAAAGGCTCAAGCTGTTCAAGCAGTTGCTACAAAAGTTGAAAAAGCTGCTGAAGCAAAAATTGAAAAAGCTAATGAACCAAGTAAAGCTTCTAAAGCTTTATCAAGAGTTAAAGCTTTTTCAAAAGAAAAAAGCTCAGCTATTGTAAAAGCTGTTAAAGAGTTTTTTACATCAAGTGCTAAAAAAATTGAAAGTAAAATTGAGAATAAACAAACTGAGAAAGAAAAAAATACTTTTAAAAGTTCTTTAAGTAGACTTTCAGACAAAGTGTTTAATGCTGTTGAAAAACTTGAAAATATTGATAAAAAGACAAATGCGTTCACTAAAAATGAACAAAAATATCAAGAAGCTATTGAATTATTATTTGAAGCTTTAAGCAAAGGATTAATAAGCAAAAGCGAATTTGATAAAATTATGCTCAGTTCAGAAAAAAGAGCTAATAGAAAGATTTATGTAGATTCTAGATATGGTGATGCGTTTAAAAAAGTAAATGCTAAAATTTCATATAAAGAATTTTACGCTATTCTTCTAAATGCTAAATTAAGCCCAGTTCAAAAAGCATATGCTAAAGAGATGAAAGACGTTGCTAGTAAATTTGCAACTCTTCATATCCAAGTAAAAGATATTAATGATGCTGATAAATTGGCTCATGATAAATCTGAAGCTATTAGAAATCTAGCTGATAATAAAGAATATAAAGTCTTTATTGGAAAAGATGAACAAACAATAGCTAAAGATCTTAAAGATGCTATCGTTGCTAAATTAGGTGGAGAAAAAGCCGTAAAAAAATTAATTAGCAATGTTATATCTTTAATTAAAAGTCCTTATGATTTTGATCTAGGTGTTGTAGCTCAAAGAACTCAAAAACAAAGAGAAGTTGTTGGTGAGTTGAAAAATAGAGCTAATACTATTGCAAATCGAAATAAAGGATTAAAACAGTTAGAAGCTCAAAAAAATGCATTTAGAAAAGAAAAACAAGATCTTTTATCTTCAGTAACAGATCCTACAAGACAAGTAAATGCAGATAGAAGAAAAGAAGTTGCTAACATAATAGCTGAAATTGATGCAGAAATAAAAGAGATCAATGCTGAAAAAGCAAGAATTGCTCAAGAAATAAAAAGCATTAATGATAAAAAACCTCAAGTTTTAGAGCAGCTACGTTTTGCTCATCTTAGTGATTTAAATGCACAAAGAAGAGAGCTTGGAAAATTAATCGATTCAGATTTAAATGATATCAAAACCCTTCCAAGAAACAAAACTATGCTAGATACTGTAAAACGATATGGTAAAAATACAGCTCTTTATGCAGGTATTCCTACTGCTGTAATAGTAGGTGCTGGTGCTGGATATTACCTTTATAGTCCAGTTGCTGCAAAAGCTGCTTATACTGCTGCTAAGACGGTTGCTGAAACAAAAGCTTTTGAGGCTAGCACATTTGTAGCTTCTAAAGCTGTTAATGCAAATAATTATCTAGTAGCTAACTTTGACCTTGCTAAAACAGTTGGATTACAACATATTAGAACAGGTTTATTTTCGTAAGAAGATATTCTTAGCATAAGATATACGAACATAAAAAAACCCTAATTTGAAAAAATTAGGGTTTTTTTTAAAAAAAGATAATATCTGTTTTTATTCTAATGACTTATTTGTTTTAATTTTTTCTAGAAGAGGATTAATGAAATTAAAAATATTTTGAGCATTTTTACCAAGCCCTAAAATATAGTTATCTTGGGCAGCTTGAGAGACTTGAAAGAAGAGTTTACTAGAAGTTGCTATCCACCCAAAACGTGCTTTTAAAGTATTTTCATCATATTCGTTAATACCTTCTTTATCTGCATAAGCATTTAAAAGTAATAAGAGACGTTTTAAAAAGACTTTTTCTCCATTATCATCATTAAAACTATCAAGAGATAGAGGCTCGTTTTTAATAAATTTACTTAATATTTCTATAGCTTTTTCATCTTCAAATTCTTTTGGCTTAACACTTCTTCGTTTGAGAGTTTTACTAGCATTTCGAGGCTTGGTTAAAATTCCTCTCAATAAGTAATTTTTCCAATTTAATCCTAAATCCTCTTTGCGAATATCCGGAATTTTAGAGATGCGATTTTCTTCTTTGCTAATTGTAAGAGGATTAAGCCTTTCATCTAAAGCATCGGCTTTTACTGGAGATTTAAGCTTTGGATCGCTAGCTTTTTTTTCTTCGGTGTTAGCATCTTTTGCACCTTTAGTTTTAGTGCTTGTTCTACCTGATTTTCCTAGTTCATCATCATCAGAGATTTCTTTAGCCTTTTTCTCCTTGATTTTTTTTGCAATTCCTCCATTAGACGAAGCGTCGTTACCCCTTGATTTTAAGTCTTTTACGTGTTTATTATCAGCTTTATCTAGAAATTCTTCTGCACATCTAGATAGAGAGTTGGGTATCTTTAATGTGTAGTTACCAACTTGATTATTTTCTTTTGAGCCATATGAGAGATCTTTTTCTATGATTTCAATCGCAGCTTCATGTGTTTTATAGGCTGTATCGAGATCTCTTTGAGAAACTGTGTCTTTTGCTATTCTTCCCTCGTCAACATTGCCTTTTATCTTTAAGTCGTCGGTTATTTGAACTTTATATTTTTTGCCATTCTCTTTATCTTTATATCTTAAAAAAAGTTCTCCATCATCCCCAGCTTTTTTCTTAATTTTTACATGCTTTAATTTGATATCTTCTTCTTTGAGCTCATCGTGTTGATGTAGAAGCGCTGCAATACCATATTGCAGAGTCATTCCGAAAAGAGTTGCAAATCGTTGAGATACGTCTGAAGTTGCATTCTTTTGCTCCCCATGACTTTTAATGATTATTTCATATACTTTTGCCTTTCCGTTTTTGGAAATAGTGATAGTAGCAGGCATTGGATTAGAGCGAGGCTCCCTTTGAGTGGCTGAGCCTTGAGAAGACGCTGTAGAACCTTGATTTTGTTCAAGGTCTCTAATTCGACCATCCATATTTTGAAGTATTTCTTGCCCTGTTGGTCCTCTGCTAGGTGCTGGTGCTGATGCTGGCATAGTCATATAAATTTCTCCTTATTATTTATTATAATATATGTAATTAATTTGTTATAATTATAGTATTTTTATTTTAAAAGTTCAATGAAATTATATTAATAATTAATAAAAACTGTAAATGTGCTTACAAAAGATTTCAAATGATATAATAATTATTTTAATTTTTTTGTTTAGCTTAATTTTGACTTTGAAGAGCAAAATAGAGTATATTTTTTGTTTGATTGTTAAGTCAAAGATAATTAATATCTTAAGACAAAAAAGGTATAAACTATGGAAAGCTTGTATAAGTCAGTATTAATTTATGGGCCTCCAGGATCAGGAAAAGGCACTGTTAGCAAAGCTCTAAACCTCTCAGACTCAGTGCTTCATGTCTCTACAGGGGAAATTTTTAGAGGAATTGATCCTTCTTCTGAAAAGAGTAAAATGATAAATAGCTACCTAAAAAAGGGTAATTTACTACCAGATGATTTTACGATCGATATTTGGCATGAATTTGTGGAGCATAAGATAAAAGAAGGGTTATATGATCCCCAAAAGCATTATCTGCTTTTAGATGGCATTCCAAGGACCTTGAAACAGGCAACTCTTTTAGAGAAGTATATCAAGATTGAATATATCATTGTTTTAGAGATGAAAGACATAAATAAGCTAATTTTGAGAATGAAAAACAGAGCTTTGATCGAAAATAGATCAGATGATCTAGATGAAAATGTTTTAAAAAATAGAATTGATATTTATTTAAACGATACGACAAAAATTTTAAAACACTACTCTGATGATATAATTTTTAATTTTAATGCAGATCAAAAAAAGTTAGAAGTGATTAAAGATGTTTTGGTGAAATTTGCACCTATTTTGAGTTAAAAAATTTTTTATAAATTAAATAAAATAAATTTCTAAATCTTACTAATCAATTATTTTTTATTTAGTTTTATTAAATAAAATTAAACTATCTATATTAAAATCTTCTTGTTTATTTATTTATAATATTAAAAATGATATAATCAACTAATAATATAGTTGTGTTTTATTAAGTTAATATTAGGGAAATAATGAGTATACGAGCTGTAGATACTTTGGATCAGTTAAATTCATATAGCGGAAATTCAAATTTAGTGGCAAAGCCTCTAGATTTGACATATTTTCAGCTAAATGAAAATATTTGTATTTCAGCTAAAGAGATTGAAATTCTTCCAGATTCTTATAAAAATCAAATTAAAAGTATTTTTTCAAAGGTTCTAAAAAATAAAGATGTTTTAGATGATATAAAAAAAGAAGATGCTTCCACTATTGCTATAAAAATTCAAAATAAGAAGTTAGCTTACAGTTTAGATGGTAAAAATGAAAGCGAGCTTTTAAGTGATAAAAAAATTCGAAAGGCTTTTGAAAAAGTCACTAGAAATATAAAAAGATACTTAAAAAATACTAAAACAATAAAAGATAGAAAAGTTGTAGATCTAAGGGTAAATGATCAAAAGATTATAAGAAATAGACCATCAGATATTAAAAAAATAAAAAAGAATGAAAAAGCCTTAAAAAAAAGATATCCAAATTTTATACATATTCCTTTGAAATATTTAAAAAAATTTGCAAGATCTGATTCTGAATGGTCCCTTTGGGCTGTTTTCATAAGTGATATACAAAATGCTGTTATAAAAGTATTTAAATATTTGTCTTTAGAATTAGGGTTTTTAAACAAAATAAGAGGTTGGGATGATTGGCTTGGATATATAATCGGTTCTTTTGGTTTAATGAATGGTATAACTGATATAAGAGATGCAAAAAAGATTAGTGATAGAGAAGGTAAATATGATGGAATTCATAAAATTATTAGAAACTCATTTGCTATTGGAGGGGGTTCAATAGATTGGGTTGGTAAAGCTATAAAAACTGCTGGCCACATTGCAATAAAACTTGCTCTTTCAATTATCGCATCTTCTGTCTTTTTATTCGTTACTCTATATGCAATGGCTAAATTCATATATTTTGATATTAAAGCCCTGCATTTTAAAAAGAAATTAAACGAGTACTTAGAAAATAATAAACTAACAGATGAAGAAAAAAAGATAGGGGCCTTAAAATTTTTAAAAGATAAGCTTATGGTATCTAAAAGAAAATCTTTCAAAATTTTGAAAAATATAAGAAAACAAAATCCAAATTTCTCAGATGAGAAAATTGAAGGAATTTTTAATGAAAAGATACAAAATTTAGTTAAAACAAAAGTAAAAAGATTTGAAAGAAGAGTAGGCGAAAATCTCTCTTCTTTAATTCAAAGAAATATAAAAGAGATTCTAAAAGATCCTAAAAATGAGCTAAATATCGAAAAAGCAAATAAAATCTTTGAAAAAGTTAAATATAAAAATGGTATTAAAATTCTTGAAAATACTTTGTATTCTTTAGCGATAGCTTTCCAAGGTGTCGAACTACTGCTATTCATTATTCTTGGTTTTACTATTCCAGCTTTAATTCCAGGCGCTTTATCTACTATTCTTTTTGCATATTTAGGAGGATATTATTTTTATAGACAACATATCCTGAAAGAAGACAAAAAAGATAAAAAAGATGAGATAGAAATAGATAGAAAAGTATCTTTAATCTCTGAAGCAGCTATATAAAAATTCATTTTTTTATAAAATTTTTTGCTATAGTAAAAGAAAAAGCAAAAAATTTTAGTTTATGCAAAATATAGATTTTCAGATTACAGCATTTCTAGCATATATTGAGTCTGAAAAAGGTCTATCTTCCAATACTGTCGAAGCTTATTTTCGGGATATTAGATATTTTAAAGATTTTTTATCCAAAAAATCTATAAGTAGATTTGAAGATGTAAAGCAAACAGATGTAATTGAATATCTTAGTTTTTTGAAAACCAAATATGCATCCTCTTCAATTTATAGAAGTTTTGTTGCTATAAAAGTGCTTTTTAGATTTTTGAAAAAAGAAGATGTTATCAAAAAAGATATTACCCTTTATTTAGATCTACCAAAAATTTGGCAGTTTTTACCATCTGTCATGACTTATCAAGAGGTAGATTCTTTGTTAAATCAAATTAAAACTGATGATTTTGTAGGTGCAAGAGATAAAGCTATTTTAGAACTATTATATGCAACAGGGATTAGAGTATCAGAGTGCTCTTCACTCAAAATATTAGATGTAAATGACGATTTTATAAAAGTTACAGGAAAAGGTAAAAAACAAAGAATAGTTCCAATTGGTAAAAAAGCAATTAATGCTATCGATTACTATCTTTTAAATTTTAGAAATGAAATACAAGGAATTGATTATTTATTCATCTCTAAAAATGGAAAAAAAATAGATAGAGTTACTATCTACAATAGAATAAAAATCTATGCAAAAGGAGCTAATATCAAAAAAAATATATCTCCTCATACTCTTAGACACTCTTTTGCAACCCATCTTTTAGAAAATGGAGCAGATCTAAGACTTATTCAAGATATGTTAGGACATGCTGATATATCTACAACAGATAGATATACCCATATCTCGAAAGCTCACTTAAAAAAAGCTTTTGAGAGTTTCCATCCAAGACCCTAAAAAAGTATCAGATTTGGTCTTAATATTTTATGCTTTTATGGCAAGAAGATCCCTTCCTTAAGAGAGAGGTGATTGACGATTATTTTAGCTTTTTTATTTTCGTTAAAATAAATTTATTTACGATCCCAGGAGAGGCTTTACCTTTAGTTATTTTCATGACTTGACCTACTAAAAAGGCTAGAGCTTTATCTCTTCCAGATAAATAATCTTTGATAGAATTTGGATTTTCTTTTAAGACTTGATCTACTATTTTCTCTATTTCAGCTTCATCAGTAATTGGTCTATAATTTGGATTTTCTTTAACGATTTTTTCTGGATCCTTTTCAGGATCTTCAATCATATCATCTGCTACACTTTTTGCGATTTTACCAGTGATTGTTTGTGAATCTATAAGATTTACAAGTTTAGCTAAATGAAGTGGAGGGATTTTAATAGAGAATAGATTTAAATTTTTCTCTTTTAATTTACCTAAAAATTCTACAGTGATTAAATTGCAAAGAAGTTTTGCATTTCTGCAAGTTTTTAGAGCCTCTTCAAAATAATCAGAGAGTTTTTTATCTATTATCAAAATCGATGCGTCATAGTTTGTAAGATTTAGTTTTTTTGTATATCTTTCAAATCTTTTATGTGGAAGCTCAGGCATATCTTTTTCAATCTCTGAGATATATTCCTCTGTTAAAACAATTGGTACTAAATCAGGCTCTGGAAAATATCTGTAATCTTCAGCTTTTTCTTTTCTTCTCATTAAAACTGTTCTTTTTTCTTTAACATCCCATCTATAGGTTGCTTGAGGTATTAATTCATCAAATGGAGTATTTGGATTTTGTTCATATAACCTAATTTGTCTTCTTATCTCTGATTCTATAGCCATTTCTAAAAAGTTAAAGGAGTTCATGTTTTTGACTTCAATTTTGCTTCTTAAATCTTTTTCTCCTTTAGGTCTAACTGATACATTAGCATCAATTCTAAGAGATCCCTCTTCCATAGAACAATCAGAGGCGCCGATATATTGCATAATCGATCTAATTGCCATTGCATAAGATGATGCCTCTTTAGGAGAGTGTATACAAGGCATTGAGACAATTTCTAAAAGAGGTGTGCCGGCTCTGTTATAGTCAACCCCTGCAAAAGTATCGAAATGTTTTAACATTCCAGTATCGTCTTCTAAATGAGCTTCACTTATTTGAAATCTTTTAGTTTCTCCTCCAACATCGCTAATAACTGATCCTCCAGTAATAATAGGATGATTAAATTGTGTTATTTGAAAATTTCTAGGGGAATCTGGATAAAAATAAGATTTTCTATCAAAAGTAGTTAAATTAGAGATTTTAGCTTTTACAGCGAGTCCAAATAAAATTGCTTTTTTTACAGCTTCTTCATTTAAGACAGGCAATGCTCCTGGTTGACCTGTACAAACTTCAGAAATATTTGTGTTTGGCTCATCTCCAAATCTATTTAAAGCAGAGCTAAAAAGCTTGCTTGCAGTATTTAGCTGAACGTGAATCTCAAGACCAATTACAGGCTCATACATATCGTAGGCTGTATCATCTGTCATTTTTATTACTCCTTATCAAATAAAGGTGGAATTTTTGCTTCAAGATTTAAAAATTCTTCAAAAAGATAAGCTGCTTGAACTAGTTTTACATCTTGAAGCTGAGGAGCAAACATTTGAAAAGCTATCGGCTTATTACTTTCGTCAAAACCAGATGGAATAGATATAGCTGGAATACCTGCTATATTTGCTGGAACTGTAAATAAATCTTGCATGTACATCTCAATTGGATTTTTTATAGAGCCAATTTCAAAACAGGTATTTGGAGTAGTTGGAGTGCAAACAAAATCACAGACTGAAAAAGCATCTTCAAATGCTTTAATTATCAAGGTTCTAACTTTTTGAGCTTTCTTATAGTATGCATCTTTATAGCCGGAAGATAAAACGTAAGTGCCTAGCATTATTCGTTTTTTTACCTCTTTTCCAAAACCCTCTTCTCTTGAAAGCTCGTAAATATCGTTTAGTGTTTTTGCATTTTTTGATCTTTTCCCATATCTAATACCATCAAATCTTGCTAAATTTGTAGATGCTTCAGCAGTAGCTATTACGTAATAAACAGCAATCGAATATTTCAAGATATCTAGGTTAATATCAATTATCTCAGCACCATTTTGTTTTAAGATCTCTAAAGAATTTTCAAAATTTTTGCGAATAGAAGGATTTAAATTTTCTAAAAAATGAAAAGGTACTCCAACTTTAATATTATTAAAACTGTTTAACATGTTTTCTAAATAAATTTCTTGAGGTAGATTTAAACTCGTTGAATCTTTTTTGCAGTGTTTTCCAATAACCTCCATAATTAGAGCTATATCTTTTGCATTTGTAGCAATAGGCCCTATTTGATCTAAAGATGATCCAAATGCAACAAGGCCGTATCTTGATACTCTTCCATAGCTAGGTTTATATCCAACAACTGAGCAAAAAGCAGAGGGCTGTCTAACGGATCCTCCAGTATCTGATCCAAAACCAATAGGCGTTAATCTAGCTGAAACGCTAGCTGTAGAGCCTCCTGATGAGCCTCCTGATACACAACTCAGGTTCCAAGGATTTTTTGTTGGAAAAAAACTAGAGTCTTCACAAGATGATCCCATAGCAAATTCATCTAAATTTGTTTTACCTAAAATTATAGCTCCCTCTTGTTCTAATAGCTCTACTAAAGTTGAACTAAAAGGAGCTCTGTAATTAGTTAAAAATTGAGAAGCGCAGGTAGTTATTTCATCTGAAATATGCATGTTATCTTTTATAGCAATAGGAATGGCAGAGAGCCTTCCAACTATTTCATTGTTTTTTAATTTTTCATCGAGTTCTTTTGCTTTGTTTAGAGCTCTTTTAGATAAAACATTTATATAACATTTTAATTCACCATCAAACTTTTCAATCCTCTTCAAAAAATAAGTAGTAATTTCTAGAGCTGTTAGTTTTTTTTCTAAAAATAGATCTCTAAGCTCTATTGCTGATTTTCTATACATTTTTGCCTATTTTTTTGAGATAACTTCTGGAACTTTAATCATTGAAGCTATTTTGGCTGGAGCATTTGATAAAAACTTTTCTCTGTCCATTGGTTTTTTAATCTCATCTTTTCTAAAAACATTTTTTTGAAAATCTGCTAAAACATAGTTGCAAGTTTCAACATTTTTAGTATCTACTTCATTTAGAGTCTCGACATAATCGATTATCTTTTTTAAATCTTTTAAAAAATTTTCTTGCTCTGATTTAGTTAGCTTGATTTTACAAAGATCTTGCAAGTTTTCAATTTCATTTTTATCAAAGTTGGACATTTTTCAAAAACCTTAAAATTTACAAGGTAATTATTGTATATTTACTAGTAAAAGTCAATTTATTTTCCCTTAGAATTAAAAAAAAAGAATGACAAGGAAAAATATTTTTTTTACTATTTGAGAAAAGAGAATTATTATTTTATTAACTATATGGGGGTTTAAATGAGAGTAATTCGTTTTATTGTGCTGCTTCTTATTTTAGTTGGCGCTATCAATTGGGGGCTTTGGGGCGTATTTCAATATGATGTTATTCAAGATGTTTTCGGATCAGATCAGTCCACTTGGGCAAGAATTGCCTATACTATCGTAGGACTTGCTGGAATCTATGGCATTAGTTTTCTTTTTTCAAAAGGAACTTGTGGATATGGTGAAAAACATCATTCAGAAGAGAATAAATAGATTAATGGGTGCAAATTTAAAAAATTTGCATCCCTAATTAATTTTTTTATAAATTTTCTTAAGCAAAAGTTATCATAAATCTGTTCATAACTTATTTAACTCATAATAATTGTCTTTTCTATCCTTATTCAAATTAATTTATTTTTTTTCTTTTGAACCTTGCAATTAAATAGAACTATTTCTTATTAGGGAACTAAGACCTAATGGGTCTTGCAGGGAGGAAAAATCGATGAAAGCACTTTTGGGCTTCAACCCATGGCTAAAAATGTGGGTGAAGCCAAAGACTACTATTAGAAAAGTTGTAGACTATAATCCAAACTTTAGACTCTTTTTTCTATCAGCTATATATGGATTCGTATCACTACTTAGTTCATCGCAGAGTTTTGCTTTAGGAACTACCTTTCATTTCTTTTTGGTATTGTTTTTATCTATTATAATCGCTCCTTTATGGGGGTATATCGTTTTTTCTGTATCATCTTTTTTTATTTTCTTTACCGGTAGATGGCTACAAGGAAAAGCTAAATACAAAGAGGTTAGAAGCGCTATCGCTTGGTCTAATGCTCCTATGATAGTCAATGTAGTTCTCTGGATTTTACTTCTTTTTATATTTAGAGAAGATATTTTAAGAGATTTTCCTGCTACTTTTGTTTTTTCAAAAGCTCAACGGGTATTTTTATTTTTGATCTTACTTTGCCAACTAGTGGTAAGTGTCTGGATTATAGTTTTATACATTAATGCTTTATCTGAAGTACAAAAATTTTCAATTGGAAAAGCAATTTTGAATATCTTAATAGCTATTGTTATTTTTGTAGCTGTATTTTTTGCTATTGCGCTTATTTATTTTCTAATCATGAGAGGGTTTCTTTTAAGATGAAAAAGTTTATTTTTCTGATTTTTGTTTTCTCAATTTTAATTAGTCACTCAAGCTTTTCTTGGGAAAAATTCTATTCTATAGAAGGCAAATGTGAAGTTTTATTTCCTAATAAACCAGAGCATATGAGACAAGTAATACCCGTTCAAGATTTAAGCTCTTTCATGAACTACGATGTTTATTTATCTGTTTTAGACGATGAAAACTCCATATGTATGATGATTATAGTAGATTTTCCAGCAAAAATCGATGACGATAAAGAGCTGCAGAGCTTAGAAGGATTTTTAAATGGAATCATAAATCACAGAGAAGAGAAAAAATTGATCTCAGCTGATTTTACAACTCTAGGAGATCTTAATGCTTTAGATTTTGTAGTAGAGGATCAAAATAGATATTTTAAAGGGAGAGCGATAATATCTGAGAGTAAAATGTATTTAATCGCTATGGAATATGATTCTCATTTAGATTTAGATATTTCATTTAGTAAATATATCGAATCGTTTCATCTGAAAAATAGATAGTAAATAAAAAAAAATAAATTTTAGTTTTTTCTTAAAAAAGATAAAGATTAATCGCCATTTAATATAGCTTCTTTAGTTTTGAAATGAAGTTTAGCAACTTTTTCTAAAGCTTCCGGACCATGTTTTTCAACAATTTTTCTTCCTATATCTATTACAAAAGAAGAGGCTCCTTTTGGTAGTTTTTGGTCATACTCAGAAGACAGCTCTTCTAATCCTTTTAGGAAAGCCGCTCTAGCTATAATGGATGCTCCAGCTACTATAGGATCTTCTTCAGCTCCTGTTTTTTGCTCTAGATGAATAGCTAAGCTTTTTCTTCTAACAGCGGATTCAACAACAGATTTATTTGCAAATTGATCGATTATAACGTTTTTGCAAGAGGTCTTTTCAACTAGCTCTGAGATTACACTCGTATGAGCCCAAGCAAGTAAATGATTTAAATTTTTGAACTTCAAATATAGATCGTTATACTTTTCTGGAAAAATCCTAACAACAGCAATTTTAAACTTTGCTTTTAAAATATTTGCAAGATCTAAAATAGATTTATCGGATATTTTTTTGCTATCTCTAATATTTAAAGAAATTAATTCTTTTATACCTTTTTCATCAGCATATAGTCCAGCGACACATAATGGTCCAAAAAAATCACCCTTGCCAGATTCATCAACTCCAATTCTAGATGTCATTGAGATAAATGCTTCTGGATTCGTATAACTAAACGTTTTTAAAATTTCTGGCTCTAAATAAAACTCTATGAATTCATCTTTTTCTTTTCCTTGAACAACTAAAGATCCAGATTTATAAAGCACTAAAGTTACGCCCTTTTTTTTTGCAGAAAAAATAGTATAGGGGGGATTTGTTAGAGAAAATCCCTTTTCTTCTAAATCATTTTTTAGTTTGGGGCCAAGATTAACATCTATTTTTGTTGTAAAGGTAGCTGGTTTCATATATTTTAATATTTGGTTTTAGAAAATTTATATAAAAAATCGAAGTTAAATTGAAGTAAATTTTTTGAAAAGCTAAAATGATATTTATATAACGAGGTTTTTATGATTGAACAAAAAAAACAAATAGGTGAGCTCTTTAAAACAAAAAGACATGAGATGAACTTGTCTTTAAAAGAAGTTGAAAATGCAACTTCAATAAGAATGCTTTATTTAAAAGCTATAGAAGAGGGCGGTGTTGATAAACTACTTTCTAAAGTTTATATCTTGGGCTTTATCAGACAATACGCTACTTTTTTAGGACTAGACGGTGAAAAAATTATAAAACAAAATCCAAAAGCTTTTGATTCAAATGTTCCAAAACAAGATTTTGATTTCGGTATTGGAACTTTAGAGGTTAGAAATCCTCAATCATCATCTGCAAAAATTCTTCCGAATGCTGTTTGGATAGTAGTTGGTATAGTAGTTCTCATGGGTGCTTGGTTTTTTGCAAGAGCTGTAGGTCTTTTTTAGTGTTTTTTGAAAATATTTTTTTTACAAACTTTTTTAAAAAAAAAATTAAAAAAGCTAAAGAAAATAAAGTTCAAAAAACTTTTGTAAATGGCGCTCTAATGGCGTTAACTGATATGGTGCCAGGAATATCAGGATCAACTATTGCGTTAGTGTTAGGATTTTATCAAAAGCTACTCACTTCTATAAAAAATATAGAATTTAAATCTCTTTTTAAATTTGAGTTTAAAAACTTTATAAAAAGTTTTGATTTTACTTTTTTCATTCCTCTGATGAGTGGAATGATTTTTTCATTTTTAGTTTTTTCAAAATTATTTAGCTTTTTTTTATCTGATGAATCTTTTAGATCAAATTTTTTAAGCTTTTTTTTAGGAGCTGTTTTCTCTTGTATTTATTTTCTTTTAAAAGAGATTAAAATTGATTTTTATAATTTTTTGTTAATGTTACTGGGATGTATTATTTCTCTTTCAATCTCTTATTTTAGTGTAGGTGAAATCAGTTTATCATTTAATTTTGAGATTAAATTAATAATTTCAGGATTTATTGCAATTTTTGCAATGTTACTCCCTGGTATATCTGGAAGCCTGATTTTCGTAATGCTAGGTGTTTACCCAATCGTTATAAATGCCCTTTCTAATATTTCGAATTTAGAGAGTTTAAAAATTTTAGCTTGTTTGGCAATTGGAATCTTTTTTGGTCTTTTAGTTTTTCCGAAAATTATTTTGTTTTTCTTAAAAAAATATTATTTTTTAGTTTTAAGTTTTTTAATTGGGCTTATGTTTGGATCTATTTATGCTCTTTGGCCTTTTTGGATTTATAAAAAAAATGTTTTTGCAAATAAAACTTTTTTGGTAGCTGCAAAATTTAAATTTCCTGAAATTTTCTCTTTAGAATTTTTCCTTGCTTTTTCTTTTTTAATATTAGGTTTTTTTATCTTTTTTAAATTAAAACAAAAAATTTTAAAAAAAACTTGAAAAAATTTAATGAAGTTACTTGCATATTAAAATTTCAAGATTTATGATTCATTTAAGAAAAGTTAAATAGAAAAAAGCATGAAAACTCTAGCAG
>SDBU01003012.1_pt1 | contig 21757 bp, 5 predicted proteins | sample 2277071 | NCBI WGS metagenome assembly SDBU01 (sample SAMN10397929, study PRJNA504765) | marine sediment metagenome | isolation source: marine sediment core GS08_GC12, 126 cmbsf | place: Arctic Ocean: Gakkel Ridge, Loki's castle | collected 2008 | reverse complement strand
CCCACGACCTGAATGTGGTTGGGTACATCAGCGATATGGTTGCTGTCATGTACCTTGGACACATCATGGAATATGCCCCTGTGGATGAACTCTATGACGCTCCCCTCCATCCATACACACTGGCATTGCTTTCAGCAGTGCCCGTGCCTGAGCCGGATCACAGACACGAGCTCAAAACCCTTTCGGGTGATGTACCGAGCCCTTTGAACCCGCTGCCCGGATGTCGATTTCAAGGGAGATGTCCGCTTGTTGAAGATAAGTGCCGGAAAGATGAAATCGAGTTCTACCGTGCGAGTGAAAGTCACAGGGTGCGGTGCTGGAAGGTTATTGGCGGATAGTTCTCTGACGGGAACCGGACAAGACTTTTTTGTGCCCACACAGACAGAACAGGTAGGTTTCAAGTTCAACGGGTAATTGGGTCACCTTTGCGAGAAAACTGCAGAACCTTACCTCGCTGTTTCTTGGCCGGCGTCTTGAAAGATTTGTAATGTACTTTTGCAATCACTTCATCGAGAGAGGTGCTGCCGTCTTTAACCTTTTCCCATGCGTTATCAAAAAGTGTCTCCATCCCATTTCGACTTGCCGCATTCCAGAGGCCGTCCTCTGTTGTATATTCTGCAATTGACTTCCTGAGTTCCGCATTCATATCCAGAAACTCGAAAACACCCATGCGGCCTCTATACCCTGTGTATTGGCACTTATTACACCCTGTACTTTCAAAACAAGCTTCCAGAAAACGATGGTTGCCCCCCAGAAGTTTTTCTTTGCGACCAACCTTGGTCTTACAGTTCGGACATAACCTTCTTACAAGTCTCTGGGCCAAAACGCCCAAAAGAGCCGCATTCATCAAGTAGTGTGGTATGCCAATATCAAGCAATCTTGTGACAGTCGCAACAGTATCGTTGGTGTGGAGAGTACTGAAAACAAGATGCCCTGTAACAGCCGCCTTTAATGCAACCTCTGCTGTCTCGCGGTCTCGAATTTCTCCTAACATAATAATGTCCGGGTCCTGTCTCAGAATGGAACGAAGAGCTACAGGGAAAGTGAACCCTACGGCTTCATTTACCTGGACCTGCGTTATTCCCGAAATCTTATATTCCACCGGGTCTTCGATAGTAATTATGTTTTCTGTTTCTGATTGTAGTTGTTGTAATATGGAATATAATGTTGTTGTTTTCCCGCTGCCGGTCGGTCCTGTGAGGAGAATCATACCCTGTGGGTTGCTAATGAGTTCGACTACACGCCTGAAAATCTTGTCAGGAAGGCCAAGACTATCAATACTGACCAGACCACTGCTTTGATCCAAGAGTCTAATGACGACTTTTTCTCCCCGTACTGAGGGCAGGGTTGATATTCTCAGGTCGACATCCCTTTCTTCAACTCGCAAAGTACTCCTGCCGTCCTGAGGACGCATCCTCGCTGTGATATCCAAACGTGATATGATCTTGATTCTTGAGACTACCGCGGCATGTATGTTCTGGGGATATTTAAGTACGTCTCTCAACTTTCCGTCTATTCTGTATCTGACCTTAACATACTTTGGTCCCGGCTCGATATGAACATCGCTTGCCCTGGACTTGACCGCATCAACAAAAATAGTAGTGACCAATTTAACGACGGGTGCAGCCTCGCTGAGCTTAATAAGTGATTCAGCATTCGATTCCTTCAAATCTTCGGCAGAAGTCTGCTTCACGAATTCAACATCGTCATAATCCGGCATGTCTTTCAGAATGTTCCCGAGTAGATCCCAAGACCCGTAGTGTTTTTCCACAGCTTCGAGTATGGCACTTTCTGTAGACACAGTAACACTGATACGCAATCCATTTAGAAAAGTTATGTAGTCCATGGTTCCGAAGTCAAGGGGATCAGCCATGGCAAGTAACAGCTCTTTATCCTGCAACTCAATGGGGAATACTAGTCCTTTCTCAGCAATCTCTCTTGGCACTAAGGAAAGTACTTCTTTGTTCACAGTGACCGCTTCCCAGTCCAGAATGGGCAATGAGAATTGTCTGGAGATCGCCTTTGCGAGCTGCTCCTCGGTTACATGGCCTAATTCAATAAGTATCTTCCCGAGTCTCTTCTTGTTGGTTTTTTGCAGGAACATAGCGGTTTCAACTTGGTCCGAGGTAATTAAACCCGCTTCTATCAAAATATCGCCCATCTTCTTCTTGGTCTTTTTCATGGATCTAACCTTTCTTGTAACCGCTATTTGCTCTTAATATTGGACTATGTGGAGTATATGGGTACCGTCCAGGGTAATACTGAAAGCATCAACTATGCCATACGCGCTTTCTGCGGGCACGGATGTGATAAATAGGAAATAATGTCGGGGGGTTATTCCGCCAAAAAGTTGCCGGCACTGAATCCGGGTTTATCGAGCAGACTACCAACAAACAAGAACATGTACGCCACCCGTCAAGTTGTACAGGCTATAAAGTGGCGTATAATGCGTTCCATTTCAGACCCACCGATCACGACACCAAATACTTTTCCCAAATAATTGTAGGCTATTAAGGGCCTGCCGCCCACGATTGGGTTAGATTCTGTTGCTGGTCGCTCAAATCGAGTCAGGAGTGTCGTCATAATGACGCAGTCGTCAAATTGACGTCAGCTGCGTGACAGATCGGGACGAATCCCGACATGCAGGGGTAAACAGAGGTGGATGATCCGCCAGCTTTCTGGCATTATCATCAGCCTTATTTATCTTTTAAATTAGGCTGTTAGGCAGCGTAGATACGTATGGGCGACGGGGTTAAGCAGAGCCGACTACAGCAGGCCATAACCTTGAAGGGTATTTTACAGGGTTAAGCGCGGGCGTTTAGTTCTTGTGTGCAAGATTTTGCAGTTTCAGCCGCGTTCTCTAAAAGAAAACCATAAAACTACAGGAATTGTTGGCGTGCCTTCACCTTTTGTAGCCCTTGAATGTGGTTCCATAAGCGTAATCGTCAGGGAAAAAGCCCGATGGACTCTGTTGGAACCCACGATTTTATGATTCCGCATTCTGTCTCCTAATCGGATTGCCGGTAAGCGGCAGAGGGGCATACAGATTGGCATTGTCTTGGACTGGCCGTAATGTCTGATAAATCCGACTATCTTGAATTTCCTCCATTTCATGTTCATGTAAAGATGTCTTGAGTCGAGATACATCTTGAAAAGTCCGTTTTTTGTTCCCAATCCGATTTCGATAAGAGTTCCATATCATGAGATTTTGCTGATTTACAGGCATGGAAAGGAATACTGAAGAAATCCCGGCTCAAAACCTTCAAGATTATGGCAAAGACCTTCTAATTTTTGACTTATGGAAACTGAACACCATATGTTGTGTCCGACCACTGTTTTCCTGTAGCTCCACCTTTGTCAGATACTCCTGCGTTTCCTCGGCATTTTCCCAATAATGAATTAGTTTACTTTCTGAACGAATCTTCCTCTATTCCCAGTCCCGCAACTCAAGCCCTGTGTGCATTTCATCCAATACCACTGATTTTGTATCCGTGGTTTATCCGCAAAAAAAGGGCGTTGACTTTCGAAAGAATCTGTGACATGGCAACAAACAAAAGTTTGACAGTGATAAGATATTGACGCTGTCAACAATATTATCGTTTTATTTCAGACAGTTCTTCCGCGAGGAATACGTTTGAAATGAAGGCATGAAATACATGAATAGTCTGTGAGCATAGCAGGTATTCGAAAACCTACCGCCGTTCCAGAACCTATTTTGGAGGATATGTCATGAAAAAGACGTTGACGATTACGTTGTGCATATTGCTAAGCTTATTCCTGGGCACGGCTTCTGCAGTTGAGGTGACTGTTTTTGGACCAAAGCAGTATTTGCGAACTACTGGGTCACCAGATGTCTATACTGATACTTTTCCTTGGCCTGAAGGAGAAGGCATGCTCATTGTCAAGAATGGACAGTGGGATGGTGAACACAGAATAACCGATGCAATAAGCAGTGCGTCAGTTGTCGTTAATGGGCAAGAAATATTTGGAACGAGTGACTTCAACCAGCAGGTCTACAGCCTGGAAGCTCCCATTAATATAGCTGAGAGCAATTCGATTTTGGTAGAGCTGGCAAGCAACCCCGGAAGCTACATTACCATCCAGGTCACACAAGAGATAGCCCTGCCGACCGTGACCATAAGTGCCGATCCTGAGTACATTCATGTTACCGAGACCTCAACCTTGTCGTGGACTTCGAGCAACGCCGATTCTGCCACCATAGATCAGGGTATTGGCGATGTTGATGTAAGCGGTTCTGCAACGGTTTCGCCAACCGCAATGACTACTTATACGATCACAGTAACCAATCTTGGAGGAACAGGTACAGCTACCGCAACCGTAACAGTGGTGAATACCGCGCCTGTAGCCGACCCTCACCTTGCGACCACAGACGAAGACACGGGGGTTTTGATCACACTTACGGGCTGGGATGTGGATGGCGACGCGCTCACCTACCAGGTGACCTCTGGCCCGACTAACGGCACGCTCACAGGTGTTGCACCTGACCTTACTTATATGCCCAGCGCCAACTGGTATGGAACAGACACTTTTACTTTCACGGTCGACGATGGGACGGTCTACTCTACACCTGCAACTGTCGCCATCACAGTGAATCCGGTAAACGATGTGCCTGTGGTGGTTGATGACGCTGCTACCACGGATGAGGATACAGCCGTAACCACCGGCAATGTGCTGGCCAATGACACGGATGTGGACGAAGACATTTTGAGTGTTTCCAGCTTCACTCCGCCTGTCAATGGAACGGCCGTCAACAATGGTGACGGCACTTTCACGTACACGCCGAACGCGGACTACAACGGCACAGACAGCTTCACCTATACGACAGACGATGGCAATGGTGGGAGTGCTACTGCTACTGTAGCTATTACAGTGACTCCGGTAAATGATGTACCTGTGGCAAATGCCGGGCCGGATCAGAGTATGTTCAGGGGTGACGCGGTTGTGCTGGACGGAAGTGGATCGAGTGATGTGGATGTAGATCCCTTGACGTATCAGTGGGCGTTTCTGTCTGTTCCCGCAGGCAGCACGGCTATCCTCTCTAACTCCACCCTGGTCAATCCTACCTTTGTGCCTGATATGTCCGGCGTCTATGAGGTTCAGGTCATTGTCAATGACGGCACAGTGGATAGTCTTCCCGACACGGTTTGGATCACGGCCAACCCGCGCATCGTTCAAGTGCCCGACGTGGTTGGTGTGGCCCAGGCAGTTGCGGAGGCATCAATTGCTGCAGCCGGACTTGCAGTCGGAACCATCACCACGGCCCACAGCGCGACAGTGCCAGAGGGCCATGTGATCAACCAAGGCCCTGCGGCCGGGGCCTCTGTGGAGGAGAATTCTCTGGTTGACCTGGTTGTTTCCCTTGGGGCTGAACCGCCGACCGCAAGCATAAGCGCTGCTCCTGTAAGCATTACGGCAGGGCAATCCTTTACGCTAACATGGAGTTCAACCGATGCGGATTCCTGTATTATCGAACCAGGTATCGGCAGCGTTGCAGTCAGCGGATCCATGTCAGTAACGCCCACAGAGACTGCCACCTATAACATCACAGCCACCGGCCCCGGCGGCACGGCCACGGACAGTGTGACCGTAACGGTTATCTATCCGCCGACCGTGAGCATGTCAGCAGACCCTGAGACCATCGAATCTGGGGAATCAGCTAACCTGACCTGGACTTCGACCAATGCTGACACTTGTGTAATAGAACCTGGTGTTGGCACTGTCGATCCAAACGGCTCTACCGCGGTCTCACCTACCGAGACCACCACATACACCATTACAGCTACAGGCCTTGGCGGCACGGCCACGGCTGCGGTGACACTCAATGTAAACCTCCTCCCGCTCAGCGTTTCCATCACCAGTCCCACTGATGCCGCAGAGTTCACCCAAGGGCCCATCACAGTAACAGGCACTGTGAGCCGTTCCGAGGCCACGGTTTCAGTCAATGCTATTGAGGCTTCTGTGGTCGGCAACGAGTTCATGGCTGAAGATATCCCGTTAACCCTTGGTTCCAACACCATTACGGCCCAGGCTCAGGAGGGGGCCGTAACGGCCGAAGACACCATCACCGTCTTTCTCATGAATATCGATCTGGAGCCGTTTCAGCTTGAAATTACCTCCCTCACCCAGGATCCGCAATCTCTGAAAGTCTCTGGAGAACTCACGGTTACGGTTGTCAATAACGGCAGCAGCGATGTCACTGACCCGTACCGGATTGTCCTGTTTGAAGATACTGACAACAGCGGAGCCTATGAGACAGAGTCGGACAACCTCTTGGGTGAGACTTCCGTTGCCTCAGGGCCCGGGGCAGGGGCAGCCGTGGATGTTTCCGCAGCATTTGTTGGTGAGCTCCTTTTCCGGGATAATTCCATATACGTCTTTGTAGACAGCGACAACGACCTTGAGGAGACCGACGAGACCAACAATCTGCTATCCAGCCGGCCTGTAGACACCGATGTGAGCGCCTCGTTTCTACGTCTTGTTGATACGGGTTGTCCTGACCTGGTGACCCTGACCGTTCGCACGGGCAATAGCGGCGGAGACACACTATATGCTGGAGTTCCCGTGGCTTTTTACGACGGGGATCCTAGTAGCGGCGGCGGGCTTATCGGCACCACTTCTACCACTCAGTCCCTTGATCCAGGCCATTATGAGGATGTGGCCTTCCAGTGGACCAATCCTTCTCCGGGGATTAGGGACATTTACGTGAAAGTGGACGATGATGGGGCCGGAACGGGCATTCTTGATGAAACGGATGAAGAAAACAATCTGGTGTTTTACGAGATGGACATTTGTGCTGCACAGCCGTTGCCCGGGCCAGATGGTTTGGCCGGGGCGGTTATCGATGCAGTGACAGGCGCACCCCTTTCAGGGGCGGAGGTCACCCTTCATATGGAGGAAGGTGGAGAACCCGGCACTGTGGTTGCCCAGTACACCACGGCTGAGCATGGCTGGTTTGTGTTTTCCGGTCTTGATTCCGGCTCCTATATTCTGAAGGCCTCTATTGCGGGCTATATCACCGCAGAGCGTCCGTTGGTGCTCGCGCCGGGCGAAGCCCTGACCCACCAGGATATTGTGTTATCGCCCGTCCTTGGCTCTGAAGAGGTTCGAATCGTGCTCACCTGGGGAGAGACCCCTGAAGATCTGGAGGCGCACCTGACCGGCACCAACCCTCAAGGGTGCAGGCACCACTGCTACTATTGGAGCAGAGACATCCCTGGTGCCAACCTGGATCTGGACGATATGAATTCCTACGGCCCTGAGACCATCACCATCACCCAGGAGGCATCCGGGACCTATCGCTACTATGTACATGATTTTACCAACAGGGGGTCGGGGACCAGTCAGGCCCTTTCCCTTTCCGGCGCCCAGGTGAAGGTCTATTTTGGTTCAGGGGCCGACCCATTGAACTATACGGTGCCTGCCCAAGCAGGGACCGTATGGCACGTGTTTAATCTGGATGGAGACACGGGGGAGGTCACCCCCATCAACCGGATGGCCTTTCGGAATCAACCGGGAGAGATCGATTTTCCGGCGATCATTTCTTCTCCTGTAACGAGGGCCACCTGGGGCACTCCGTATACCTATCAGGTGGAAGCTGAAGACCCTGACCTGGATATCCTCGAGTATACCCTCCTTGAGGCCCCGGAAGGGATGAGTCTGGACCCTATTTCCGGACTGATCCAGTGGACACCAAGTGGAGGACAGGGCGGCTACCAGGATGTGAGCCTGAGAGTGAGCGACGGCCGTTGCGGTGAGGATACGCAGACCTTTTCGATTTATGTCACCTATATACCCGTTGTCAACTTTTCGGTGGAGCCCTGCTCGGGCTTCAACCCCGGGGGAGATATTACTTTAAGCTGGACTACTGACAGGGCCGAGACCGTGGTGATCGATCAGGGCATTGGGGAGGTTTCATCAAGCGGAAGCTTAACCATACCCTCGCCAGAGACACCCATTGCATATACCCTCACAGCCACAAATGGGGCAGGGGAGACAAAGAAAACAGTTCCCCGAAAGCCATCTATCTCTTATCCCTACGGTTTTTTTATAGGGACTCCTACGTCAACATCGCCTGGTGGAAGCGTAACGTTGAGCTGGTCGGTCCCCTGCGCTAGTACCTGCATAATCGATCAAGGCATAGGTGAAGTTGCCCTAAGTGGCTCCCGGGAGGTGACGATCAACGGAACCACTCACTTTACCCTCACAGCCACAAATGGGGCCGGATCAGTAAGTAGATCTATCATCATTAGGGTTGAGCAGTGTTACTATCCGGAGGTTGAATTTAATACCGCGTCGTTATGTGCATGGTCACCAGGCGATCCGGTCACCTTAACCTGGCGGAGTCTGAAGTGCGTTGATTTCTGCGAAATCGATCAAGGCATTGGCCAGGTGCCGCTCAGTGGCTCTATTGAGGTGACTCCCGACCAACCCACCACCTATACCCTGAGCGCTTCTTGCGCTTCTTGTTTCGGCGACCCAGTTCAGCGTAGAGTGAATGTGCCGAACCTGGAGCCAGTTGACATTACGCTCTTTCGTGCAAGCCCCTATTATTTGTTGCCAGGTGAAAGCAGTACTCTTTCTTGGAGTACCAAATGCGCTGATTCCTGCACCATTGACCAGGGGGTCGGGGATGTAGACACAAGCGGCTCCGTGACCGTCACGCCTGCTTATCTTCCCATCACCTATACTATGACAGCGACAAATGTTGCCACTGGATCTAAAACTAAATATGTGACCATCCGCCACACTGCTCCCATAGCGACCTTGAGTGTTAGCCCCCAGATCATCAAAGGGGGAGAGACCGCCACCTTGAGCTGGACCACCGAGTATGCCACATCCTGTACCCTCTTGCCTATAGGAGAGGTTGACTTAAGCGGCAGCATGATCGTGCAACCGGAACAACAGACTGAGTACAACCTATGGGCTCAAGGTCCTGGCGGGAGCACTCATAAGCGGGTTACCTTACGCTACGTGAAGCCCACTGCCCAAATATATGCGGATCCCGAATACATCCATGAAGGGGAGAGCAGCACCTTGAGTTGGGTTTTCAGCAATGCGGATACTTGTACCATCGATCAGGGCATCGGGGAGGTGCAATTGGGCGAAAGTATCAGTGTCAGTCCGCAGGAGACCACCACTTATACCATCAGAGCCACCGGCATCGGCGGCATTGTTGTAGATAGTGTGACAGTTACTCTGATCTATCCTCCATCCATCACAGTGCAGCAACCAGATGGAGTGGCTGATACTGCCTATGATAGCTTTACCATACAATGGACTGATGCTGATCTCGATGATGACGCAAGCATTTTCCTCTACTATGACATTGATAATAGCGGAGAGAATGGAACCTTGATTGTGAGTGGCTTGAGCGAGGACCCTGATGGACAAGGAGAAGACTATTATGTTTGGGATACCGCTGAGATAGCGGAAGGGGCCTATTATGTTTATGCGGTGATTGATGATGGGATGCATGATCCGGTGGTGGATTATAGTGACGGTTTGGTAACCATTGTGCATACGCTTCCTGACGAAATCAAGCTGACCGCTAGCGATTTAGCAGGATATGACGAGTTCGGCTATTCCGTAGCCATCAGCGGCAACTACGCCATTGTGGGCGTTCCTTGGGACGATGATCACGGAAGCACTTCAGGCTCGGCCTATATCTTCAAGCGCAGGGGTTCGACCTGGGTTGAGCAGGCCAAACTAACGGCCAGCGATGCTGCAGCATCTGACTATTTCGGATGGTCTGTATCCATCAGCGGTGACTATGCCGTTGTGGGTACTTATAATGACTCAGCATTCATATTCAAACGAGAAGGTTCGGTCTGGATTGAGCAGGGCAAACTCACAGCCAGCGATGCAGCAGCATATGACTATTTCGGATATTCCGTATCCATCAGCGGTGACTATGCCATTGTGGGCGCTTATGGTGACGATGATGGAGGAAGCTATTCAGGCTCAGCCTATGTTTTCAAACGTGAAGGTACGACCTGGACCGAGCAGGCCAAACTCACGGCCAGCGATGCTGCATATTATGACTGGTTCGGCTCTTCCGTAGCCATCAGCGGTGACTACGCCGTTATCGGCGCCCCCTTGGACGATGATGCCGGAAGCTATTCAGGCTCAGCCTATATCTTCAAACGCGATGGTTTGACCTGGATTGAGCAGGGCAAACTCATTGCCAGCGATGCTGCTGCATCTGACAATTTCGGAGAGTCCGTATCCATAAGCGGTGACACCGCCATTGTGGGTGCTCCTGATGATGATGATGGAGGAAGCAATTCAGGTTCAGCCTATGTCTTCAAACGCGATGGTACAACCTGGACCGAGCAGGCCAAACTCACGGCCAGCGATGCTGCATATTCTGACGCGTTCGGTCGTTCCGTATCCATCAGCGGTGACACCGCCATTGCGGGTGCTTATGCTAACGACGATGGCGGAAACGCTTCAGGCTCAGCCTATATCTTCAAACGCGATGGTACGACCTGGACTGAGCGGGCTAAACTCACGGCCAGCGATGCCGCAGCATCTGACTTTTTCGGATATTCCGTAGCCGTGGGCGGTGGCTCCGCCATTGTGGGCGCTACTGGTGATGATGATGCCGGAAGCCGATCAGGCTCTGCCTATGTTTACACGCTTTGCACAGCGGAGATAAGTGCTCATCCCGAGGTCATTGAGATTGGTGCGTCCACCACCCTGAGATGGACTTCAAACGATGCCGAGAGCCTAAGCATTGACCAGGGCATTGGGAGTGTGCCTGCCAGCGGTTCGGTAGTTGTTTCGCCGCCGCAGACCACCACCTATACGATTACGGCAACCGGCCTTGCAGGCCCGGTCATAGACAGTGTGACCGTCAGTACAATTGACCCCTCTGTTCCCGCTACTGTGAGCATATCAGCGAACCCTGACACCTTTGTGATTGGAGAGTCTTCCATCCTGTCGTGGAACACCACCAACGCTCAGTCAGTCACCATAGACAATGGGATTGGCGATGTGCCTCTGAACGACTCCTTGGTAGTTTCACCTACGGAGACCACCACGTATACGGTTACAGCCACAAGCCCTGGTGGCACGGCCACGGCAAACGTTATTGTTACCGTGATCCATCCGCCTTCCATTACCGTAGTCGAACCAGATGGAATTGGAGATAACGCCAATACTAGCTTTACCATACAATGGACCGATGCTGATCCCGATGATGATGCAACCATTTCCCTTTACTATGATATCAATAATAACGGCTCAGATGGAACATTGATTGTGAGTGGCTTGAGTGAGGACCCTGATGGACAAGGAAACGACGAGTATGTTTGGGATACCACTGATGTAGCGGAAGGCTCATACTATGTCTATGCGGTGATTGATGACGGTGTGAATGATCCGGCAGCGGATTATAGTAACAGTATTGTAACCATTGATCATACAATTTCTTCCATTGAAGCCAAGCTGACAGCCGGCGATGCCGCAGCAGCAGACTATTTCGGACGGTCTGTATCCATCAGCGGTGACTACGCCATTGTGGGTGCTTATGGTGACGATGATGGCGGAAGCGATTCAGGCTCAGCCTACATATTCAAGCGTGAGGGCACGACGTGGACCGAGCAGGCCAAGCTGACGGCCAGCGATGCCGCAGCAGCAGACTATTTCGGACTTTCTGTATCCATCAGCGGTGACTACGCCATTGTGAGTGCTTCTGGTAACGATAACGATTCAGGCTCAGCCTATATCTTCAAGCGAGAGGGCACGACGTGGACCGAGCAGGCCAAACTTAAGGCCGGCGATGCGACTGGAGCAGACTATTTCGGATCTTCTGTATCCATCAGCGGTGACTACGCCGTTATCGGCGCTAATGGTGACGATGATGGGGGAAGCGATTCAGGCTCAGCCTACGTATTCAAGCGTGATGGCACGACGTGGGTCGAGCAGGCCAAACTGACCGCCGGCGATCCATGGTCATTTGACTATTTCGGATCTTCCGTATCTATAAGCGGTGACTACGCCGTTGTCGGCGCTTATGCTGACGATGACGGAGGAAGCTATTCAGGCTCAGCTTATATTTTCAAACGTGAAGGCACGACGTGGGTCGAGCAGGCCAAACTCACGGCCAGCGATGCCGCAGCAGCAGACTATTTCGGATATTCTGTATCCATAAGCGGTGACTACGCCGTTGTGGGCGCTTATGCTGACGATGACGGCGGAAGCTATTCAGGCTCAGCCTACATATTCAAGCGTGATGGCACGATCTGGACTGAGCAGGCCAAACTTAAGGCCGGCGATGCTGCAGCGTCTGACTATTTTGGACGTTCTGTATCCATAGACGGTGACTATGCTGTTATCAGCTCTCCTGGTGACGATGTTGGTGGAAGCTCTACAGGTTCAGCCTACATATTCAAGCGCAAGGGTACGACCTGGACTGAGCAGGCCAAGCTGACCGCCAACTATGCAGCAACATCTGACGGCTTCGGAACGTCTGTATCCATAGGTGGTGACTACGCCATTTTGGGTGCTACTGGTGACGATGATGGGGGAAGCCAATCAGGCGCTGCTTATATTTACCCGATTTCTACTGTAAAAATAATTACCTATCCTGAAACCATTCTGATCGGAGAGTCTTCCACCCTTTCGTGGAGTTCGATAAATGTGGACACCCTGAGCATTGACCAGGGCATTGGCAGTGTGCCTGCCGTCGGCTCGGTGGTTGTTACTCTGGAGCAGACTACCACGTATACGATTACGGCCACCGGTCCCGCAGGCACATTCACAGACAGTGTGACCGTCAATGTAATCGACCCCTCTGTTCCTGCTACTGTGAGCATGTCAGCGAACCCTGAGACTATTCAGGTCGGGGAGTCGTCCACCCTTTCGTGGAGTTCAACCAATGCTAATTCCTGCGTCATCGAACCTGGCATCGGCACCGTTGATCCAAGCGGATTGATCACAGTCTCGCCCACCGAGACAACAACGTACACTATCACGGCCAGCAGTCTTGGTGGGAGTACAGACACGGCCAGCGTCACAGTGACTGTGACCTATCCTGTGCCCACTGTGAGCATAAGCGCTGATCCTGAGACCATTCCCGTTGGTGAGTCTGCCACCCTCTCATGGACATCAACGGATGCAGATACGTGTACAATAGACCATGGTATCGGCAGTGTTGAGTTAAGCGGATCCAGGGCAGTTTCACCTGCGGAGACCACCACGTACACCGTTACAGCCACAGGTCCCGGTGGCTCATCTGAGGCAAACGTTATGGTTACAGTGAACCATCCACCTTCCATTGCCGTAGTTGAACCAGATGGAATTGAAGATAACGCCAATACTAGCTTTACCATAAAATGGACCGATACTGATCCCGATGATAATGCAACGATTTCTCTTTACTATGATATTAATGGTTCCGGCTCAGATGGAACATTGATTGTGGGTGAATTGAGTGAGGACCCTGATGGAGAAGGAAACGACGAGTATAGGTGGATGACTGCTGAGATACCGGAAGGCACATATTACGTCTATGCGGTGATTGATGACGGTGTGAGTGACCCGGTAGTGGAATATAGTGCTGGTGTGGTACGCTTTGATCATACTATTCTTGAAGAAGTAAAACTCACAGCCAGCGATGCAGCGGGAGGTGACTATTTCGGATATTCGGTATCCATCAGCGGCGACTACGCCATTGTGGGCGCTCGTTGTAACGATGATGGCGGGAGCAATTCAGGTTCAGCCTATATCTTCAAGCGTGAGGGCACGACCTGGATTGAGCAGGCAAAGCTGACTGCCGGCGATGCAGCAGCAAGTAACTATTTCGGACATTCCGTATCTATAAGCGGCGACACAGCCGTTGTCGGCGCATATGGCGACGATGTTGGTGGAAGCAATTCAGGCTCTGCCTATATCTTCAAGCGTGAGGGTACAATCTGGACTGAGCAGGCCAAACTCACAGCCAGCGATGCAGCGGCACTTGACCTTTTCGGAATTTCCGTATCCATCAGCGGTGACTACGCCATTGTGGGCGCTCGTTGGGACGATGATGGAGGAAGCGATTCAGGCTCTGCCTATATCTTCAAGCGTGAGGGCACCACCTGGACTGAGCAGGCCAAACTCACAGCCAGCGATGCAGCAGCAGATGACCGGTTCGGAGAGTCCGTATCCATCAGCGGCGACACAGCCGTTGTGGGCGTTCAGGCTAAAGATGACGTCGGATACAATTCAGGCTCAGCCTATATCTTCAAGCGTGAGGGTTCGACCTGGACTGAGCAGGCCAAACTCACGGCCAGCGATGCAGCAGCGTATGACAGTTTCGGATGTTCCGTATCCATCAGCGGCGACACAGTCGTTGTCGGCGCAAGAGGCTCTACCTATATCTTCAAGCGTGAGGATACAATCTGGACTGAGCAGGCCAAACTCACAGCCAGCGATGCAGCAGCAAATAACCTTTTCGGATGTTCCGTATCCATCAGCGGTGACTACGCCATTGTCGGCGCTTTTGGTGACGCTGATGAAGGATATCGAGCAGGCTCAGCCTATATTTTCAAGCGAGAGGGCACGACCTGGACCGAGCAGGCTAAACTCAACGCCAACTATGCAGAAGCATCTGACTTTTTCGGATATTCGGTATCCATCAGCGGTGACTACGCCGTTGTGGGCGCTTATGGTGATAATGATGACGGATATCTAGCAGGCTCAGCCTATGTCTACTCAATTTCGGCTGTAAATGTTAACGTGATTGCCGATCCTGAAATCATTCTGATCGGTGAGTCTGCCATCATTTCGTGGAGTTCGATAAATGTCGACACCCTGAGCATTGACCAGGGCATCGGGAGTGTATCTGCCGGTGGCTCTGTGCTTGTTTCTCCCCAACAGACCACCACCTATACGATTACGGCCACCGGTCCCGGAGGCACATTCACAGACAGTGTGACCGTCAATGTAATCGATCCCTCTGTTCCCGCTTCCGTGAGTATAAGCGCCAACCCTGAGACTATTCAGGTTGGCGAGTCTGCCACCCTGACATGGAGTTCAACGAATGCGGATAGTGTCAGCATTGATCAGGGTATAGGCAGTGTTGCTCTACATGGATCGACAACGGTATCACCGACCGAAACCACTACCTATACAATTACAGCTACCGGTCCTGGTGGTACAGACACGGCCAGCATAGCCGTTACTTTAATCATATCCACAACAACTATTACAGGTACGGTAACCGATTCATCCACAGGGCTACCTCTGGGTTCGGCAACCGTATCAATAACCGACTCTTCAAGTAATAATCAGTCCGTCTTGACGGCTGCTGACGGCACCTATACTGTTAACATTGCACCGGGGGCCTTCAGCGGAACTATTACAAGGGATTTATATAGTACCCATAATATCTCAGACACAGTATCACCGGGGCAGACCCTGACAATTGACGCTGTTTTAGATCCTGTGCCTCCGACGATAACCAATGTTGCGGTCAGTAATATAACAGGAGACTCAGCTACGATAACCTGGACAACAGACCACTTGTCCGACAGCCTTGTTGAATACGGCACAACAGTATTATACGGAAGTTCTGAATCCGACGCGTCGATGACGTCGAGCCATAGTATTGTGTTAACAGGGCTGACTCCGGGAACAACATATCATTATATAGTCACGTCAACCAACAGTAACGGAGTGTCCTCCTCCTCAGCAGATGATACATTCACAACCTTTAGTCCGATTACAGTGACCATACTTATTCCATCGGACAACGATACAATAAACAGGCCCGATGCAGTGGTAAGAGGTGGAGTAAGCAACTCCACCGGCAATGAGACGGGAGTTACAGTGAACGGAGTTGTCGCTGTTGTGTATAATGGAGAGTTTGTCGTGAACGGTCTGCCCCTTGATGAAGGGCAGAATACTATCACGGCTGTGGCAACTGACACGGCCGGCAATGCTGCTTCCCACTCAATATTAATAGATGTAGATACATCAACACCTTATGTGACTTTAAAAGCCAATGTGGAGTCAGGCATAGCGCCTCTTACAACGTACTTCTCGGTTTCAACAAGCATTCCTGACTCAGTTGTGAGTTACTCTATGGATTTTGAGGGTGATGGCGTCGTTGACTATACAGGCCCCACATTTGATGATGTAAGTTTTACCTATACTGCAGAAGGCATCTATTATCCGACAGTATACGTTCTGGATGATCAGAGCAATGTTTATACTGATTCGATTGTGATAATGGTACTGAATCAGGCGGAGCTCGATACGTTGCTTCAGGCTAAGTGGAGTGCTATGACTAGCAGTCTTAATCTTGGGGATATGGCTACTGCTTTGGCGCTTATAACGCCTGCCAAGAGAGCGGATTATGAAGTAATGTTTAACGCATTAGCAGGCCAGATATCGTCAATTATGGCAACTTGGGCAGAATTCAATCTTATTTCTATAAAAAATAATTCAGCAAAATATGAACTTGTTACTATTGAGAATGCGATCACCTATTCTTATGAAGTAGTTTTTATAAGGAATAAAACTGGATTATGGGAAATAGTTGAATTTTAATTTTTTTAATCAAATGGAGAGTGTCCATGTGAAAAAAGCAACAATTATTACTTCAATGCTATTGATCTTGATGTCAAGCATAACAGTGTCTCATGCTGGATGGCTTGTTTATCACAAGCCTGAATTCAGAGGCAAAGTAATAGATGCAGAAACAAAGAGCCCTTTAGAAGGCGCAGTAATAGTCGCCATATATAAAAAGACTTATATCATAAGCGGACCTGCAGGCGGGAGTTCATCAATCATAAATATCAAAGAGGCTCTAACCGATCAAAAAGGAGAATTTCATATCCCTTCTTATATCACAATAATTCAACCACTATCAAAGAAGTATAGAGTTGATTTTATTATTTACAAACCTGGTTATAAGAGTCATCCGGGTTGGGAGATATATCCGTTTAATTATGTTGGGCCGGAATATATGTTTTCAAAGGAATTTGGAACAAAAGAAGAAATCACCTCGGGATCTCAAATTGTATCTATTGTTATGGGTATTGTTGAACTGCCGAAGTTGAAAACATGGAAAGAAAGAAGAAAAGCTAACAGAATTTCTATAAGTGATATTTCTGAACGGAAATGGCCTTTATTAAATGAAGCAATTGAAAAAGAAGATGAATGGTTAGATAGAAACAAAAATTGGAGGTTGAAATAAATGAGACTGTTTAGGAGACTCTTATCATTTTTGGTTATTTATTTTGCTTTATTTCTTTCGTCATTATTTGCACTTGAAACTAATACTCATGAAGAAATTAATGAATATGCAGCAACAAATGCTTTGAATAACTTTTCATTAGATTCTTATTTACTAAACAAATTGGCTTTTAAAAATGGAACAGACGAAAAAATTGAAGGTCCATGGTTTTGGTTTATAACAACAAAGAAGACAGTCTGGCAATGGATAAAAATAGGCGGTAAGAAAGAAGACAAACCGTACTGGTACATGCCGTACTTACGGTCAGTCAACCATTTCCATAATCCAATAACAGATCTAGGTTTTAGTGGTATTTGGGGTTCAGGGAGTCTTGATGGTGAGTCATCTATTCTTTGGTCACAGGAACCTGTTGGCGCACAAAGCCCTGGCGGATATTATTCATGGCATGATGCAAGGTATTACTTTTACAATGCTCTTATAGCTACAGATAAAACTGAACGGAACACTAATTATGCGGAACTCTTCAGGGGCGTTGGCCAATTGATGCATTTGGTTGAAGATTTATCAGTTCCTGAACATGTAAGAGATGACGGTCATTACATTCCAGGGTATGAAGACTGGGTAGAGGGGACCGATGATCAAGGTGTAAAAAATGTGAAAATATTGCCGGGAAGCGGGGCAATCCAAATACTTGGAAATAACGTTACTCCTGTGTTTTTTGAACAAACAGCAATTGGTGACCCAAATCCTCTTGCTTCAGTTCCAGTGGCAAATTTATTCGATACAAACCAATATGATGGAAGCAATCCTGATATTACAAAAGAAACAGATATCGGTTTGTCGGAATATACGAATGCTAATTTTCTAAGCCCTGATACTATATTCTCTAATGACTTCAGTTATCCTGACTGGACGAATATAGTTGAATATGAAAAAACAGTAGGCACAAAGAAATGGACGTACCTTAGAAAATTGGGGACAGGTGAGACCGATGGATCACAAGTGGGTTATGGTGAACACATAGAACATCTTGCAAGAGCGAAATGTTTTTATAAATACCTCCCAGCTTACTTTAAGAGCTTGGGCCTGAAAATGGATGATGCAGTTTATCAGAACTATGCTGAAAAACTCATCCCCTACGCCGTTGGGTATTCAGCCGGACTTTTAAGTTATTTCTTCAGGGGCGAAATAGACCTGGTTGAGTCCGATGCACGTTACAAAACAGAGAACCTCTCAGATGAGGATATGGAAGGGACGATAAATTCTTTTCAACTCTTTTACGACGATTTTAGTGACAATCGAAATGAAATTCAGTTAACTTTCTATGATGCATCTGACAATCTTATTAGTGACCCTTCAGCTATTCTTACAATCCCAGCCCAAAGATCATCAACATTTGAAATAGAATTTCAACCACCGGCCAATCCTAAAAACTACATATTAGTTTTCAGAGGAAGACTCGGCAATGAAGATGATGCAGTTATCGGGAAAGTTATTGATAAACGCATATATTTTGTATTACTGCCTGTTGATCCGGTTACAAGAGCGACGTCCAGTAAAGAATATTATTACGGAAATGCTGATGTGATGGAGACAATAACAGAAGATGAACTGCTATTCGAACTTGTTGACGACGGAGGATACTGGAACACTGCAACATCAGATTGGTCGTCCAACCCTGATACGGAAAGTCTGAAAGTCCCCTTAAGTGTAGGCGGTCCTCAGTATATTGCTAAGCATTGGGATGAGGCAAATAACCGGGTGCGTTTTATTCCGAATCTGTCCTATGAAAAGAATGCATATCAGGCTTTTCATAAGACTTATGTTGACGGAGAGAGCCAGCAGACACTGGCTGACTTTCATTGCTTAAAATTTCAGGGCAATCCCATAATGATGTTTGGTGCGTATCAGGAAAACCCCGGATACATGGAATATACGGACACTGGGCTCTATTCAGTCAGGCCTGTTCCGGCAAGCGACCCCGGGCAGCGGTACTTCTCTGAATACCATTCTACAAACTTTATTGATACGTTTTTTGAATATGACACTGCAAAGTTTTACTACTTTGACGGATCTCCTACCAATGAGCAAATTATCCCGCAGGACCCGGATGCTCCTTTGACTTCGGTGACAGCTGTTTCCAGCGCCGGCAATAGTTTTTACATAAGCGTCCCGAAGATTTATGATTATGATATGCCGAATCCCTTCTGGCCGTCAGCAACTATCTCTGACGGATGCAGTGGTGTTGATGTATATTTGGCGAATTTGGGATTAAGCCATGATTCAACTGAAAACAAGTGTGCAACAGCGGATAACAACTGCGGATTTGTGCATGAGGAACCGGGCGCGTCAAGTAATGAGGCGGAATTTGAAATACCCTATAATTATAACAGCTGGGTCCATGTGATTAATGGAAACCCCTATTATGAAGAATTATACATAAACGGTCAGTTGGTAGAAACTTCGCCCCCGGCTGACAGGCTTGAAACCCATTACGAGATTCTGGCCGTATATAAAAACATTGCCGTCGTCCGGGAGACTACCCTGGTTTCCTCGGTGGAGACTCCAATTGGATATAGATATCAAAATGTTGTTACAAAAGAAGAGCCCTACACTATGATCAGTCCGGATGTCTTGGATATGGTGTACAGTTTTGTATCAACTTATTATATCTATATAAACGGTAATCGCTATAATCTGTCAGGACAGACATTCGTTGAGTCCAGGATCCTTAGTTTTCATAATGACAACATAGATGATGATACGCAAGATCCCACACAGCCTATCGCGTGGTTTCTTACAGGCGAACATGTTGATGACATTACCGGTTACCATATTGACAGGATATTTATCAGCGATACATTTGACGGCAACTATGTGCTGGTTGCCTTTGATGAGTATGCATATAATAATGGCGCCGGGCTTGTACATGATTTAGAAGAAGTTGACACCGGTCTAGACACACAGGGCGGTGAGAATAAATATTTTGTGTATCACGACATTCCACCGGAAGAGATTCAGGGCGCCAGCCATGAAGCGCTTCCGTCAGGCCGTAAGCTGCTGCTGCTCAAATCAGACGGTACACTTGAGCAAAGTCTGCAGGACCCGGTCGGCCTGGGATGGATAATAGGAAGTATAGGAATTTTAAATTAAGAAGGGTAAAGTTTGAAATTCCGTACCTGCAATGTTAAGAAACGCAGGTATGAAGCCGATTTGCCCAAAATGTTCAAGTAACGATTTTTGGTTACTAAAAGATGGCCGTTTCCGGTGCTCAAAATGTAAAAAACATTTAGCGATCCGAGACAGCTATTAAAGATAACCAAAGCCAAATTACAATATGTCCATCGCCTGGTTAAGCATAGTAAAGACAGTTATGTGAACGACGGTAACCATATTAATGGCCTCGAAGGCTTTTGGGGTTACCTTAAACGTAAACTGACTGCCAATGGCGGAATTCGACAAAACCGTCTCCATCTTTACCTTGGAGAATACATCTGGCGATACAATTCCCGTCGTCTTAATTTAAAAGAACAAGAAAAACACTTGCTGAAGCTATTACAGAAGTATATTAGGTCCGGATAATCGGACTTTACCCTTTCTTATTTAAAAGGAGGAGGTTATGAAAAGGCGATGTTTTAATAGTTTAATATCTTTTTTAGCCATTGCATTGGTCTGTCTTAACTGGCCAGGTCAGGCATTAGCGGACAGCGCCACGTTGGAGTTTGAAACACAGGCCCTTGATCTGGACACCGGGACGGTCACAGAACAAGCCCCAGGTTTACTGGATGGCACAGAAGGTGCGGATGTCCGAATTGGCTATCATGCAGATCGTATCCCGCACGCCGTCGTATTTGCAGGTGAAGGTGTGACATTGGCTTTTATGAGTGGCGTGAGTTACGACAGTGTCACAGCGGCGGATGTTTCTGGGCTGAGCTTTTCGGAAGAAGTCATCGACCAGGCGCTAGGAGCGAACGATACCGTGGTGGTTAAAACTGACGCAGGTGCAACCTTCAAACTCGGCAATGCCATTGAGGACGATGCTGGAGTCACGTTCAACTACGAACAGCTGCAATAGGAAGGGGGGAATATAAATACAAGATTCAGGGTGGCACTTTAGTGTGAAGAACGGGGACGTCCGTAAGTAAGTAACTAACTTGACATGTGGAAGACAAGGGACGTCCTAAATAAGTAAATAACTACGATCACGGCGGTAGATGAAATTACTTCTTCTATCGCCTTTTCTTTTTCTAACATTGAAGGACCCGGTAAGATCGGGGCGTCACCCCGTTCCAGCTACCGTTCTGATATGAGTATACAATCTTCAAGAGTAGGACTTCACCGGAACAAGCGGACCCAAAATTCATGATTACAAGAAACTATGGGTAGTTTTACAGCCTGGCATTTTCTCAAGATAATTACTGCAATCTGAAGAGGAAGTGTTCAGCCGTTCAGCCCCCTCCAGCTCACACGAACGAGCGGTTAGATCGTAGCTCCTTGGGCAACCACATTCCACGCGCAAGATGTAAGTTGAAGAGGGCCTAACCCGAAAAG
>SDBU01003011.1_pt1 | contig 21765 bp, 18 predicted proteins | sample 2277071 | NCBI WGS metagenome assembly SDBU01 (sample SAMN10397929, study PRJNA504765) | marine sediment metagenome | isolation source: marine sediment core GS08_GC12, 126 cmbsf | place: Arctic Ocean: Gakkel Ridge, Loki's castle | collected 2008 | reverse complement strand
GAATATGCCTTGTCAAGGTTTTCACCTCTCGACTTATGCTCTACGAGCAGTATCCCCTTCCAGAATAAGTCTATAAATCCATAATTGTCGTCTAAATTTTTTACAGGCTCTTCAAAACTTGCAACACGTCTGCGGGTAATACCAAAGATATTAAAGAATGCATTCCAGAAAGATTGCGCCTCAGAACGTTCTCGACTCTCGCTTTCCCACTCTCTACTAAAATCCATAGCGCGATGTTTTATTTCGTTCCAACTGATCGGCATGTTTTATCCTTTGAATTAAAAAAGTGCATTTTCAGCACCTATCTATATCAATATAATTAGTCTACCGGAGATAAAATGTCAACGTTGTTGTATTGTTCCCTTCGGCCTTGCTCAGGGTAAACTGAAGACGATCTCGGATAAGGATGTCTCAACAGATGCGTTAATCCTTCGGCTGCCCTTTCGACTCTGCAACCTCTCGGCCGACACAGAAGATGCAAAAAACTTGGTGTAAAACTTTCCCCTTTTAGACGGAAAACCTCGAACTTCAATGGATTCTGATGGACAGAAGCCGAAAAAACAGATATACTCCGGCAAGTTGAAAAAGCTGCTTTTTAAGGCAAAAGACGCGATTTTTGCAGCGAAAAAGCAAGCTCAAAAAAAAATCTTGGGGAATAGTGTAATGGTAGCACGACTGACTCTGGATCAGTTAGTCCAGGTCCGAATCCTGGTTCCCCAGTTGCCGCCTTGGCCAATATGGCTGGCTGCTTAGCGATGAACTCGGAATTTGGAGGGGCCAAAATGGACGAATCGGTTAATGCGTTGTTACGCCCGGGCGTGGTTTTGGTGCTGATTTGCACCGGCCTGTCGGTTGCCGTCTCGGTGTCTCCCTGTCCGCAAAGCCCCGTTATTGCCAGGCTTACCTGGGACCGGCAGGTCATAAAGTGCGGGCCGGCTCGATCGGGGGACAACTGGGCCATCGCGTGGGTCGACGATGACCTTATGATCACAGCCTATGATGACGGTGATGGTTTCGACAAGCTGAATCCTGATCTGTCTCTTGGCTTTGCAAAGATAACGGGCGACCCGCCCAACGTTCGGGGGCAGGATTTTTCCACCGACGCGGACACTCCCGCCGGATGGGGCTCCAAAGGCATCAAGGCCAGCGGCCTGCTCATGGTCGACGGTGTCCTCTATATGTTCGTCAGAAACTACAAGTCTCCCGGCTCCGACGACTTCACCAACTCCAGATTGGCCTTCTCGACCGATCGCGGCGTCCACTGGACCTGGGCCGACTGGCATTTCTCCGACACCTTCGGCTGTCCCGAGTTCGTCCAGTTTGGAAAGAACTACGCCGGCGCAAGGGACAATTACGTCTATATCGCCTCCCAGGCTAACGACAGCGCCTACGGTTTCTCACCCGACATCGTCCTCGCCAGGGTCCCGAAACGCAAGGTCGCCGACAGGACCTGCTACGAGTTCTTCACCGGCATCGATGCACTCGATAAGCCCACATGGTCGGGTGACATAGAAAAGCGAAAGCCCATTTTCACCGATACCAACGGTGTGCAGCGCATAGCAGTTACCTATAACGCCCCCTTGCGCAGATATATCCTGACCGCTTCGCACCGCCCGCCGGGCAGCACGAGCACACATACAGCCGCCTTGGGCGTCTTCGACGCCCCCGAGCCCTGGGGCCCGTGGACGACGGTCTATTACAGCGACCATTGGTCCGTAAAGGACGGTAAAGACTGCCGAACATATCACCACAAGTTTCCAACCAAATGGATGAGCCGCGACGGCAAGACAATGTGGCTGCTCTACTCGGGCCTGGATTGCGATTTATATGGTTTCTGCCTCAAAAGGGCCGGCCTGAAAATCAATGATTGATTCTACAAATGCCACGGTGACCGCATTGGCCGACTGAGCATCCGGTTTGCCGTCGAATCGTTGAGAATCTGTTCGCGTTCCGGGTCCCAGCGAATCTTTCGGCCGAGGATCATCGCAATGTTGGCTAAATGGCAGGGGATTGCCGACAGATGCCCGATCTCGACCGGCGTGATTGTCTGTGCGCGTGTCTTCACACAGTCGAGAAAATCCCTCCGGTGTCCCTGACGATGGTCGCCTCTCGGCCTGGCTAAATGAATTTCACCGGTCCCGATTTTTTCCTTCAGCAGTTTCTTCGGATTTGCATCCAAACCGCTTCGCGTGATATGCACCCACCCTCTCTCGCCGATAAACCTCACACCTTGTCGAAGATGATTATTGCTTGCGACACGCATCACAAGACCGTCGGAGTATTTACACTCAAAATCATAATCCACCGCCGCGTCCCACAAGCCGTCTTTGGGGAATACGCCGGTGCCTGTAACCTCGGTTGGCCCCGTCTCATCACAGCCCATCCCCCAGTGTGCGATGTCAATATGGTGAGTTCCCCAGTCGGTCACCTGTCCGCCTGCATAATCCAGAATCCACCGAAAATTCCAGTGACATCGCTTTTTCGTATACGGTGCCCACGGCGCCGGCCCAAGCCACATCTCGTAATCGAAGCCTTGCGGTACACGCTGGACCGGCTGAGGTTCGATGCCATATACGGTCGGCCCTCCGGGGCCTTTGAAGCCCGGACCGATGCCGACTTCCACCCTTTGCAGCTTCCCGATGCGTTCATTACGCACAAGTTCGCACCCGAACCGAAAATGTGCGGTCGACCGCTGCCAGTTCCCGGTCTGCCAGACACATTTATAGCGATTGACCGCCTCGACCAAAGCCCGACCTTCGGCAATCGTATAAGCAAGCGGCTTTTCGCCGTAAATATCCTTACCCGCCCGGATGCCTTCGAGCGCGATAATTGCGTGCCAGTGGTCAGGCACCGAAATACAGAGCGTATCGACGTCGCTACGCGTGATAAGTTCTCGAAAGTCATTATACCCTGCGCAATCTGTATTGTTGTAATGTTCGTTTATCTCCTGTAGGGCCGCCGCCCGCCTGCTCACATCAACATCACAGATCCCAACAATCTGGCAGTCCTCTTCCTGCAAAAATCCTTTGACATGCCTCATCCCCATACTGCCCAGCCCGATGAGCCCCAGTGTTAGCCGGTTACTCGGTGATGGTCGCACGCCGCTGAATACCGATGATGGTACAATGTAGGGTAAGGCTGCACCCACAGCTGCTGTCTTTAAAAACTTCCGTCGTGAGATTTTTTCGTACTGACCGTTCATTTCCTGCTGTCAAAGAGCCTCTATTATTTCTTGCCGGCCTCACGGGCCTCTTTGAGCATTTTAATCCACTCCCCGACATACTGGCCGTGGTCGTGATACGTTCGCCCGCTGACAAGGTTCCCGTCCACAACGCAAGCCTCATTGACGAAAGTACCCCCGCAGACTTCAAGGTCAAACTTGCACTTTGGCACCGTCGCCATCTTTCGCCCCTTTACGCAGTCGGCGCGGGCGGGAATCTCCACGCCGTGACATACACAGGCGATTGGCTTGTTCTTCTCGAAGAAGTAACGCGTGATTCGTATCAAGTCCTCATCGTACCGCAGATATTCCGGCGCCCGCCCACCGGAGAAAAAGATACCGATATACTCATCCGGGTCAACATCCTTAAAGGCGATGTCCGCTTGTATTGTATAGCCCTCGAACTCACGTGTAACCTGGCCGTCCCAGTCCGCCGGAATTTCATGAAGCACCATATGATACCGCCGCTTCTCAGGCCCCGCCACCACAGGCTCAAAACCATCTTCCTGCAGCCGGTAATACGGATAAAGGGTATCTACTGTCTCCGTCGCATCGCCGACAATAATCAATACCTTATTCATCGTATCCTTCCTTTCTTGTGGCTTGTTGAGAGGATTATAACCGATTCAGAAGTGCTTTACCAGTCGAACTCAGCGATGATAGGCGTATGGTCGCTTGGCTTTTCGACAAGCCGTGGTTCTTTATCGATGTAGCAGGCAGTGGATTTCTTCGCCAGCGCCTCTGTAGCCATAATATGGTCTAATCGCCAGCCGAGATTCCGCCTGAAGGCATTCATTCTGTAGTCCCAGAATGAATATTGCCCCGCCTCCTTGCAGTGCATCCGGAATACATCCACAAATCCCCACTCCATAACCTTCTTCAGTGCCTTATGAACCTCCGGATGAAAACATACGTGTCCTGACAGGGCATCAGGGTCGTACACATCTATACGCTCTGGTGCTATATTTAAGTCACCCACCCACAGCACTGGGTCGCTTGGCTTGAAATTCTTTTTAAAATATTGGCCGAGCCGCTTAAACCAGTTCAGCTTGTATTCGAACTTCTCAGACTCGGGGCTGTACCCTTGCGGAACATAAGTATTGACTATGACGATACCGTTGATTTCGGTCTTTATAAGCCGAGCCTCATCCTTTGGCTCATCGGCAAAGCCGGTCTCCACGTTGACGATTTCACTCTTGCTGAAAGTCGCTACACCGTTATAACTCTTCTGACCCTTAAAGACGTATTCGTATCCGCTTCCGTCAAACGCATCGCTTGGAAAGTCGACGTCCTGGACCTTCGTTTCCTGGACACACAAGGCGTCCGGCTGATGTTCAGCCAGCCAGCCAAGCACGACCTCCAGCCGCATACGTAACGAATTAACATTAAAACTGGCTACTTTCATTTGTACCATATATGCCCGATCCCTATGCAGCCACTGGTTTGGTTCGACTTAATTGAGTTGTTCGATCGCCTTTAACCGGATTGGTTCAAATTCATCCCCGGCCAGCCATCGCGGCATTTGTTCTTTATTTGCCAATCTCAACGCCACCTTAAATATGAGATGTAAATCCTCTATGCATCCCGACAAATCCCATTCGGGATTATATTCATCTGAAGGTTGATGGTAATGGGTCTCAATCCAGTCTTCAACTTGTTTTTGTCCCCATCCTTTTTCTCGACCGATGAAATCTCGTCCCCCCGATAAATAAAGGCAGGGAACGCCGATTTTTGCAAAGGAAAACTGGTCCGCTCGGTAGAAAGAACCTTGCTCCGGCATGGGATCGGCCAGCACGATGCGTCCCAGAGTTTTTGCGACCTCTTTGACCTCGTCATCGATAGTGGACTTATTGGAACCGACTATCGACACATCGCGTGTCCTTCCCCAGATGTTTGCGCCGTCAATATTGATATTCGCAGCGATCTTCCCGGCCGGAAATGTCGGATTCCCGGCATAGTACTGTGAACCCAGCAAACCCGATTCTTCTCCATCTACTGCTAAAAAGATAAGAGTTCGTCTCACAGGTTTATCCAGTCTTGAAAACGCTTGTGCCAATGTTAAAATGGAGGCGACCCCAGAAGCATTGTCCCGTGCACCGTTATAAATAGAATCTCCGTTGACCGCTTTCCCTGTGCCCAAATGGTCGTAATGGGCGGTAAATACAATCGCCTCTTCCCGTAATTCCGGGTCGCTGCCCTCAATCACCCCTCCAACATTCGTCGCTTGTAACTTACGAAAGGTAGAGTCGAGACCCCCGCTGACCCTCACGCCCAAAGGCACAGGTTTGAATTTTCTGTCTTCTGCAGCCGTTCTTAATTCATCGAGATTATGCCCACCTAATTCGGCGATTTTGTAGGCTGCTCTCTCTGTAACCCAGCCTTTATAGACCAGGCTGGAAGGCTCATTTTTAGGAAGCTCAAATTGCGCCCCCGACCAGCTTGTTTGTACAACCTTCCAGGGATATCCCGCCGATGGTGTTGTATGGATAACGATTGCGCCGATGGCCCCCATCCGAGCTGCCTGCTCATACTTATAGCTCCATCGCCCATAATACAGTCTTGCCTTACCTCCAAAAAAGTCCGGATCACCCGTATTGGGGTCGTTGTTCATAATCAGCAGCACTTTTCCCTTTACATCAACATCCTTAAAATCATCCCAGTTATATTCCGGGGCCTGTATTCCATAACCGATGAAAACCAACTCGGCCTTGTTTATCTCGACTTGCTCTTTTTGAACCCCCGGAAAAGCGATAAATTCATCATAGTATTTCAAATCAACCTCTCCACGCCTGCCTGTGATTTTTAGTTGCATTTCCGTCTCGGTATTTATTTCAATCATATCAAATTTCTGAGAATAGCTTGAGTTCTTAAAACAGCCCTTGAGTCCCGGCAGTTGCATTTGGTTTGCGATATAAAGTTGCGCTATGGCGCTGCCCACACTTCCAAGACCTCGTCCGCCGAGTAAATCATCACTCAGAAAACTGATATGAGCTTTGAGCGCATTTTCATTAATCGATTTTTGCGCACGAACCAGGTCAGGTTGAGCTGGTAGCAATGTGGGAATAATCATGATGATAACAAACAGCCACAGACATCTTTTAAGCCGTTGACACATTTCACACCTCAATAATATGTATAGAAAACTTATTCACTTTGTTCTTTACCGTTTGCCCCTTCACGACTCAGGCAGGGGGGCGCAACGGGTCCAACCACACCAATTCTAAAAAATAAACACTTATTTCGCCAGCGTTTTAATTCACGTTAGTTTATCTTTTGAATTTTGAATTTGTTTCGGATTTCGAATTTAACATAATTAACATAACTTTTTACGCAACAAGACATTATCAGCAACGAATAAATCTAAGTAGCGTTGTAGTATTCGGTTTGGCAGACCTAAAGGGAATTGTATAATTCTATAAAAAGTCTTACGGTTTTCTATGGGAGTCAAGGAATATGGTAAGAAAAGTCCTTTTAGTGCTTGCGTTAGTTGTTGTGGTCTTTTCTTTGGTTGGCTGTCAGACTGTTCAGGGTCTGGGTGAGGATATCACATGGGTTGGTGAAAAAGGTTCTGAGATTGTGGACTAATAAAGCGATTTGCCTGCCCAATAACAAATTTCACCTTCTCCCCGGCTTGTCGCCGGCAGTGCCCTTACCTTCTCTCCAATTTCTAACGGGATATACTTGACCGCGAGGTTTCAGCTTTCGCGTATCTGCAAAATCCGGGCTTGTAACATCAGGTAAGTTTTTCGATCTGCCTTTTTTTGGATTTACCCTTAGCAGATATACTTTTTATAGGTGTCGGTTTCTTGGTTGTCTGCTTTATGCGTTTGGCTGGTTGGGAAAAAACGCTTTTACTGCTTTTAACCTTGTCGATTAAGGCGTAACTTTCGACTACAGACAACAAGCTCAACAGAAAGCTCAGTGTGCTCTCTGCACCCTGATTGATATTGACACCGTCCTGTGTAAGCCCGTCGTGACAACCTTTCGTTCGAAAGTTGTAAACTGGAATGTACAAATTGTTTGCGCCGAGGAACCAGTCAAAAGCTTTCCTTTGAAGTGTTAGGAATCTGTCGTTTTGCGTAGCGTCATAAGCGGCCCTGAGCATCATGACCGTACTTACCGCCTCTATTGGCTGCTGGTCGAATGTCGCCTTTGTCTTACCGCGTTCATACCATCCTTTGCAGCCGATAAAGCTGAAGTGTTCGCCGTTAAAAGTATTTTCCAGCAGAAATTCACACGTCTTTTGTGCTGTTTCAAGGTATTTTTTGTTATCAAAAGTCAGACCCGCAACAAACAGGGCGTACGGTAAAATCGCGTTGTCATAAGTCAGAGCATCCTCGAACCACTGCCAGTCAGGGAGACTGTTTTCTTCGTATTGAACTACCAATTCGTCTGCCGCTATTTCCAATTGGCGCTTGATGTCACTGGCGCCGGGGAACTGCTTGAGATAATCGGACATACCGAGTATCGAATACGCCATACCGCGTGGGTACTGCTTCTGCACATGTTTTACGGACTTATCGAAGCTGTCTTTGATAACTGATAAATATGACGATGTGGGTGGTTTTGCCATAACCGTTCCAAATGCCCACAGCACTCTGCCTAAAGCGTCGTTGATGGGTTCGTCTTTTTGCCAGCTTCTGTCGAAATTCATAAAGTTTCTCACCGTCCCATCACTATTTTGCGAGTGCAGGATAAAGGACAGACATATATCGAAAAGTTCAAGTGCTTCCGACTGAGGATACTGAGAGTAATAGTCGGCCATCGCAATTACCGCCCTTGCATTATCGTCTGTGGTGTAGCCATATTCGCGATTTGGAACGGTAAATTTGGCGTGTTGAAAAAGACCTGTGTCGTCCGTTAGCTTCTTCAGGTGGTCTAACGATGGCTCAGGAACTTCAATACTTGATATGGTTTCCGCTGCTGATAGTGGGCTTTTAGCCATAACGCGGACAGGAAGTCGTTTTGCACTGAATAATTTCCAGTAGACCTGGCCGATTTTGGGCCACGTCCGCGCTCTGCCGTAGTCGTATGCTCGTCTTCGCAATGAATAATAAAGCGAGTTTTTCTTAAGTATTTCTATTATCCCTTCAGCTATTTCTACCGAGTTACCGAATTTCACAAGTTTGCCTCGGCCTTCAGCCAAAAGTTCCATAGCGGCCCAATAGGGCGTCGAGACTACCGCTTTGCCCGTCCCCACCGCAAAGGATAACGTACCGCTCGTCAATTGTTCTTGATTGAGGTAGGGCGTCACATAAATATCGGCTGCGCACAGAAAGTTATGAAGCTCTTCGTCATTTACGAACCTGTTGTGAAAAATTACGTGTTCCTGCAAACTTAATTCTTTGACCATCCGCTGCAGGTTGAATCTGTAGGATTCACCTTCGTGTTTTAATACGGATGGATGCGTCATGCCAAGAACTATGTAAAGAATGGTTGGCTCAGCCTCGATTATCCGCGGCATTGCCTTAAGCATAACTTCTATACCCTTGTTCTTGTTAAGCAGCCCGAAAGTCAAAATTGTTCTTCGGTTTTCCATGCCGAATTTATGCTTGTAGTAGTTGCTGTCCACGAACGGTAAATCCGGTATGCCGTGCGCAATCAGTTCAACCTTTTTACCTGAAATCCCGTAAATATCACGAAGCATACCAAGCCCGCGCTCGTTCATTGTAATTACTTTATAAGAGGCGTTACAGACCTCCACCAATGACTTATGGTAAACCGGGGCCGGATCGTCAAGGAGTGTATGAAGCGTTGTTGTGATGGGGGCCTTCAGTCTGTTCAGCAGCAGGCTCAGATAAGAGCCGGCTGCGCCGCCGAACAACCCGAATTCATGCTGAACTGAGACCAGGTCAACGTGGCTGAAATTAATATAGTCGGCCGCGCAAATATAATCACTTTTTACATCTTGGCGGATTTCGAACTTTACAGGCTCATTATATTTTAGTTTGTTGTCCGACCGCATTGCGACCACCAATGGCTCGAATTGACCTTTGGCTGCTCTGCCGACGTTTTTGATAAGGTCTGATGTGAAAGTTGCTATTCCGCATTGTCTCGGCGGGAAAGAGGAAATAAAGGCCACTCTTTTCTTCGTTCCCTTGGCCATTCGTGGCATCCTTTTTGAAATAGCTGAAATGTAAACAACGTAATTTTAATGCTGCTCCGGCAAGCTGTCAAGAAAATTGATTATTGGATACGTTCCCTGACATACTTTTCCTACATGGATGGAGTGGATAAATCCTGTCAAATGTGCAGATAGTCGCGAATTTACAGATATTTATTCATTTTTTTTGATTTTCTCTTTTTTTTCAAACAAAACTTGATTTTTTGTGTAATATACTACTAATACAGTAGGAATAGGAGACTTGTTATGAAGCTTTCGACTCGGACCAGATATGGCGTAAGGGCCATATTAGAACTCGCTGAAAAAGATGGCAGCGGCCCATTACGGGTCAAAACCATTGCACAGAGTCAGGATATATCCGCCAAATATCTCGAACAATTAATGTCAATACTCAAATCGGCGGGATTTGTCAGAAGTATTAGGGGCTCAAAAGGCGGCTATATGCTTGCCAAAGCTCCGAATCAGATTAAACTTAGCGATGTTTTCGATTGCTTGGAAGGGCCTGTTACCACTGTCGAATGTGTGGAAGACAAGGATTTTTGTGCACGCGCTGCTGATTGTGTAGTAAGGCAGGTCTGGGCACAGGTCCAGCAGGCAATTAAAAATGTCCTGCAATCAATAACACTGCAGGATTTGGTTGATAGGGCGAAAGATAAAAAATTGTCGAATTATCAAATATAAAAAGATAACAGGTGAGGAATTATGAGTGCTATATTCGAAAATATCGTGGCTGCAGTTGGAAATACGCCGTTGGTGCGAATCAATAAGCTCGCCTCGAACAAGGCGACCATCCTGGCAAAGCTTGAATCGTACAATCCCTGCGGAAGTGTCAAGGACAGAATCGCATTGTCAATGATAGAGGCCGCAGAAAAAGACGGACTCATAAAACCTGATACGGTTATAGTTGAACCGACCAGCGGCAATACCGGCATAGGACTCGCTTTCATTTGCGCTGCGAAGGGTTACAAATTGACGCTGACTATGCCCGAATCCATGAGCGTTGAAAGAAAAAAACTGCTGCTGTTGTTTGGCGCAGAAATTGTGCTCACACCCGCCGAGCTTGGTATGGTAGGTGCGGTGGAAAAAGCCGAACAGCTCGTCGCCGAAAATCCCAATGCCTTTATGCCTCAGCAGTTTAACAACCCGGCAAATCCGCAAATTCACAGAGAAACCACCGCTAAAGAAATCTTATCTGATACTGATGGTAAACTTGACATTTTTGTTTCCGGCGTCGGCACCGGCGGAACGTTGACAGGCTGCGCCGAGGTGTTAAAAAAACGAAACAAGGACCTGAAAGCCGTCGCCGTCGAGCCGAAAGATTCACCCGTACTGTCCGGCGGAAAGCCGGGACCGCACAAGATACAAGGTATCGGTGCCGGCTTTGTACCTCAGGTTTTGAATACGGAGATAATTGATGAAATCATACAGGTCTCGAACCAGGATGCCATGGAAACTACTCGACAATTAGCCGTGAAAGAGGGAATATTGGTCGGAATTAGCTCGGGAGCAGCAATGTGGGCCGCAATACAGCTCTCCCGGCGACCGGAAAATCAAGGCAAGACTATAGTCGTGATTTTACCCGATACCGGAGAGAGATATATCTCCACAGAATTGTTTGAGTAAGACCTGAAGATTTTTGCCTTTCCGGGAGGCTTTGAAAATGCGCAAGAACAGATTGACAAACAAAAAAATCGAAAATCTCGTTGGCAAAATTGCCCGTACCTACGAGGGCGATTCCGGCATAAATTTTATCGATGCCTCTAATCTGCCCGTGCGAAGTAAAATTCTAACCATACTTGATTTGCTCTTTGAAGTGCTGTTTCCCGGCTACACCGGCAGAAGAACGGTTACAAAAGCAAATATCACTTTCATCGTCGGTGATATTCTCTGGCAGATTGCAACCGCGCTCTCTGAACAGATGGAGCGGGCCTTTCAATATCAGTGCAGAATAAAGAAATGTCGAGACTGCGATTGCCGAACAATGGCCGAAAATGTCACCCGGCATTTGTTGACTCAACTGCCGAAAATCAGAGAACGGCTCAAAGGTGACGTCGGTGGAGCTTTTGATGGGGACCCCGCTGCAAAGTCTTACGAGGAAATCGTGATAAGCTATCCATGCATCATTGCAATTGCAACCTATCGTATCGCCCACGAATTGTATCTAAAGCAGGTGCCCTTGATTCCACGCATAATGACCGAATGTGCGCACGAAAAAACCGGCATTGACATACATCCCGGTGCAAAAATAGGGAAAAATTTCTTTATCGACCATGGTACAGGCGTCGTAATAGGAGAAACTTCCGTCATAGGTGACAATGTCAAAATCTATCAGGGTGCTACGCTCGGTGCACTCAGTTTCCCAAAGGATGAAAGGGGAAGGATAATAAAGGGCGGCAAGAGGCACCCCACGATAGAGGACAAGGTAACAATATATGCCGAAGCGACGATATTGGGCAATGTAGTCATTGGAAAAGGTGCCGTAGTCGGCGGTAATGTCTGGATAAAGGATTCGGTACCGCCCGGAGTTACCGTTACAAGCCCACATCCGGACTTGGTTTACACAAAACACCCAAAGAGAAAAGACAAAAAACAGAGCCCCGAACGTAAGTGAGGGGTAGAGCAGCTTACAATGAACAATGAGCTCATAGAAAAAATCGAGAAGCTAAAACAACAGCACAATGCTGTCATTCTTGCGCACAACTATCAGCCCGCCGAAATTCAGGACCTCGCCGATGTTACCGGCGACTCTTTAGGCCTGAGCATAAAGGCGGCCGAAACTGATGCAGACGTAATAGTATTTTGTGGCGTCAAATTTATGGCTGAAACCGCTGCCATACTTTCCCCGCAAAAGACCGTACTTTTGCCGGACAAACTCGCTGGCTGCCCAATGGCTGATATGATAACGGCAGACCAGCTCCGCGAGTTGAAACAAAAGCATCCTGATGCACTCGTCGTGTGTTATGTAAACAGTTCTGCAGATGTAAAAGCCCAGAGCGATTATTGCTGCACCAGTGCTAATGCCGTTGAAATTGTAAACTCTTTACCCCGGGATAAATCCGTTATCTTTGTGCCCGACCAGCATCTCGGCCGGTTTGTCATCGAAAGAACCGCCAGAGAACTCATCCTCTGGCCGGGATATTGCCACGTACATGTCGTGATAACCGAAGATGACATCAAAAACGCAAAAGCAAAACACCCCGATGCGATTGTTATGGCCCATCCCGAATGTACAGAGCCCGTCAAATCGCTTTCTGACCAGTTGCTTAGTACAGGCCAGATGCTTCGCTTCGCCGCCGAATGCAAAGCCAGACAATTTATTATAGCCACTGAGATAGGAATTATTCATACTTTGAAGAAGCAAAATCCGAAGGCCGAATTTATCCCCGCAACCAACAGAGCTGTTTGTCCTAATATGAAACGCATTACTTTGGAAAAAGTGCTTTGGTCATTGCAGGATTTGCAATACGAAGTTACCGTGCCGCAGGATATAAGAATAAAAGCCAAAAAGGCGCTTGATATGATGGTCGAAATTTTACCGGTAAAATAGCATAGGATTTTCAAAATGGCAGAAAAAAGTGAATATCGTTTGGAAACGCTTGCGTTACACGCAGGTCAACAGGTTGATTCGGACACTTTAAGCAGGGCGGTCCCGATTTATCAAACCACCAGCTACGTATTTAAGGATACTGACCACGCGGCGAACTTGTTTGCCCTCAAAGAGTTTGGCAATATCTATACGCGATTGATGAATCCCACGAACGATGTATTGGAAAAGAGGCTGGCTGCAATGGAAGGCGGCGTTGGTGGTTTGGCCTTTAGTTCGGGACAGTCCGCAATTTATGTCAGCATCTTTAACATTTGCGGTGCGGGAGGCCACATCGTATCTTCAAATTCACTTTATGGCGGGACAGTCACGCTGTTTGGTCAAACTTTCCGAAAACTGGGTATTGAAGTAACTTTTGTTGACCCCAAAGACCCTGAAAACTTCGCTAAAGCTATCAAAGATAATACTCGCCTGATTTATATAGAAAGCGTTGGCAATCCGAAAAATGATATACTGCAGTACGAAAAGATAGCCGACATTGCTCACAAAAATGGAATGCCCGTAATTTGCGACAATACTGTTACTACGCCCATACTATTCAGGCCCATCGAGTATGGCATCGACATTGTCGTTCATAGCTGCACAAAGTTCATCGGTGGACACGGCACCTGCATCGGAGGAGCTATAGTCGATTCCGGCAAATTTGACTGGACGAATGGCAGATACCCTGACCTGACCGAGCCCGATCCAAGTTATCATGGTGTAAAATACGTCGAGTCATTTGGCGAATTGGCGTACATCATCAAGGCCAGAACGCAATTCCTCAGAGATATGGGCGGCTGTATGTCCCCATTCAATGCCTTCCTCTTTATACAGGGACTTGAAACACTGCACCTGCGTATGCCACGCCACAGTGAAAACGCCCTCAAACTCGCACAATGGCTCGAAAAACAAAACTCCGTCACCTGGGTCAATTATCCGGGCCTGGAATCGCACCCTGATTACGAACTGGCCAAAAAATACCTCCCCAATGGCCAGGGTGCTATCCTCGGCTTTGGAATCAAGGGCGGCAGAGAATCGGGCATTAAGTTTATAAACAGCGTGAAGTTAGCCAGCCACCTTGCCAACATTGGCGACAGCAAAACTTTGGTAATCCATCCAGCCAGTACTACGCATCAGCAGTTGACCGAAGCCGAACAGCTTGCGGCAGGTGTAACAGATGATTATGTTCGTATCTCGGTTGGCACTGAGCACATAGATGATATAATAGCAGATGTCGACCAGGCATTAAAGGCGAGTCAGAAATGACAATAGTGGATAGTGGTTATTCGCGTTTCGTTTTTGTCGAGGCACAAGGAACGGGAAAATGTGGGAGTACACTGAAGAGCTAAAGGATCATTTTTTCAATCCGCGAAATGTCGGCGAAATAGAAAAACCCGACGGCGTCGGAGAAGTCGGTTCCCTGGCATGCGGCGATGCCTTGAAGCTCACATTCAAGCTCGATGAGAACGGCAGAATCAAGGACGCTCAGTTCAAAACCTTCGGCTGCGCAAGTGCTATCGCAACTTCCTCCGTCCTCACAGAGATGATAAAGGGAAAAACCCTGGACGAAGCTGCAAAAGTCACCAACAAGGATATCGCAGATTACCTTGGCGGGCTGCCCGAGCAGAAAATGCACTGCTCGGTTATGGGAAGGGAAGCCCTCGAGGCCGCCATCGAAAACTGCCGCAGCGGCGGTAAGAAAAAACGCGAGCTTGAAGGTCGGGTTGTCTGTAACTGTTTCGGCGTTACTGAAAATGAAATCGAAAGGGTAATACGCGAAAATAATCTCACAACCGTAGAAGAAGTGACAAATTACTGCAAGGCAGGTGGCGGCTGCGGCGGATGCCAGGGTGAAATCGAAAAAATAATAGAAAAAATCCAGGGCGATAAAATAGAAGAATTGCCCGCCGTTGTCCCTCGACGCCCCGGCAAGCTGACAAATATTCAAAAGATACAGTTAATCCAGCAGACGATTAACGAGCAGATTCGCCCCGCGCTTCGTGCACATGGCGGTAATATCGAGTTGATTGACGTTGAGGCAGATAAAGTCATCGTTGCCTTCCGTGGTATGTGTGCACAATGTATGCTTGCTGAGTACACTATGAAAGACCTCGTCGAAGCCAAACTAAGAGAATTCGTCTCTGACACACTTTTTGTCGAAGAAGACAAAGACTCCGCAAACGAGCCCCACGAGCATAGAGGATAAGCGATGGAAACCGTATATTTTGACAACAATGCTACAACAAAAGTCGCTGAGCAGGTCCTGGAGGAAATGAAGCCTCTGTTCTGCGACCTTTACGGAAATCCTTCGAGTATGCACACGTTCGGTGGACAGTTGGGCCGCAAAATACGCCAGGCCCGCGAGCGGGTGGCCGGTTTGCTTGGCTGCGACCCCGCCGAGATTGTTTTTACAAGTGGCGGCACTGAAAGCGACAACACCGCCATCAAAGGCTCATTGGCTTCTGCTCCCAACAAGCGAAAAGTCATAACTACCAGGGTTGAGCACCCCGCTGTATTGGCCGCCTGCAGGGACTTGGAAAATCACGGCTACACCGTCATAGAGTTGGCGGTAGATAAAGAGGGCCGACTCGACCTCGCCGAGCTTGAAGAAAAGCTCGACGATGATACCGCTCTTGTTACCATTATGTACGCAAACAATGAGACCGGCGTCGTCTTCCCGATAGACAAAATTGCCGAGATGGTTACCGGCAGGGGGGTTGTTTTCCACACCGACGCCGTACAGGCCGTCGGAAAGATTCCCCTAAACCTCGCCAAAAGCAGCATTGATTTACTCAGTCTCTCAGGCCATAAGCTCCACGGCCCAAAAGGTGTAGGAATCCTCTACGTCAGAAAGGGTACAAGGCTCGCGTCTTTTATGGTCGGTGGCCATCAGGAAGCAGGAAGAAGAGCGGGTACCGAAAATGTCCCCGGTATCGTCGGCCTCGGAAAAGCCTGTGAATTGGCCGCGCAAAACCTCGAAGAAGAAAACAATAAGATAAAGTTCCTGCGCGATAAGCTTGAAAACACGCTGTTGCAAAAGTGCCCCGGTAGTCGGCTCAACGGCGACAAGGATAATCGCCTCCCAAATACCAGCAATATCAGCTTCGAGTACGTCGAGGGCGAAGCCATTCTGCTCATGCTCGACAAATTCGGCATCTGCGCCAGCAGCGGCTCCGCCTGCACTTCCGGCTCACTCGAGCCGTCTCACGTCTTGCGTGCGATGGGCGTCCCATTCACCGCCGCCCATGGCTCAATCCGATTCAGCTTAAGCCGATACAACACCGAGGCCGAAGTCGATTACACCATCGAAAAAACGCCCCCCATCATAAACCGCCTCCGCGAACTCTCACCCTTCGTATCAAAGTAGCTGCAGGATTTTACACTTGCATATATAGCCCTGTGCTTGTATAATTAATTCATCGTTCGATTTTATCGATTATATAGGAGATGTGATATGCAAGACAAAATTCTTGGCCTTGTTGCCTTTGGTCTCAGTGCCGCCAGCCAGGTATTTATCCAACATAACGACACTGCTATGTTCTACTCGGTCGTCTTTTTTATAATTGGTGTATACGAATTCGTCTTAGGCGAGATAAGGCAGCGTAAGTCGGGATAGTTATTGCCTAACCTAGCGACAAAGTAGGTCCCTGTTTAACCGGTGCTCGTCTAAGTCGGCGATGCCACCCATCACAACGGTACGCTGATTGATGCGACGGTGGCGGGAATGATAAAGGACAATGGAATCGCGAGGGTTGCAGCCTCAAGCAAAGCTTGGGGATGGTAATCTCCTGTTCACCTGATGACCTAATCAACCAATTCTCTAATTCTCTAATTAAATATGCCCCTCATCCACTCATTCGCGCATCCACGCATTACTGCTTCATACTGACGACTTTTTCGGCTAACATTGACCTTACGGAGCCGCCTTTGAGTCTGACGACAAGGCGTTCTTTCGACTCGTCGATAATGCGGCCCTTTATCTTGCTGCCGTCCTTCAGCTTAAGCTGTGTCAATTCCTGCTGCTCTTGCTCGGCCGTGTCGACAAACTCTCGTGCCAGCAATTCTGTTACGCCGGCGATGACTTCCATTAAAGAGTCGCGTAATGCGATTTCGTCTTTTTCCCATTGCTTGACTGATTCGTTGCCGTGCCCGAACTTCTTGTGTTCTCCGCCCGCCCGGCCTTCGAAGCTCAGTTTGTTTTTCCAAATGACCTTATTGCCCGCCGCTCTAATCAGCTCACCCTCAATCTGGGCCACGCTTCGTGCTTCGCTTTTGAAAAGGCCGCAGGAAATTTTCAGCTTGAGGACGTACTGTTGTTCAGCTTTTTTCGGCAAAAGCTCTAAAATATTCAAATCCCGGAAATTCGACCAGACAGGTATTCCGTCGTTTTTGTGTTCTTTTTTTATCTGCTTGACCCACAGGCCATTTTCTTCGATTGCTTTTGTCAGATTCTCTTCGAATCGTTCGCAGAAGTAGTCCACCTTCAGGGCCGGCTTTAGCATTTTACGATACCGCTCGTTATTTCTCTCGTTGACCATCTGTGCCACACTGTAGGTGATAGGGCCCGGCCCCCCTGCCCACCAGAAGATAAAATCGCCCGACTCGGAGACCTTAACGATTGGCTCTTTAACGACATTACACCGCACGATTACCCCGGCACCTGGTATCACTTTTTCGTGGTCTAACAATTTAGCCTGGTAGCCGCATCCACAAAGGCTCCCTAACAGAACAGCACAGACCGCAAACCCTATATTATACTTATTGTAATCTTTTCTACGCATGACTTAATCCACTCCAGCTAACTACTTTAGCAATTCCGATGTGGGACAACAATATACCAAAAGAGCATATCACAATAATCTTATCGCCCTGACACGGCTTTAGCTTAACAAAGAAATGGCCAAACACCGGAACTTATTAGAAGCCCATCATTAGCCGTTTTTGAATTGGTCGGCCCACATCAAGGGGTTAGGGAGTATTATATGGTTTTGTATTGACGGCCCTGAAAATAATGCTAAAATGCTTGACTTACATAGGGAAGATCGTGCAAATTCTGAATAGTGGTTTATTTTTTTATCTTAATATTCCCTAATTGAAAGTTTGTTATGTATTCGGATTATATTCGTAATGTAGCAATAATCGCCCATGTCGATCATGGCAAAACAACGCTCGTAGACCAGCTTCTCTACCAGTCCGGCATGTTCAGGACCGAAGAGCTCGATAAATTAGCTGGCGGCCGGCACAATTTGATAATGGATTCAAACCCCATCGAAAAAGAACGCGGCATAACAATCCTGAGCAAAAACTGCGCGATCAACTATACCGACTCGAATGGCGATGAATATAAGATCAATCTGATTGACACTCCAGGCCATGCCGATTTTGGTGGCGAGGTCGAACGAGTTTTAAAAATGGCGGATGGCGTACTGGTCCTGGTAGATGCTTTTGAAGGCCCAATGCCGCAAACAAGATATGTATTGACCAAAGCCCTCGAACACAAACTAAAACCGGTAGTAGTCATAAACAAAGTAGACCGCGAAAACAGCAGGCCCGACGATGTCGTTAATGAAGTATTCGATCTGCTCGTATCACTCGGCGCAGATGATGAGACTCTCGATTTTCCAATTGTTTACGCATCAGCCAAAGAGGGTTGGGCAACAACAGATTTGGCGGATAAAACAAATAATGTCCAGGTAATATTCGATGCGATAATAAACAATATTCCCCCGCCAACAGTTGACCAGGATGCGCCGCTGCAAATGCTGGTGACAAACCAGGAGTATTCGGAGTATGTTGGACGAATAGCAATTGGCAAGGTTTTCGCGGGAAAAATAACCGAAGGCCGGCTGGTTACGGTAATTGACACCCACGGTTTGCATACTCAGCAAAAGGTCATGCAGATTCATCAGTTTCAGGGTCTTGGTCGAAAGCAGGTCTCAATGGTTCAGGCAGGTGATATCTGTGCGATATCCGGGCTTGACCCGGTGGAGATTGGTGACACAATTGCCTGTGCGGATAAACCTTCACAGATTGCGGTTATATCTGTTGATGAGCCGACGATGACAATGACATTCAGGGTCAACGATGGGCCTTTCGCCGGCAGAGACGGCAAATACGTTACGGGCAGGCAGATTGGAGATAGACTGCAAAAGGAGCTTGAGCAGAATGTTGCTTTGAGGGTCCAGGCCGGGCAGAGTACTGAAGAATTCAATGTTTCGGGCAGAGGGCTTATGCATCTGGGAGTTTTGCTGGAGAATATGCGTCGTGAAGGGTATGAGGTTTGTGTGGGCAAGCCGAATGTAATCCTGAAAATAGTCGACGAGAGGCGTCACGAGCCGATAGAATTACTTGCAGTGGACTGCCCATTGGATTGTCAGAATTCCGTGATGAGTCTTCTGGGCGACAGGCGAAGCGAAGTAATTACGATAGATGCCAAAAGCGGAGCAAGCGGCTTTATTCACATGGAATTTATGATACCATCGCGTGGTCTGTTCGGCCTTCATGCCAAAATGCTGAATGCGACCTCCGGAAGAGCGGTCATGCATCATACTTTTGAAAGATATGAGCTGATGCGTGGTGCGATACCCCAGCGCAAGGCAGGGGTCATGATTGCGACCGCTGCGGGGCAGGTAACAGCTTATGCACTCGATGCCTTGTACGAACGAGGTATTTTCTTTGTTGCCCCTGGTGAACAGGTATACCAGGGACAAGTAGTCGGGGAGCACTGCAAGGAAAAAGACATACCTGTCAACGTCGTGAGGATTAAGCAGCAAACCAACGTTCGGGCATCGAGCAAAGACGAGGCCGCCAGGGTACGGCCTGCCAGAATTATGAGTCTTGAGGCTTCGATGGAGTACATTCAGGAAGACGAGCTTGTTGAGATTTGCCCATCTTCGATTCGAATCCGCAAAAGGCTGTTAAAAGAAACTGACAGGCGACGACACGAACGCAAAAACCGTTAGTAAGACGACACGAAAAGAATTAGCCACCGAGATGTCATTGTGAATGCTTTGCTTTGCGCCTTTGCGGGCAATGAATCCAACCTTTTTTTCTCCGGCCAAGGCGCAAAGGCGCCAAGTTATTCTTCCCGTTGCTTCTTCAATACGCCACAGCGTTCGGTTTTAAACGGATTTATCCGCCGGAGCTTGTGCCCCAGGTATTTACCCCTTATGGGGGCGGACTCGCCGGAATCTCTTGCGTCTCCTCGATTGCTTTTGTTCGGACTCTGATAGCAATGGATGTCAGTAAGTCATTAAATTGATATTTTCAAGAACAAAAGGTATTGGCCTTACCAGAAGTCTTTCTGCTCTTTTTAATTTAATGGCAAAAGGAACCCCTTTCTTCTTATCAACATATATTTTGACATGATCATGCTTAACACCATAAATACTGAAAGGAGAGGTTTGTTTAAACTCATTGCCATTTTCATCAAGTACTGTTAATTCCGAAATATTTTCAGCATTTTCAATAATAAGAACATAATAACGCCCCCTCATCCAATTAGAGGCCATGCTAATATTAATTCCTATCTTTTTCTCTTTGCTATTGGATTTATCTTCAAGAAGGTCGCTTGTAACTTCGATAGAACCCACAGCTTTTACAACCTCAAATTCGCCAGAAATATGCTTAATATTAGTTATCCTGGGTGTGTCAAGGTCAACACGAAAGCCGAGACTTTTGTGGTCGTTTCCAAGGATAATTGATTGACGATGTTGTCTGATTTGTTTGCGAGTAAGTTGCGTACCGTCTTCGAGAATGACCTTTTTTGCTATTATATTTTTCAGATTATGTACCTTTGAGTTTAATTCCCCAAAGAAAGAGAGCATCAAGCCTTTACCATAAACACCATTATTCCAAAACACATGAACTTTGACATCCTTATGCAGTTCTTTAATATACCGGAAACCATCAAGGTCAAGCGTTTTAAGTTCAATGGTTTCGCCATCTGAAATCTCTTTCGCCATTGGTATATTTGATGTCCATTTTTCTATACCAAAAACTGTTGCCACAATGCCCAAAAATACACATGATACAATAAGTGTTTTCTTCATTCTTCTACTCCTAACAATGATTATACAGTTTTATACGCCTTTTACCCGCCTCTGGCGGGCTGGCGTACTGTATAACAAGTTCCCGTTGCTTCTTCAATATTTATCCGCCATCCGTGTGGCGGATTTATCCGCCGGGGCTTTACTCCACTGCGCAGGGCTAAAATATTTTATGGCCACCTAAGGTGCAGCCGGACAGCTTTAATTGCCCCAGCCACGTTTATTACGTTCCCTCATCAAATCCATGATCCACTTATTTTGATCTACTTCAATTCTACGCATATGCAAGATTCCATCATCTTTTAGGATGAATGGAAACTGATTAAGGTCTACATCATTGGATAGTAAGTAGTGCCAAACACACCCCCCGAAAACAACATGAAAGCCTGGAACATTATCCAACTCGACTTCGACTGGCGGGATAAGAAGCGGTTTGATCACTTTGTAGTTGTTGGGAAACACAAGGATGTACCCAAAGACACTGTATTGATTGGGATCACCCGGATCGTCATCCAAAATTAATTGTCGAAGGAGTTCTTCGTGATCACCTAACTTCACACTTGCGAATTCCTCACGGGAAGCAATTCCTGCTCGCCAGAGTATGGACATGTGAAACAGCTTGAATCGCTTATAGTCTAACCCGCTAATTGTTAACATTTCTTCGTGTAAATGAGTAGGAATTAATTGGTTCTTGAACCATGTGTCGGCAAAATAACTATCATACTTGTTAAGATGTCGCTCACAATCTTTGCACAGAAGGGGTTCACGAAGCCCTTTCTGGTGTTTA
>SDBU01003010.1_pt1 | contig 21772 bp, 25 predicted proteins | sample 2277071 | NCBI WGS metagenome assembly SDBU01 (sample SAMN10397929, study PRJNA504765) | marine sediment metagenome | isolation source: marine sediment core GS08_GC12, 126 cmbsf | place: Arctic Ocean: Gakkel Ridge, Loki's castle | collected 2008 | reverse complement strand
CGTGATATGCGGGAACTGTCGGGACTAGGCCGTAATCAAATGGCCGAACAGACTTCTGGAAGGCATACGGCACTAGAAATGGGCAATGTCCAGGCAGCTTTTGACCTAATGATAGGCTTCTATCGCGGTATTGTAGCCGACGTTATCCTCGATCTGGTCGGGGATGGCCATAAACTCATTGCCGGGACTCCGGCGGTAAAGGGCTTTTGGACCGACCAAAGGACCATAGATTTTATTGGCAGCATGGGGCAATCTATTGCCAAGCCGTTTAGAGGCACTGATTTAGTGGGTGATTACAGCTTTGAGATGTCTGTGGATACCGCCCCACCGCCGTCCAGAATGCAAATCAAACAGGAACGGGCGCTTATAGGCCAAAGCCTGCAAGACCATCCCCGCGTGAACCAAGACTATTTGCTCCGCTATGTGGCCGAAGCCTTCGACGACCTTGATGGCGATAGGTTGATTATTCCTGAGGAGCAATATAATGAGGCCATGAAACAGACCATGCAGGCCCAGCAGCAACAGCAACAGGCCGCAACCCAGCAAGACGAAGCGTCCAAGGTATCGGCAGACGAGCGGGCCAGAGATACCAAAATAGCCGTAGAAGCCGTAAAATCGGCAGGCCAGTCGCCTCCAAATAAAGGGAAAAGCGAAAAGTGACCTATATGTGTCAGCATAATTGCGGGCCTAGCAAGCATTTTCCGCTCCGGTGGGACTATAAGCCTGAGCAATGCCCTAGATGTGGTGGTAGAATAATAAAAATAAAAGAAAACCCTTGCAATGTTGACAATAATCAACATAGAATATATTTTCATATGAAATGGACGCCCCAGCATATGCAAGTTGGCCTTGATAAAGTTTATTGCCCGACACGGCAAAGTTATCTGGACGCCTGCAAGCATGGGCGGGTGATGCACGCGGGAACCAGGGAAATAAGTACCCGCGAGATTGACCCCGTAGGAGCGAAAGACTGATGAAACTCAGAGATTTAGGGCCGTGGGTGGGAATCACAGGTGCTACCTTGCGCCGCAGGGCCAGGGGCATCGGCTTTCAACTCGACTTGAAGGACGAAATAGACATACCCACAGCCAATAAGCTCTATCGCCAACTTCCCGTAGAACATACTATGACTATCAATTATAAGAATCCCCGCAAGCCTGAAGTAGATTTTATCGGGCCTTGGAATATCCAGGATTGGAATCGACTGTTCAAGAAAATTCAACAGGAGATAATGATACGACAGCGTGAATTTATCAAAGCAGCCAGGAAAACAGAAGTAAAGCCAGAGGTAAAGACCGAAGAAATAGCTCCCCAAGTCCAACAGGACCAATCAGCTTCCAGCGTGGAAGCTGTTTTAGTGGATACGGCATTCGATGAGGTCGGAGTTGCAACGTCCCTTACATCTTTAGGCCCGGATGTCGAATTGTTTGTTTCAGGTAAGGAGCATGATGATGCCGGAACCGCAGATAACAAACGTGCCGGAGAATATCCAGAAGGTGCTGGACTCGACCCCAGAGCCGGAGCCGCAGAAGCAGAGCCAGCAGGACAGCCAGCCATCGCCTGAAGGCGAAGGCGAGGTTGAAGCGCCGGACATGCAGACCCAGATGCTTGCGGCCATGGTAACCCAGGGCGAGGCCATTCAATCGCTTGGTGATCAGGTCAAGGAAATAGTCGAGTCCCAGAAGAGCGGCACCCGGTACATATCCAACCTGGAGCAGAATACCGCCCCGCCGGCCGCCGGAGTTTCTGGCGAATTGGATTGGCATACTATGAACCAGCAAGAGTTAGCCGAGAATGTAGCCCGGATAACCAATTACCAAGCGAACCAACAAATAACTCATATAGCTCAGCAGTTCGGTGAAATGATGGAACTTATCGTGCCACAGTGGGATGGCTGGAAGCACCGCGAAGCTATCTACGGATTAATGGCTCAGAAACACAGCGTCAAGGATGCTTATAAAATAGCAACCCAGAATGCTGCTGCCCCCATCGCTGAAGCGGCACAATCGACCAAAGAGGCCGATTCGTTTCAAAATGCAGTTGAGAAGCGTGCCGCCGAAATGGTGGCACAACACAGAGGCGTTAGTGCCGGTGCGGCTGGAAAGCCGGCCCGCAACGATGCCACAGCCCAATCGCTTACCGCCAGAGAATTGAACAGAAAACTCTACGCAAAATTGATGGCGGGCGAGAAGATTTAATAAATAACCATACCAGAGGCGTATAGCCTCTATACCATAAAAATATAGTTGGGCTTTCCCTTACATTGATTTAGTGGTTTTTTACCAGTAAAGGAGTCTAATTATGCCCCCAAGTATTACTTATGTTCAAAATTCACTGTTTGCGGCTCAAGTAGATGCCCGCAAAGAGGAAATCGCTGATGCGTTTTTCGAGGGAACACCGCTGTTCGCCTGGGTCAAAACACGACGCGAAGATCAAGCCGAAGGCGAGCGGTTCTTCCTGCCTATCGAGTATGACGAAAACAGTACCGTTAGCATGATAGGCAAAGGCGGAACGGTGAGCCTAGCCGATTCCGACCCGTTTACCAATGCCTACTACTCCAAGAAAACGATGGCCGGCAATGTTACCTTATTCCGTAACGACGCTACGGCTAACCGTGGCGAAGGTGCTATCTTCAAACTGATTGATAAGAAAATCGTCAACCTTATCAAGAGCATGAAAACGGAGTTTGAAACTCAACTGGTAGCCACCAGTTTGACTGCCGGGAATCTTAATCCCCTATCAACGCTGGTGGAATCCACCGCTGAGGCTTCCCAGTCAACTACGGTGGGCGGCATTTCCCGCAGCACCTACAGTTGGTGGAGAAATAGCTCCTACGACATGACCGGCGTAGCTACGGACACCTATATCCAGGAGAGATTCCAGGATGGTTATAACGAGGTCGAAAAAATCGGCCAAGGCCCGCCGGACACGGTACTCTGTGATAACCAGACTCACATGGATTACGAGAATTACGCTTTGCTGGATAAGCAGTATGTTGATACCACCATCGGTGATACCAGCTTTATGCTTATGCACTATAAGGGCATACCCGTAATCAAGGTGCCGAAAATGAGCAACGCCAGGAGAGCGTATTTCATTACCTCCTCGACTATTGCGTTTTTCATTACCCCGGATATGTGGTTCGAGTGGACCGAATGGAAAGAACCCGACAACCAACCGCACGACAAGGTTCGCCAAATTGTGTGTGAATGCCAGTTGGGTATCTCCAATCCGCGCCAAAATCATGTCATACACACGATTGACACATAGTCTTATGTAGTAAGGGTTTATGTAAATGTCGAGTCTGTCAACAATGTGTATTATCTGTGGTAAACCTAAAAGGTCTAATAGGGAAAGTGTGCCTCTTAGTTTTTGGAGTTTGTATTTGTTTATGTTGAAGTTTTTAGTTTTGTTCGGGTTATCTCCGACTGGCAAGCCAATGCCGGTTCTGAGCCTGCCCATAGGTAAAGGAGTCTAATTATGCCTTTGAATGATTATGTTGTAACTCATGATACCGAGCGTGCGGTAGGTCAGGGGATTCTTCAGGAATCAACTGACAAAAACGCAGAGCTTGGAACGGAGTTGGTTTTGAATGACGGACGGAAGTTTCGGTATTGCCTGAACGGCTCTGGGACTTTGGCTGCCGGGAAGGTGGTTCAGAGCGCAGGATGGGCTTCGGACCACGAATCTTTGGCAACAAACACCGCAGCTAAAGGTGCAGGCACGGTTACTGTAACTAACGGGGCCAGCACGGCCCTTACGGAAAATATGTATACCGACGGCTATCTGTGCGTAGAAACGTCGGGTGGTTCGGAAGTGTCTATCTATAAAATCAAGTCACACCCGGCCGCAGATGTCAACGCTTCCTGCGTTATTACGCTCTATGATGCCTTACGCGTGGTTTTTGCCGGTGGCACGACTGCTACGCTGACCAAGAATCCTTATTCAGCAGTAGTGGATAACGTGGCTTCCGGCGGTACGGAAACCAATGCCGAAGTCGGCGTGCCGCTTATCCCTGTTACGGCAGCCTATTTCTTCTGGGCACAGTTCAAGGGATTGTGCAATGTGCTGATTGACGGCACGCCCGCTATTGGAACTCCGCTGATGCGAGGTTCTGTGGCTGGTTCACTGGCTTTGGCAGATAGCAGCTTCAAAGAAGTAGGTAGTATGCACCACACTGGCGTAAACACGGAATACCGGCCCGTTATTTTGGACATTCCGTAAGAGGTTGTCACTTACTAAAGGAGCTTTATTATGGCCTTAGACGATTATAAAGTGACAACCGATGTCGAGCGAGCCGTAGGGCAGGGGATTCACGAAGAATCCGAAACCCTGAAAACTCCGCTGGGCAGCGAATTGGCACTAAATGACGGACGGAAGTTTCGTTATTGTTACAACGGTGGTGTGGCCTTGGCCGCAGGCAAGGTGGTATCTTCACCAGCTTGGGTTTCTACGGAGACAGCGCTAGACGTTAATACGGCGGCCAAGGGCGATACGGTTTTACTTATCACTACCGGAAGCACGGTTGCCGTAAATGCGTATCAAGACGGTTTTGTGTTTGTTGAGGATGATACTGGTGAAGGCCAGATGCTCAAGATCAAGTCGCACGCGGCGGCAGATTCAGCAGAAGGCCGGTTCGATCTTTGGGACCCGGTGCGAGTGGCTTTTGGCGCCGACACAACCGTTGGACTGGTGCATAACCGCTTCAAAGGCACTCTTGTCTGCCCAGATACAAGCGGTACGGAAGCAGAGACGCCTGTAGGTGTTCCCTTGATTCCTGTTAGCGTCAATTACTATTATTGGGCGCAGTACACAGGGCTTTGCAACGTCCTAAACGATGGCACTATGGCCATTGGCGAACCCCTGATGCGTGGCTCAGAAGATGGCGCCTTGGCGGTAGCAGACAGCACCATGAAAGAGATCGCAACGATGCACCACACAGCAGAGGATACTGAATATCGCCCGGTAATGTTGAGTATCGCGTAAATTTTAATTTGTCATTGGGCGCGGGCTTAAAGACTCGCGCCCTGTGGGAACCACCCGCAGCCAGTGTGGCTGTGACATAAATGGTAGGGCTGTGAAGCCCCAAGACAAATAAGGAGTATTTATTATGGCTAATCTTACTACAGGCGAGGCCGCTCGTTTAGATAAACTGAGCGGCAAAGCAAAAAGTTTGACCGTTGGTACGAGAATACGAAATCTCGAAGTGGCAGGTGCTGGTGCTGATGATTTGGAGTTGGGCGAAAGCGGGACAGCAGGTTCACTTACTATTTTTCCAACAACTGCAAGCAAGGGAAAGCTTGTGTTTTCAGCCACGGATAGTAATGGCAATGATACCGTTACTATTTCCGGCCCGGCAACGCACACCGGCGGCGATATTACCATCAAACTTCCACATATAGCTGGAACTTTACTACACAACGGAACCGCCGACCAAAGCATCAATGGCGATTTAGATCTTGGTGCATCTGGCACAGAAGGCTTACTGACCTGTTATCCCGGGACAGGTTCCAAAGGTACGTTGATATTCAAGGCCGTGGATAATAGTGGCGATGATGCGGTAACATTATCTAACTACGCCAGCACAGGTGCAGCAGCCACGATTACATTGCCAGCGATTACCGGGAATCTAATGATTTACGAGTCCGCTCAGCGGTTTATCCCGCTATCGATGGTCAATGCCAGAGAAGTATCTTCGGGCGACCCCGGTAATATCGCCGTTAACGGCGGTATTCTGGCTTCTGATACTACGCCAATATTAGAGGCGGCCAACGGCGCCACCGATAGTATGCTGCGCATAACGTGGGCGGCAACTAATGTAGACCCGATTGCCTTGAGTACGCCCCTGCCGCCTGACTTCAATCCCGGTGCGGACCTTGTATTCCACTATCGGGCAACTACTGGTGCAGCCACGGATACCTTCAAGCTTACCTTAGAATCATGGTTCAATGAAGGTGACACTAAGGTATCGGATACCTCTACGGCTAACCTAAGCCAAAGCGGCACTTATGCCGAAGGAACCATAACTATTGCCAATGCGGACATTCCCGCAGGTGCGCAAACGATTACTATAAACCTGTTCCCAGCGGCCCACGCCAACGATACTTGCTTACTAAACGCATCCTGCTGGTTTGAATACACCGGAATCGCCTTGACCAGCTAAGGAGATTGAAAATGAACCTTAGCCAGCTTAAAAGTGAAATACAGTCGGTAATAGGTAATGTCGATACGTCGGTGGCTACGCAGATAACAAACTGGCTAAATTGGTCTGTCCTTCAGATGGTCCGTAGATTTAACTGGGCTGATTTGGTCAGCCTGAACACCACCAGTTACAACACTGTGGTAGGTACCCAGACGGTAAGTTTGGCCACTACGGTCAAAAAGATATACGACATACGCTATGTCGATACTACCGACGATGCCAAAAGCCGACAACTGATATATCGCCCGCCCATGATAGCTAATTCTCTAACACCCTATCCGGCGGGTGATGCTTCTGGCACCCCTTACTTTTACTGGCTGATAGGCAAGACTATCTATCTCTATCCCATACCGGATGCGGCTAAGGATTTGTATATTATGCTACATTCCTGGCCTACGGCTATGTCTGCCACAACAGACGATCCCAGCATTACTAATGTTGACGATGCCATAGTCGCCGGTGCTGTTGCTCGGGCCTATAAGTCCCTGCCACAGCTTGATGGCGCGGATTTGATAAAGGTCTGGGAACGGGATTTTGATAAATTGACTGCCTCGGCCAATCTTATTGACCGCAAACTCAGCGGGTGGAGGCCAAGACTGAGAATGCACGATGCTTCGGGCCGTGGCGTTAGCTACAATGCCGTAGCGGACCCATTTGTAAGACACGGAAGGATATAACAACAATGGCAGACAATAAAAACTCCCGATTGGCGATTCAAATACTCGCAGGAGCCTTGCTGACTATCAGTTTAGGGCTTTCAAGCTGGACGGTTCTCAAGGCAGTTGAGTTAGATAAAGATTTATCCACCCTGAAAGCCTCAAACGCCATACATCATCTCAATTTCGAGAAGTATGACGATGCTTTGTTTATAGAACAGCGAATAATATCTGACAAGATCGATAATATCAACACGACCGTAACTCAGATTGCTACGAAAATGGGTATCGAATAGGGAGTCCGTCCATGACTACCAAAACAGTAGCCGAAAGAATTGACAGTCTCAATAATGAAATTGAGCAATTATGGACAGCCTATCGCCGCATGAACGAGGATATAACCAGAATTGAACGGAAGGCCGACAGGACGTTTATAATCCTTATTGCGATATGGGTTATTTCGTTTGCGGCTATGACGATATTGTAAGGAGTAATTATTATGGCCCACACCAACTCAATCTCCGAACCAGCTACGACACCGGCAAACAATACGGCTCTTTCCCTTGGTGCTACCCGCATACGCCAAAACATAGATGATGTTGCCGAGCGTATGAGCATGGAACATAGTTGGGGCGACAGCACTACTTATGATGGTGTTCACCTTGTAGGCGATACCGCCGTAGTGGACTATGCCCAAACCTCAACTACCATCGTCGGCGGTTCCTACAATACTGGCAGTTATAATGGCTCAATGGCTATGGGCAGCGATGATGATGTTCTGCATGTAAAGGCAGGCACAGCCAATGCTACTGATGGCACTTGGACCCCCGTGGCTGCATCATCCACATTCTTGTCATCTGATTCCGGCTCAGACACTACGCCCTATGGTACATTTATGCTAAATGGTGGCTCGTCACCAATGGGTACGAGTTATACGGACCTTGATTTGAGCGGTACGATAGGTGCGCAAAAAACCTTGGTTTTCTTGAAAGTTGTGAATAATGAAAGCAGCAACAGGCATGTGAAATTCAGACCTAACGGATGTACGGAAGATGTGGGCGATACCAGCACCTGGTATCAAGGCTCCGGGGCAACGAATATCCGTATGACCGCCGGTGAATGTAACTTTATTATCATAATGACCGATTCATCCGGCATCATTGAGCATAAATGCAAAACAGCTTCATCTGATATAGATGTCTTTCTTATGGGATATATAAAATAAAATGGTTCGCATAAGACGGCAAAGAATAAAGCACACCTTCGCACCCGACAGGGGCTTGGCTCAGAATCTACCCTCTACGCTGATAAACGAGCGGCAGACGCCGGAGTGCAGCAATGTCAAATTTCGGTTTGGTGAAGTATCTAAATCACCAGGTTATGTCAAGTTTGGCTCTGAGAGCTTGCCGCTGAGCAATGACGGTTCTGCCGGCTCAAGGGTAATGGCCCTGCCGGATTTCACTACGTTGGCCGGCACTAAGAGTTATTTGGCCCTGACCCTCAAGGATGCTTTTATTTACAATACCGGTACTTTCCGTTGGCGGGCTATGGGAAGAACGGCTGAGGATTGCGAAGGGGCTTGGACCACAGCGGCCAACGTCACCGATAGTAATGACACATCCGACTATAAAGTTGGAAGTGCTAGTCTGAAATTAGTGGCAACATCATCATACACAAAAAATGCCATGTTCGCTTATAAAGACATAGCTCATTCAGACCAAAATTATTCCGCTTATGACCGAGTTCACTTTTGGATAAAATCAACACTTGCCCAGGATGCGGGCGACCTTATTATTAGGTTCGCACAAGACGACGCTCTTGGTGGCACAACTGCCAGCGTGAATGTTCCCGCACTATCAGCGGCAACATGGTATTACCTTAGTCTTGATTTAGACCTATCTTCAATCACTAGCTGTGATTCCGTGGGCCTAGTAACCTCAACCGGCTTCGACGATACAACAACGCAGACAATATGGATTGACGATATTCGGGCCTCAACCAAATGGACGGGTTCCCCCGGCACGGACGATCAGTGGACGTGGGCCTCACAAGCTGGGGCGGGCGCTTCCCAGGAAACCGCACCTACTTGGTTCAAAATGCTGGCCAATGGTAAAAGCGGCATCTTCAAGTGGGATGGCACGGCGGTAGAATTTACAACCATTACCGGCACGCTTGGAGCAGGCACCCTGACTCAATGTAAAGTCTTAGCTTCTTATAAAGACACGCTGCACGCTATGAATACCTCGGAAAATTCCATAAACGCGCCACAGCGGGACAGGTTTGGCGATACCGCCGAGGAAGATGATTGGACCACCGGAGTATCCGGCTATATCGACTGCTACGATACGCCGGGCGAGATATTGGCTTCGACTATTCTCGGGCCGTATCTTGTAGTCTACAAAGAGGACGGCATAATTTTGCTGGAGCATAATTCCGCAGCCACGCCAATCTACGACAAAACCGCTCGGATAACAGGTAGCCAATTTTTCGCTACCAAAGCCATAGGCTCGGCCAATAATATAGATTACTTCTTAGCCCGCGACAATATATATGCTTTCAGCGGATTACACGAAGCCATAAAGATAGGCGACCCTATACGCGATATGCTGCTGGAAGACCTTGATTATGGTGCTAAAGACGAATGTTTTGCTTTTATCCAGCAGGGCAAGCATCGAATAACATTTGTTATCCCCAAAAAAGCAGATAGCACATACACGCATTTCTATACCTATGATTATGCGGAAAAAGCATGGACTAAGGGAACCTTCGGCCATTATATGACTTGCGCTGGGTTGTTTGAAGGCGGCGATCAGACATTGACTTGGGATGACGCTATTGGGAACTGGGAAGACCAAGTTGGAACATGGGCCGACCGTCCACAGGAAACACAAGATAAGACTATTTTGCTGGGCGATAATGGTGGGTATGTATATCAAATGTCCGACACTGGGAAAAGCTATGCCGGTACGGCCATAGATGCCAACTGGCAGACCAAAGATTTCGCCCTGCCGCCCGACCACCAGCGAAGGGCTATGCGGTACGGCAAGGTAGCTTTCGGGGCCAGGGGCGACTTGGTTTCCGTATCCTACTCTACCGATGAAGGCGCGACTTGGACAGCCCTTCTGACCGACCAAGCCCTAACCCCCACGACTACGGATTACGCTATGGATATGAATTTTTCAGCCAAAAAAACGCGATTCAAGTTCCACGACGCTAATAACGAAAAAGATTTCTACATATCCTGGATTGGCGTAGAGTATGTATTTACGACTACGAGAACTTAAGGCATCCTAATAATGGTGCGTACAAAAATATTCTTACCGGCTATACCTAAAGAGCAAGAGGATTTGATTCTCTGGGCTGAGCAGGTAACGCACGTTCTGGACGAATTGAACCTGCGAGCTGAAAAAGGTGTAACTGAGGGAGTCAGCACAAGAACAGGGTATATCGACTTGCCTTTGACCCGCATGTGGGCGGCAACACCGCTTACCAGTGGTACATTAGCAGAACTCGTACCTGGAACCGGAACATCATTGAAGCTGTACGAAGGCCAAGGTGGCGCCGGATGGCCAACGCTTGATTGGTTAGCAACGGACCAGGCCACCGCAGGCAACACAGTGGCGACAAATTGGCATACGAATTTCAGATTGCCTGGCGATTATGTGGCCAATACCGACTTAACACTGTATGCGTCTGCGGTATGTGTCGAGGTGTCTGATGTCGGCAATGCCACAACGCATAATCTGAACCTGGACGTATATCGCAACAGGTCAATTACGGCAACCGATACTGAAGGCTTCGGCATAAGCCCGTCCAAAGACGGTTCAGACTGGACCTGGAATACCGATTTATACCAGGGGGCGGCGGTAGTCGTACCCTTCAAGGATGTGGGAAGCAGTGAATTTACCCAGCTAAAGTTTACCATAGATGGCGATGATTCAACTTACGGCCTTGTGCCGGCCCACATGGTTCAGGTACAATTCACTTCGACCATAACGGCGGTAAGCGAAACCGCTTGGCAGTATTTTGCCAATTTCTATGTAGCCTATAAGGCGCGAGGATAGATATGAAAATCATTCGCATAACCACTAAAGAACGCCCAGCGCTGGATTACCTGCAAGACGCCTGGATTGCCCCCGCTGAGCAGGAAATACCTACCGAGGATATTATCAAGTGGCTGCGTATGAACATACATCGTGCCGATGTGGGCCTGTTTGTTGTTATAGATGAAGGGCATGTCGTGGGCTGCCTTATGGCCACGGGTCCATCCGAGCTTCTGCCTAGCGCGCACATCTATACAGCTTGGCTGAAGCCGGGGTCAAAAGTTGATTCTAAGATATTCTTTGACGGGCCGTTTACAGATTGGGTGCGAAGTCTTGGTGCTGATGAGATAACTATATGTTCCAGCGGCCACACAGCAAGAAGTTGGCAGAGAAAATATGGGTTTGTCCCCCATACTCGGTTGTATCGAAAATCCTTGACTCCGATAAATTTAGAACTAAAAGAATCGTTGGATAAGATTCAGGAGTGCGAGTTATGAGTGGTGGAGCCGGTAGCGAGGTAAAAAAAGGAAGCACGTTAGACCCGCAATTCCAACAGCCCTTAGCAAAAGATTGGGCTAAGGAGGTAGAAAATTGGCTGTCTATGGGGTTGCCAGAGTTTCCAGGCTATGAAAACATACCGGGCGTTTATGACCCCGCCATTACAGAACAGTATTTTCAAGACGTATTCGTTGACCCGACCATGCGCGCTCTTACAGGCCCGCACGGGGCTATCTCCCGCATCGGGGCTGGTGCATCAGGTCGAGGCACATATTTCTCCAGCGGAAGGCAGCAGCAAGAGGCTGATGTGGTTTCAGGTGCCTTTAGCGGGCTGGGGCAGGCTTATGCTGGGCTTGTAGGTGCCGACCAGTCTGCGGCCCAGGGTGAATGGTTCCAGACGCAACTTTCCGGCCAGCCCAGCCAGCAGATACTCAATTTCTTAGGTACGCCGATGACGGCCGCCTATCAGCCAGCACCTAATCCTTGGGGTGAGCTGATAAAAGCCTATGCGCCGGGTATCGGGGCAATAGCAGCAAGTATGTGAGGTAATTGACATGAGCGGTATGTTTAGTAGTGGCAAAGAGTACAAAACAACATCTTCTTTAGATGCCAGCCAAACCCCGATTGCCAAGGCTATGTTTGAGATACTGAAGGCTGACTTGGCTCGTCGCGGCAAAAAACCTTACGCCGGTTCAGCAGGAAGTGAAGCTTTCAACCCCCGCGCCGTACAGCAGTCTTTTGATAAATATGTCGGCATGCCAATGCAAGGGTTATGGGATGACCGCTTTGCCAATCTTATCGCCCCGGATATGCAAAAATATGCCCAGGCCAGAACAGGCGAAACTATGGCTGGTCTTAGCTCCCGGGCGGGCCTTAGAGGTGAAGAGCAAGCCTATGCAGAAACTCTCAGGATAGACCCTGGCAGGGGGCAAGCTATGAATCTCGGGCAAGCCTTTTTGGGGATGCCGCTTCAATATATGTATCAAGTACCCACACGTGAAGCTGAAATAGTCAGGCAGATAGATACCGGCCTAAGTATGGCAATGGCTATGTTCGGGGCAGGGACTGGCCAACCTAAAGGGCAATATGACCCCGCAGCAGGCATACAATATGGACAAATGGGACCGGGTACAGCTGGGTATTCAACATGGCCTGTTTCTGGACAAGCCATGAGTGGACAAGGTATCTCCCCCTATGCCCCCGGCCAGCCGAATCCCTGGGGTCAACAACTATGGCCATAAGGAGTTATTGATATGCAAACATTATTTATATGATTATCGGCTATTAGAACCAAATGAGATAGCAAAGTTGCCATCGCGAGCGAAAAAAGCCTACAGAACAATACCTGCGGTTAATGCCTTCATACAAAGAAATGTACGATTGGTTAATAAGACTGGATAAATAAAGGATACAATTATGTGCCCCATTCAATTTATACCTCCACTGCAAGGGCCGTCTATCTATGAGCAGGCGAACAAGACTATATGGAATATAGCCAGTTATTTCATGCAATCGGCAGCCATGCGCCAAAAAGTACGGGACAACGAACAGATAATGCAGTTCCGGCAACAGCAGATGGGTTTAGCTCAACAACGATTCGGGTTGGAACAGCAAAGATTTGGCTTAGAGCAGCAGAAATTCAAGAGGGGGCAGGCAGGGGGGGTTGGTGCCGCACTAACACCGAGCCAGATGTTCACCGCGCTTGGCAGATTGGATGATGCTGAGCGAGATATTATGGCAGGAGTGAGGAATAAAACGATACCATCAGCCGAAGGTGCTAGGCAACTTGGGGTTGTCAGAAACAGACGGCAGCAAATCAAAGGCACTTCTGCGCCTACCGCACAGTCTCAACCGGGCTTTCTAGGACGACTATTTGCACCCCAACAACCATCACTAGCTGCTCGCTTGCCTAAACCGAAGCCCAAAGAAATAACTACTAAAGCTCGTAGAGGCACTATTGAAGACCCAGTTGTAGTTACAGACCCGTTTACTAAAAAGAAAGTCAATGTTGTGGACCAGACTGCTGGGGAGTGGCTGGACGACCGCATACGCATACGCGGACAGCAATTTACCGAAAACTTGGCTACCAAACAGGCGCAGGCAATAGAAGCAGATGCTTTAAAAACAACCTTGGATATAAATCAAAGTGTCAATCTTGGTAATGTGAGTGCTGTCCGTAAAAAGATAGCTGGTCTAGAGAAAGAAAAATTAGGGGCTGAGAATAAGCTTGCGGAAGCCCAAGCTAAGTTTCAGTCTTATGCTGAAAGCCCATTCTTGCAACGAGCGCTGGCGGGGGAAATAGCTGGTTATCAAAAAAAGATTCAGCATCTTGATTCTATATTGAGCCAATCTAAAGAAATGTTGGCCAAAACATCAGATATAGCAAAAACTACGGCAATTGCTACCCAGCTTCAGAATATAGACCCTATCGCAAATGAAGCTAATGCTGAAGCCCTAGTCTATAAAATGTTCGGACAGCGAAGGATTAAAAACAGAGAAACAGCTAAGCAGATATTCGATAATCATGTCAAAGGCAGATTTTCTGATGAAGCAGCCAGGAGGATAGTTGCAAAACTTTTGACTATGGTAAAGTAACATGCCCACAACCCTAGAGTTTGAACAAATCGAGAGCGACATGGCTCAACCAAAACAGTCCTCTTTAGAGTTTGAGGACATAGAACAATCTATATCCGCACCTGCGGTACGACCGGAACCTGTTGCATCTACAGTTCTCGATGCTCCCAGAATAGATTATCTTTCAACAGAAAATTTTCAGCAGGAATTGTCCAAGCCCCCAGCATTTGAGATTGTATCAGAGGGTAGGCAGATGACTCCGCTGGGTGCTATGTGGCAATTAACTAACTATCCACCACAAGGCACAGTGGCCTATGAGTTCGGGAAACGGTTAGGCGACATAAATGCCAGGATGGGTGCTGGTGGCAAAGACCTGATAAACGCATTCCATCCTGACAGACTTACTGGCTATGTAGATGATATAGCATCCAAATTATTTATGGTAGCTGGCGAGGTTATGCACCCAGACACAGACCAAGGTAAATGGCTATTCAATCTTAGTGATGAGTACGCTGATATGGCTCAACGCCAATTCAAATTAGCTAAAGCGCATGAGATAGGCGCTTCAATTCCCGATGCGCCGCCTGCAACGGAAAACTGGCAACAGATAAACCAAGGCGTCGTAGATGGTTTGAAGTTCGCCGTTGCTATACTCGGCGGCGGGCAAGCAGCGGGGCTAGCCAAGGCCGCTGGCGCTGAAGTAGGAATGCAAGGCGCAACCGCATTAGGCTTTATGACTGCTATTGAAAAGCCTGACGACACTGAAGCTATAGTAAAAAATATGGCACTTGGTTTTACTCTTTCCTACGGCATAGACAGCGCTTCAGGTGTAGCCAAAAAATTCTATGCTAAAGCCAAGCCTGCCTTGAAAAAAGCCGCTACAAGGCTTAAAGAAGAAGCCCATTTTGTTCTGCGCAAGGCTGGGGGTGAGAATATAGTAAGAGCTTCTGCCGCTGAGAAACAGAAGATAATGGCCGCTTTGCAGCGTTCTGCCGGCAGGAATATCGAGGAAATGCAGATTGCTTTGAAAAAGGCAGGGCAGACTATACGGAATGCAGCAGTTTTCAAAGGTACAGATATTAATCAGGCAGTGCCGGGCATGATTAAGGCTGGCTATTACAAGGTTCCGGAGATAGGTCCGATCTTTACCGGCAAGAACATAGGGATTCGCACAGCAGCAAAGAAGGTTATAGAGTATCAGTCTAACCTTGCTAGGGCCAGAACATTCAGGGTAACTATGGAAGCCCAAAAGTTTCGCAAGCATATTCCCGATGAGCAAGTGGCTCAAGATATAAGTTTTTATATTCAGAAAACTGGTAATCCTTACATTGAAGGCGATACTTATGCCAAGATGGCCCAGAGATTAGGTCCGCGACAGAAAGTTGTGGCCCGAAACATATCAAAAATCTTCGAGCGCGAGCGGCAGCATGTTAATCAGATATTTAAGCAAGCAGGCGAAACTACTGACGATTACATAGCTTACCTTGAGAATTACTTGCCGCAAGAATGGGTAGGCAAAGGCAGGTCGATAAGCGAATGGGCTAGAACCTATGCCCGCAGCAGCCGCAACGCCATACAAAGAAAGATACCCACATACGAAGAAGGCATTAAGGCAGGGTTCTTGCCTAGAACCCTAGACCCTATAAAACTGCTACAGCGATGGGTAAACTATAACTACGGTGTGGCTGGAAACGTGCAACTCTATAACACAATCAAGAATCTGGAGTTATCCACCCAAGGCATGAAGATACCAGCAGTAGTAAATAGCACCCAGTTAGCTAAGTTACCTAAAGGTATTAGAGAGTTATACGGCAGAATAGAAAGCCCATTGTTTTCTGTGCCTTCGCGGCAAATCGTTGTAGGTGGAAAAACACAGACTTTTATAAAAGGCGACCTTTACGCCCATCCTGAAGTGTCTAAATTATTGGAACTTATCATCCCCTACCGCTACCCAAGAGGTGGAACCGGCAGCGCTTGGCGAGCTTACGATATTTTCAATAGTTGGGCCAAAGGTACTACCTTGCGGCTGAGTTTCTTTCATCCTCATGCCCTTTTTGAATCTATGCAGGCACTTCGAGCATCAGGAAAGAATCCTCTTGGTGGGTTAGTAATGAGTCCATCCCAAGCCAAGAAACTTGGTTTGAAGTGGCCCATATCTCCCTGGCAAGCAGGGAAAGCTCTAATGAGAAAAGACCCTGCTTTGGTGGAAGAATTTATCATGGATGGTTTGATGATAAACACACCCGTAGAAGTTGCCAGGGGCAGGTTCATCAGAGGGTTGGAAGGGTTGGAAGCCAGAACCAAGGGAGTACCGCTCTTGCGTAATGCTACCAAAGGATTGCGGCAGTTCAATGAATGGGCGGACAAACATCTATGGGACAACCTGCATAAAGGCGGTAAGGTTATGGCCCATTACGATATCAAGAGCCAACTCCTGTCTGAGTATCCACATATACCAAAAGAGGTTATTGGCAAGTCAACAGCTAGGATGGTCAACAACGCCATGGGAGGCTTGAACTGGGTGGAAATGGGTTTTTCACCCAAGGCTCAAATGACTTGGCGAAGAATACTGTTGGCCCCGGACTGGACTCTCTCGAACATCCTGGTAGCCGCTGACCCGCTAATACACATCAAAGACCCTACTTTTGCTGAAATAGGTAAGACCTATTGGCGTAATATGTTGGCCTCGATGTTAGTTTGGACGGAAGGATTAAACATCTCCCTTACCGGGAAATCATCTTTTGAGAACGAAGTTGGCCATCGGTGGGATGTTGATGTAACCTCAATCGTACAAGGAATCAAGAAAACTCTTGGCAGCGATGCCAATCCCAACAAACGGTATTATGTCAGCGGATTCAAGCAGGTCAAGGAAGTTGCCCGGCTGCTCGGGGCTGTGGGCAAGGCTGCAATGGGCAGGCCCGAAAAAATATGGACCGATTACATAGGTACTAAGATTGCGCCTGCGCCTCAGTTGGTTTTAGAACAACTTATTGGCTATACCGCCACTGGCTATCCTATGGAATGGAAGGAATACGAAAGTTTGGGTTTTCAGACTATAGGGCCGAGGATAAAAAATCTAGGGTCGAAATTTGTGCCTATTAGTCTGCGGGGCAGCAACTTTCTATTTACTTTCCCCCTTCGTGAAGGTATGAGTTTTTATAAAGCCAAAAACGCTTTCGCCCAGTTGGCCAAAGTGGACACTGATGATTCATTCTTCGGCAAAGCTAAGAAGGAAGCATGGTATCAAGGCAGCGTGGACAAGGCTGTTGAGGATATTGCAAATGCCGCCTTAGCCAATGGCATAGATTGGCAAAAGGCTATGACTGCCGGGCGAAATGAATTGACACAATATTACAGGGGCAAGGCTTACGAATATATCCTTTTGATGGACAAAGCCGCCAAAACAAATAACAAGCGGGCTATGAATAAATATGATAAAGAATATGTGAAAAATATGGAAATGTCCTTAAAGGCATCGGGTTTCTATAACACTAAATTCAATGTTTCTGAATCTATCAAGCAGTTCCATGACTCTATGGAAACACGCAGAAAACGAGTTTTGGGCATACCGTAAATAGCTTTTCTCCTTCTCTTCTCCTCTCTCAGCGCGCTCGGTATCCTCCACCGGGCGCGCTTATTTTATATTTTGTTCTTGCAATTTTCCGTGGTCTATGGTATAATGCTTACACAATCGAAACTGGAGAACAAATCATGCTAACAATTCGATATTTCTCAGCAATACTGCTTTTATCGCTTTTGGTAGGATGCGATGGCTCTTATGCTCCCATAGGATATTGGCCTATGCCCATCCAACAACAGGATAACTATCCACAGAGCATAAACTTCTACGACCAATGGGGCTATCAGGGTACAGGCCAGTTTGGTTCTTCCGGTAATATGTATTTCTACCCTTCATATAACTATCCGAATTATGGCAACAGGGGCTATTCGTCGAATCGATCCTACGATATTTACAAACCTGCTCCCAGGGCATATCCTACACTAAAAGACTATCCTGCTCTAAAAGCTCTACAAGACTATTGAAAAAGGGGTGCAATCATGGAACACTCAGAATTAGAAGCTCGGGACAATATCCGGCTGGCGATAAAGGCAAGCCTGATGTTTGACACGTTTGGCCTTTACAAGACATGGGCCAATGAATATCTCAAAAGCAACCAGGGCTTACTCATTGAGGTTCCAGGCGAAATTGAAGACATAGCCCACGATACTATAAATATGTACAAAAGCTGGCAACCGTGGTTTTCCTGTGGCCGCATGGTAGATACCTGCAACGCTATCCTAAAGATACTGCTGGCTGTCAAGGCATATCACCCTTATCCCCTAGAGCAATATCAAAATGCAAGTAACTGGGCAGATGAGGCTCTAGGTAAGCTGGGGGAGATACACAAGCGCATGGAAAAAGAGCTTTGCAATGCTACTCAACTTGTAAGAAAAAGCCTTGTGGGAGAGAATGCGGTATGAGATATCAAATCAAAACAATAAATGGAAAAATCTTAATTGACGCTGAGGCCGACAGCCTACGTAAATGCGCCGAAAATAACAGGGCCGACCTGTGTGGGGCCGACCTGTGTGGGGCCGACCTGTGTGGGGCCGACCTGTATGGGGCCAACCTGCGTGGGGCCAACCTGTATGGGGCCGACCTGTGTGGGGCCGACCTGCGTGGGGCCAACCTGTGTAGGGCCGACCTGCGTGAGGCCAACCTGTGTGAGGCCAACCTGTATGGGGCCGACCTGTGTGGGGCCGACCTGCGTGAGGCCAACCTGCGTGAGGCCAACCTGCGTGAGGCCAACCTGTGTGAGGCCAAGGGCGTCAACAAATACCTGACTACGCCACTATATGTATTGCTAGAACAACCGGGAGCTATTCGGGCCTATAAATTAGTTAATCAAAAGAGTGAGGGGATTTACAATGGCGGGTTAATCTATGAAATAGGTGAGCGTATTGAAGTCGATAAGTGGGACGCAGACGAAATCAATTGTTGCGGGGCAGGGATAAATCTAGCAACCCTTAATTGGTGTATTTCTGAATGGAAAGAAAGTTATCGGATATTAATCTGCGAATTCACGGCAGAGGATATTGCTTGCATCCCAATAGGTTCAAACGGCAAGTTCCGTGTGAAAGGCTGTACTCCAGTAGCAGAATTGGATTTGGCTAAATACGGTATTATTGAGGCGGAAAAAGCAGGAGAATGAACGTGAACGGTTCAGTACATTGCTCTAGTTGCGGCGACAAATTGCCGGTATGCGATTGGGGCATTGGCATGTGTGATGCCTGCCGTTATGGTGGACCTGAGCTAATATCCCATCCCTACAAATCAGAGAATGCTCCTGTGGACAACCTTATCGCTATGGAAGGTTCTGTTGAAGCTGAGGCCAAAGCGGAAGTCTTTAGCTTGAAAATGCAAAGGGCTGCAAGGAAGCGTATTCGAGATGCAGAGCATTATAAAGTTGCGACTGCCGGTGAGGCGTTGCCTGATAAGTTCTTTGGCGAAAAAGACATAGGATGTATAAATCGCAAAAGCGCTCGCAAGTCCATGCCTAAGATTCCATATCTGAAAGATAAGGCTAGGGCATTGCCGAAACATGAGCGTGAAGGCCGAAAAGCAAGGATAAGAATATGATTATACTCGCAACTACTCTATTATTCCATGTTTGCGCAAAGCATGGATGGATATGGGAAGGCGTGCCGGGAGCATGGATACTTGCAGCAATACTAGACACGATTATTTTTGCTCTATTGATAATGGGCCTAACAGGATTGAAATAAATATCGCCAGTGGTAGGGATTTACCAGAGCGTATCTGTTCGTTCTCCAGTTTACCTCTGCCCTACCGCTGGCCTATAAAGGGGTAAATAATGGCTAAATTGCTACTTTCAGAGAAAATTAATATTACAGAAGCTTTGGTTGCACGCCTCGAAAACGCCCTGAAAAGCCTACCGAACAGTAAATACCACGGCACAGAGCATAACAAAGAACATGATAAGGTGGATTTTAGCCTGACCTTCCAGGGCCAGCACTATTGGATAGTGATGCTCAGAGAGGGTCGTCAAGTACCAATTAAAAAGACCAAATCGGCCCCCTAAGCGATTATTTTTGAATTGAGCGTAGAAAGGGACAGATGAAGCATGAAAGTCCAACACGCAGCAATCTAGGCAATCTGAGAGGCTAAATGAGACAATACCGACAAGTGATATGTCCCCTGGGGCCAAGTTCTCTCCCCACGCCGGTAGCACCCCCCCCTACCGGCTACATAGCTTGGCCCCACTTTATAAAGGAGTAACTAATGGCTGAAAGGACAAAAACCTACCTTGAGTGCGATAATGCGCTTTGTCGCAAACGTAAGGGCGTAGCTAGGGTCAAAGTAAGCATTGAGCGGCCTGGCGCGGACGTGGCTGTTATCACGGAAGAAGGTGAGCTTTGTGCCTATCATCTAAAAGCCTTGATGAACCACGTTTCAGGCATGTTTATCAACAGTAAACCAGCAAATTAGGCACGATATCCTTGCTGCGGCGTGTCGAGGCCATGCTGGTCAAGTTAGTCACTGCCCTGTCGGACTAGCCAGTAGGGATATATTTGCAAAAAGGAGGATGAAATGGCAGAAGAACAAAGTACAGCGATAGTTGAGCAAGACCCGGATATGGTGGATGTGTTGGGCGCATTGAACGAGGAATTTGCCCTTATCGACCAGCAGGACGCAGTAGCCTTCCAGAACTGGTATATGGCTCAGCTAAACTCCATAAATGCCTGCCGAGCCGAACTGAAGGTCCAGATTGAGGTTATGAAGCGAGAACTGGATACCAGGCAGCGAGCCTTGGAATACCGCTGGTATGATGATTTCAAGCAAGCGGTAGAGGCTGACCTAGACAAGCCCGGATATGGCAAGAAAAGCGTCAACTACCTACAGGGCAGGGCAGGGTTTCGCAAAGGTAAAGATAAACTGGTTGTGACCGATGAAGCCGCTGCTGTGTCTTGGGCCTTGGATAACGACTGTGCCGGGGCCGTGGATATGAAACTGGCTCGGACAACGCTGCTTATGGAGAGTTATCAAGCCACCAAAAAGAAACCTGCTGGCTGCGATATTATCCCGGCCAAGGAATCATTCTTCCCTAAAATGGAGAAGTACCAACTGCCAGCGGAACCGGAGAAAGCGAGATTGCCCGAACAGGAGGAAACTAATGGCTAGAAAACTACGCTGTAGTTGTAGCGATAGGCATAAAAATAATGATGATTGTGGGCATTTTGTAGACCGCGTTAAGCGCGGGTTGGGTAGCATTGCTGAGGCAGTCCTAGACCCGAAACAGGCCCAGGCAAGATGGCCGCTATGCTCAAGCATTGACGGCGAAAGATGCCTCTATGGATACTGGGCTATAGTAAAGAACAACTAGAAGGAGAAAAATAATGGCAACCGAACAACTCGATTCCGACATGCAAGACATCATAACAAGCCTAGTGATTGCCTATAAAGACGAAGCATTAAGCGCCCCTGCGATGTGCAATGCTGACCTTTCAGGGAGTATGAATGCTATAGCGGTTAAGGTATTGCCTGCATTATTGATTAACGGCGACTTTGAAGATTGTATTGAGGAGGCTTACCAAATAGCGGCTCGTGTCATAATTATGAAGAAGTCTATTTGTCTGGATGTGTGGAGTAATATCAGCAGGCTAGAAAAAGAACGGAACCTGAAATATATAGAGTTGCCCATGACAGTTAATAGTGATTCGCCTTCCTGCGTAAAAACAAAGGAGAAAATCGATGGTTAAGAAAGAAGAAAAAACAG
>SDBU01003009.1_pt1 | contig 21776 bp, 13 predicted proteins | sample 2277071 | NCBI WGS metagenome assembly SDBU01 (sample SAMN10397929, study PRJNA504765) | marine sediment metagenome | isolation source: marine sediment core GS08_GC12, 126 cmbsf | place: Arctic Ocean: Gakkel Ridge, Loki's castle | collected 2008 | reverse complement strand
ATGCGTGCTCTCCGCAACCGTTTAGAAAAGATCGCCGGGTCACAATCCCGACTGTGTCGAGATCAGGACCCGGCGAAACGAACTTATGGGACAGCCTCACCCCGCCCGACACCTATCCTGTGGGCGGCAGACGTCCTCGTCTGCCCCTTTCCTTGTGGTAGCTGAGTCTTCAGACTCGGCTACTATCCCGTGCGATCTGAGTATCACGCCAGTACAAGAGTTGGTGTGTGCTGTTCGGCAGATGTGGACATCTGCTGGGCATAGAATCACTGCACATAGCGACTCGGAGTAGCCGTTGAACCGTCCTCAGTCAGTGCCACCATCGCCTGACTCGGGTTGTTCGTGCAGAACAGGATCAGCGCTTGTGGTAGATTTTGGCTCGGAGTGCATTGCGGACTTTTGGGGCTTCTTGGTCTTGCGCGCTATCTGCTTTACTCTGGCCAATGCCTTGGCTGCCTCTTCACCTTCTATAACATCTCGTTTCAGTACTTCCTTGCGAAGGATTGTATCCACTTCGGACTTGTCCAACTTAAGACCTTTCGATAGTTTCTTCACCTCCCTCCGGATCAGAGTCACTACGGGGTCACTGAGAACTATATTACCAATTACAAATCGGTTCACACTCTTCACTCTCTCGTAGTAATCCTCCCGCGCCGACTTATCAAGCCCCTCACGGGAAAACAGGAAGTGGGTTTCCTGATCCTCAGGCTTCTTTGGCTTCAGATCAAGGAAATTGAAGGACGAAACTAACTCATGCTTTACGGGCTTCTCAAACCGGATTCTGTGTAGCTCCCACCGGACGCCGTTAGTCAAGACAACCCATTGAACGCCCTGATTCGCTCCGTAGTTAACCGCCTGACGCAGATGGTTCTCTTTCAGATCAAGACCAATTGCCTTTACTTCGACAAGATACTGTAGCTTGTCCTCAATCTTGATGGCTAAGTCACAGAACGTACCTCTGATAGCGTACTCTCTGGTGATTTCTGTATACTTGTCAAAACCCATTACATCGGAAAAGATGTCCTTAACGATAGCCACGGTATCGGCCTCGTTAATGTCTCTATCTACAGCTACCTTGAGGACACGCTGGAATTCAGATACTGTCTTTGCGTAATGATCAGCCAATTTCTTGGGTACACTTGCCATTCGCTGCCTCCCTCGCTGGAGTCATTGGTTTCAGTTTCTAAGCGTAACATGTATCCGATTGTCTGGGATGTCAACACCAAATTAGATAAAGTGACTAATGGACGCCCCAGTTGTTCTGCTTGCTGGCTACCTCCCCTTCGCAAACCGCTCCAGCACGCCGATCAACTTGTCGATGTCCGCCTCGTTGTTGTACAGATGCACCGACACCCGGATAGATCCCTCACGCTGCGCTAAGATGATCTTGTTCTTCAGAAGCTCGCGGTGCAGCAGTTTGTAATCGTCGCAGGTGAAACTGAAAAGCGACGAGCGGTGTTTGCGCTCCATGCTCGATGTTATTCGGTAGGACGGATGCGAGTTGATGAAGTCGGCGAGCCGGTCGATCAAGGCGTAGTTGTATCGTTGGATGTTCCTGATGCCAAGGTCCAGAAACATCTGCGCGGCGGCGCGCATACCCATGATGTTCAGCACGACATAATATCCCATTTCAAACCGCCTGGCCGAATCAAAGAACGGCTGGTCGTATTTGAAGAGGTTGGTGAAATCCATGTGCCAGTCAGAACCCAACCAACTCATGAATGGTTGCGTCAGGCGGTCGCGAATGCGATCGGAGAGATAGAAGAAACCACACCCCTGCGGCGCCAACATCCACTTCTGACATCCGGAAGTGAAAATATCGACGCCCAGCTTTCTCAGATTGATCGGCTCAACACCCATCCCCTGGATACCATCGACGACGAAAAAGATGTCGCGTTCCCTGCAAAAGCTGGATAACGTTTTCAGGTCGTTCTTGTAGCCGTTGAAGAACTGTACCCACGAAACAGCCAGCACTCGCGTACGTTTGGTGACCGCGCGCTGCAACTGATCGAAATCGAAACATCGTTCACGGGATTTGACAAACTTGAGGTTCAATCCTCGGGTCTGAGCCGCCGCCCGCCAGGTGTATACCAGGGCCGGGAATTCGACATCGGATACCAGCACCTCATCGCCCTTCCTGAGCGGCAACCCGAAAGCGGCGATATTGATCCCGTGCGAAGTATTGAGACCGATGCCTACTTCACGCTTGCGAGCGCCCAGCAGCCGGGCGTAGATGGAGCGAAGTTCATCGGCGGTGGAAAAAGCGTCATGGGAGTCGTCGCGCTGGGCACCGAGGCGCTGATCGACGTTCCCCACGATAGCTTTCTTGACGCTGGTCGAAAACGGACCGTATGAACCGGCGTTGAAGTAGACAATCTTCTTCGTGTGCGGAAACTGTTTTCGGATGCGCATGAAGTCGTCGGTGAGTGTCATTTGTGACCCTTACTAAAGTGAATAGAGATAGCCGATAACCGCCAACACGGCGGCCAGTTTGATCAGGACACCGAACAGGAGGTACAGCAGGTAAACCATCGACAGCTTGATCCGAACCGACAGAGCCAGCACTGTCGGTACCGCTCCCAGGGTGAAGGCCAGGACAGCCGCCGCCAGACCGGGTCTGATACCCGAGAGCGGCAGGACCACGGCGAACATGCCATAGGCAAAGGTTGGCACGGCGACAAGGAACAGAAACTCCATGACGAAGTTCATAAAATGCCATCCCGGCGATGTTGGTTCCATCAACCCTTCCGGCATGTCGCGAGCAACTCGCAGATACCTGCCCAGGAGTTCAAACAGTACCGTCACCACAACCAATGTCAGGCCACCCAGAACCAGACAGTAGGCGATAAGTTCAGTCGAGATCATTTCAGCCACTCCATGCGAAGATACCAGTCGTAAGTTTCCCTGGCGCCCTGGGCAAATGGAATGCGCGATTCAAAGCCCAATTCCCGACGCGCTTTTTCGGTAGATACTTCCCACCATTCAAGCAACTCAGCCGCTTTTCCCCGAGTGAGCATGGGTGTTGCGCGAACTGCCTTGAAGGCCAACTCAGAGATTGCGGCCACGGCCCGAAACAACGGCGCCGGTAGTCTCAAGGGGAGACCTTTCCGGCCGCACGCCTCTTGCAACAGGCTGACGAGTTGCGCCATCGAGTAGGACTCTTTCTCGGCAATGAAATAGATAGCCCCGGATTGGGTATCTTTCGTCACAGCCAGGAAGACGCCGTGGGTGAGATCGTCGACGTGCACGATGTTGAGTCGACGGTTCAGATCACCGAACAGTGGTCGGATTCCCTTGTGCACCGCCTCGAAGAAACCGAATATCTCCTTGTCGCCCGGACCGTATATACCCGGCGGTCGAATGGACACTACGGGTATACGACTGGAGAAGGCCAGCGCTACCTGCTCGCCGGCGAGTTTGGAACGTCCGTAAGTGGTAATCGGGTGCGGTGCACAATCCTCAATCAACGGCACGCCCTCCTTCGATGGCCCCGCCGCCGCCAGTGATGAGATGTAGATAACTTTCTTCACGGATGCGTTGTACTGCGCGATTGCCTTGAACAGCGACGCTGTACCACTCTCATTGATGTCAAAAAACGTCTGCTTGTTCTTTGCTTTGGTGATACCCGCGTTGTGGATGATGTAATCGACATCGCGCACCATGTCCGGCAAGGTGTCTGGTTGGGTGACATCGCCATAGCGGTACCGGACGTTCAACGATTCCAGCGACGTCAGGTCCGATGTCGTGCGGACACCGGCGATGACGGCGAAACCTTCCTTCAGGAACTGATGACACAGCCTGGTACCGACGAACCCATTAGCGCCGGTGATCAGTATCGATGGTTTGACATCCGACATGCGGTGAAGGTAGTAAATGCATGACGGCGTGACAAGGTAAAGGTGCAGGCAAGCCTGTTTCTCGCGCTGTGTGCTTCGCGCTACGCGCGCTGTACCTCACCCTGAGCGTTGCACCTCACCCTGAGCGGAGTCGAAGGGCGGAGCGGGCAGACCAGTGAACGCCATGCTTCGACTCCGCTCGGCATGAGGTGTGGAATGATCGGACGGCAGGATCACAGGGATCCTGCCCTACGAGATGTGTACTTCAGCCTGAGCGGAGTCGAAGAGCGGGTAGGCCATCGCTGCCGAGTCTGAAGACTCGGCCACCACAACTATGCGTCACTTTACCTATTTCCCCTTGACTACAGGCTCGCAATGAGACACAATAGGATAGATCGTCGAAGCCACAGAGGTTTCGGTCGATAAGGATATTTGCTTGATAGAAGACGCGCGAAGCGCGAGAAACAGGCTTGCCCGTGGCTGAACTAAGACTGGACTCACCGCTGCAGTACGTCAAGGGTGTCGGGCCCAGAAAAGCCGAAGTCCTGGCTAACCACAACCTGCACACGGTGCGCGATCTGCTGTCGTATTTCCCACGGCAATACCTCGACCGCACCAATGTTGTACCCGTCGCCAGGGTGCAGGTTGACCAGCCGGTGACGATCATCGGCACGGTAAAGGCGCACGGCATCCTGCACGGGCGGCGGCGGCGCTACGAGGTAATCCTGGAAGACGACAGCGGCGCTATCTCGCTGTTGTGGTTTGCAGGTGTCAAATATTGGGAACGCTTGTTCAAGAAAGGACAGATCTTCGCCGCGACAGGCACCGTTTCGTACTTCATGGGTTACCAGATGATCCATCCGGACCTGGAACGTCTCGAGGACGATTCATCGCAGATGGTCCACGCCGGACGCATCATTCCGGTCTACCCGCAAACCGCAGAACTGTCGAAGGCGGGTCTCTCCAGTAAAAGCCTGCGACGGATTACCTCGTTTGTTTTCGATCACCTGACCGAGCCGATTCCCGATCATCTGCCATCGACTGTTTGCGGCCAATCGCAGTTGGTGGACTTGCACACGGCGATTCAGAAGATCCATTATCCCGATGATCGCGAGCAGTTGGAAACGTGCCGACGCCGTCTGGCCTACGATGAGTTGCTGGGTTTTCTCTTTATGGTATTTCGTCGTAAGGCACAAAAGGAAAGAGCCGTTAAAGACCATCGCTACCAGCCACCCGGGGAGATGCTCACGAAGTTCAAGAATGAACTACCGTTTGAGTTGACAACGGGACAGAAGAAAGTTATCCGCGAGATTTTCGCCGACCTTCAATCGAAGCATCCCATGGCGCGCATGTTGCAGGGTGATGTCGGCTGCGGCAAGACTGTCGTGGCTATTGCGTCGACCCTTTATGTCGCCGAGAATGGGTTGCAGACAGCCTTTATGGCGCCGACGGAGATCCTGGCCGAGCAACACTTTCGCACCTGGGGTCCGGTCCTCGAGAAGCTCGGTTTCCGATGCGCCCTGCTGACGTCGAGTCTCAAACCATCGGTCAAGAAGAAGGTGGCAAACGAATGCGCCCAGGGAAGTCTTCACGTTCTCTTTGGGACGCACGCTTTGATCTACGACTATGTCACCTTCGACAATCTTGGACTGGTGATTATCGATGAGCAGCATCGTTTCGGTGTCGAACAGCGAAGTAAGCTGCACGCCAAGGGTGACAACCCCGACCTTTTGATAATGACCGCGACACCCATCCCGCGCACTCTGGCGTTGACGATGTACGGCGATCTGGACATTTCGACGATCGATACGCTGCCACCGGGACGAAAAATAACGCGAACCGTCTGGCGTACCCACGAGGCTCGCGACAAGGTGTACAGGTTTGTCATCGATGAGATCGGCAAGGGCGGACAGGCGTATATTATCTATCCGTTGGTTGAGAAGTCTGATCAGATGGAACTCGAAAACGTCGAGGACGCCTACCAGGAACTGGCTTCGTCCGTTTTTCGTGATCTGAGTGTGGGCATGATTCACGGGCGGGTCAAAGCGCAAGAGCGGGACGAGACTCTTTTGCGTTTTCGGTCCGGCGAGTTGGATGTTTTGCTGGCCACTACTGTGATCGAGGTCGGTATCGACAATCCTGATGCCACCGTGATGGTGATTGAACACGCGGAACGATTCGGTCTGGCCCAGTTGCATCAGTTGCGCGGACGGATCGGCCGTTCCGACAAACAGGCGACGCTGGTGGCGCTGGCCCATCCACCGCTGTCGGAGATAGCACAGAAGCGGTTGCAGTACTTCGCCGCCACCTCCGATGGTTTCGCTATCGCCGAGGCTGATTTGGAACTGCGCGGACCGGGCGAGATGTTCGGGTTCAAGCAGTCCGGCCTGCCCGAACTCAGGATAGCTCGGTTGTCGGCCGATCGCGATCTCATCGAAACAGCACGAAATCTTCTGACAACGCTGTTCGCTGAAGAGACCGAACTTGACAGCGAGCACGGCAAGCTGTATTCATTTCTGGAGAATTCGGCATTTAGTCGAAAGACGGAGCTTGGCGGTGGCTAATACACGGCGGCCATAAACCGACCCGATTTCAACAGCGAGGTATGCTCATGAATCAGACCGATGTAACGTTGGATCCGCTTTTTTTCCAGTTGGTGGTGTCCCTGCAAGGTGGGGCCATGCACCAGATGGGCAAGATCGCCTCCCCCTTGACCGGCAAGGTGGAGCGTGATCTTGATATGGCCAAGAGCTCCATAGACCTGTTGGGCATGCTCAGGGATAAGACTGAGGGCAACCTCACCGACGAGGAGAAGAAGCTGCTCGATCACATCCTCTACGAGCTGCGCCTGAACTACGTTGATGAACTCAAAAAAGGGGATGCCGAGCCAGCCGAAAAGAAGGCAGAAGATAGCGCCTCATCCAGCGATGAAGCAGCCCGGCAGGAGGTGTCCCCGGAAACAAAAGATCCAGACCAGGGCAAGTCAGATTGAACTTCTGGCTGAACGCAGATAGCCCACAGATCGCTGATCAACCAGACAAGGGCAGCGTCTGGAGTTGGTGCTGGAGGGGTTTTGGCTTGTCTTGAGACCGCATTTCGGTATATTGGAGGATGATCGAAATGGAGTCCAAGCCAGAGTCTGACGCCCAGATTCGTTCGGAAACGTTACGCATGAGGCTGGGCGAGCGTCTGGAACTGAATAAGTCATTGGCGCCGCTTACAACTTTCAAGACAGGCGGAGCGGCCAGCTACTTCCTGGATGCAAATAGTGTCGACGACGTCACCAAAGCAGTCCGAGCCGCCAATGAGATTGGCCTTGAGTTTTTCGTGATCGGCGGCGGTTCGAATCTGTTGGTATCGGATGCAGGTTACGCCGGCCTGATTATCAGAATCCGGACACGCGGTCTGAGTCTGGAGAACGAAACTGGAATCGTCTGCGGGGCCGGGGAGGAGTTGATGGCGCTGGTGACTTTTGCAGCCGATAATTCGCTGTCCGGGCTGGAGTTCGCTGCCGGTATCGGGGGCATGGTGGGCGGCGCCATCTACGGCAACGCCGGCGCTTATGGTGGTGAGATAGGACGGCGACTGAGTCGGGCGGTTCTGGTCGGCCGGGATGGACAGCTCAAGACGGTTGAGCCCGAGTATTTCCGGTTCGGGTATCGTGATTCGTATTTGAAGAGCACCCGCGAAATCCTCGTCGAAGCTTGTTTCCAACTCGAAAAAGGCGATTTGCGGTTGATCCGTGACAAGATTGACGGCATATTGAAGGAACGTGAGGTAAAATTCCCTCGCTCGGCCAAGTGTGCCGGATGTTTCTTCAGGAATATGGAAGACTCCAGCCAGGAGCATGGCAAACTTCCGGCCGGTCGTTTGTTGGAGGAAGTTGGGGCCAAACAGATGTCGGTCGGCGACGCCCGGGTGAGTGAGCACCACGCCAACGTCATCGTTAACGCTGGCAGCGCGTCCTCAAAGGATATCAGGCGGTTGGCCGATAAATTAAAAGAGAAAGTGTTCGAGCGATTTGGTATAATGTTGCAGGAAGAAGTTATTCAGATCGGAGAGTTCTAAACTCAAAGGAGACCTATCGGACTATTTCTAACGGATTGAATTGAACGCTGTTACTCCTGCCGAGAGTGAAAAAAACAGTTCGGAAATACGTCATTTGGTCTCTGGTCACGACGGTTATCGTTGTGGCTTCGGTGTGCCCGGCGATGTCGGCTGGTCGTTTCGTCGCCCAACTTTACAGCCCAGCAAGCCAGGTCTCTTCATACAGCGAAACGAATTACGATTTCTCGGCAGCCCTCTCCCCTCTGACTTTCCCTCTGATCTCTCAGAGAATGAAACACCAGCCCCAGGTGATCAGGTCGAGTGCCGAGGCCTCATCACTGACTTTCAATACTGAGTTCTACAAACGCCGTGGCCAGAGCCAGTCGCTGGTTCCGGTGTCCGCCGATGCGGAAGAGTACCTGACTTTCCGTATCGCTAAGGGAACCAGGGAAAAATTTCATAAGCTGACATCCAGGGCTATCTCCGACCCCGAACGCAAGAAAGGTGAAGGGGGGTTGGGCATCAGGGTTGCACTGCCCAAGCGCCTTGATCGCGTCTTCGGCGAAGGCGGCGCCGGTCTGAAGGTGTCTGGTTTTCGCAAGATCACGTTCTCGGGACGTTCCAACTGGACCGACGCATCCAACTCCGATACCTACCGACAGAGCAAGTTCCCCTCGCTGAATATGGAACAGATCTCGCAGTTCGATATTACCGGCACTATCGGATCCAAGATAACGGTCAAAGTGTCGCAGAACAGCCGGACTGAAATTCCCTTATCCAACCGTATCCAGATTCGTTACAAGGGTGACGAAGACGATATCCTCAAGACTATTGAGGCCGGCAACACCACCCTCAACCTTCCTCCCACCGCCCTGGTCGGTTACTCCGCCCAGGTAAAGGGTCTGTTCGGTATCAAAATGGCGGCGCAACTGGGCAGTCTCAAGATGACGGCGATTGCATCACAGGAGAAAGGGTCGGCCGATCAACTCACTATTACCGCCGGTGGTGAGGAGAACGCAACTGTTATCCGCGATTACGAATTCGCACCGGGCCGCATATTCGATCTGTTTTACCAAGGGGAGTTCGATCCGAGAGATTCAGTAGTTGATCTGATCGTCTACGAAACAGAGATAAGTAGTCAGGACGTTCCCGAAGCGGAGCTCGCTATTATGATGGTTGATCCGAGAAACGACCAACTAGGCAAAAGCGAACGAATCAGCGGCATTGACGTCAAGCAGGTGGACAGGTCTGCCTACCAATGGTACAACGATAGTAAACGCAATCTGCACTATGTCGTTTTCAACTCGGAAAAAGGACGCTACAAGGCTCTCGGCGCGTGGATAAAAGTCAAACGCTTCGAGCAACAAGATACAGTCCTTATCGGTGACCTCAGTCAAACCACGTACGGAGACTCTTTGGCTCTGCGCCTTCTTCGCCACAACAACCCGGACTCATCTCACAATTCCTGGTACCTGATGTGGCGTAACTGTTACAGTGTGACCCGCGGTGTAGATCTTGAAGATCTTAACCTCAAGGTGCTCAAAGGACGTGTCGGCAGCGAACTCACTACCAACGTGTTTGACTACCAGGAAGTCGGTGGACAAACCCAGAACTATCTGGAGATTCTCGGGCTGGACCAATACAACTCGGCCGATCAGAAATTCCCTGATGGTCGGGTCGATGACCGAATAGAGATTTACCGACCAGACTGGGGTCTGATTATCTTCCCGGAACGGGAGCCGTTTGCCTCCATCAGAACGTTCATGGATTCGAGTGGTAACGAAACCATGGCTTTGGTGGATACTGTGCCGGACATATACCGATTCACAGGTAGCCAGCAACAGGATGCCAGCCTGTATTTCCTGCGCATTTCGACCAAAACTCGCGGCTCGATTATCCGTCTGAACCGCGCCAACATCATTGAAGGCTCGGAGCGAGTCACCGTCAACGGCAAGGCGCTCAAGAAGGGTTCCGACTACACTATTGATTATAATTTCGGCCAGATCAACCTTATCTCCGAAGAGGCTCTTGACCCGAACGCAGAATTGGCAGTCGATTTTGAATACGCGCCGTTTCTGGCTATCCAGAAAAAGACCCTATTGGGTCTGCGGACTGAATACGAATACAGTAAGGATCTGAAATTCGGCGCCACCGTCCTGTACAAATCCGACAAAGCCCAGGACCGCAAGCCGAGGGTAGGCCAGGAGACAGCCAAAAGCCTGGTGTACGACCTGGACGCCAGCTTGAGATTCCAACCTAATTTCCTTACCAAGTTAGTTGACGCCTTGCCTCTTGTGGAAACGGAGGCGCCGTCGAATTTCAGCATTTTGGGTGAGATCGCTCAGTCACACCCCAATCCCAACGTTGAGGGGGTTGCTTATGTGGATGATTTCGAGTCGGCCCTCGACCATCTGTCGCTACGCACCAACCGCACAGCCTGGAAAAGGTCGTCCAAACCGTTTACGCTCGGTCCTGATTACGTTCGGGGACAGTTGCTGTGGCACACTCCGCGCGATCTGGTCAGGGTGGAGGACGTCTGGGACCGCGAGGCCGCTCAGGGCCAGGGAACGATAAGAACTTTTCGCATGATCTTTCGCCCGCGGCATTTTGAGACTGATACCTCAGTCGTTAACGAACAACTGGTGATCGATACCACGGCCAACGACCGTAAATCCTGGGGGGGAATCATGCGCTACCTGCCCGGGGGCGTCGATCCCAAGCGGGCGCAGTTACTCGAAGTTCGAGCTCGCGCCAAAAGCGGCAAGTTGCACTTTGACTTCGGAAAAATCAATGAAGACGTCAACGGCGACAAAAGTGCCAATTCCGAGGATGGGATTGCCACCGGCGGGGCGCGGAACGGCACGGTCGACGATGAAGAGGATGTCGGGCTGGATGGGAAGGCTGACAATGAAGAGTCCGAGTACTGGAATTATATCCAGGACATCACGGCTGATCCGGCGGGTGACAACTGGTACTTCCTTGACGACGGCATATGTCCTCTACCGACCGGGCAGTGTAGTAATATCGACTGGGACGATGAGTCGATTCGGTACGAATGGCTCAACGGCACCGAGGGTAACATTAACGATCCTTCAGTCCAGGGTAGGCCGGACGAGGAAGCCCTGTCGTCGTTCGGGTTCAACCAGTTAGATTCCTACTTCTCCTACGTGATCGATTTTGACTCGGATTCGTTTCGGGTAGATTCATCGGACTGGCCGCGAGATATCGCTGTCGAAAGACGATGGTGGACTTACCGAATCCCCATTCGAGACTCCACCGCTCTGGCTGGAATTGTGGATGACGGCGGGGCGCCGGACTGGAACCAGATAAGCCACATTCGCGTCTGGTTTGAAGACGATTCTGTCGACGACGACAAGTGGGATACGGTGGAGGTCGCGGCCTGGTACTTTGTCCAGTCCACCTGGCAGGACTCGGTCATAACACCCGAGGCTATGCCGCAAACGAGGTTTGTGGTGGCGGCGGTGAGTGAGGAGGACGGCACCTTCGACCCACCAACGGGCGTTGAAGCTTACGAGGATCGCACTACCGGAGTAACCGAAGCTCAGCGCGGTCTGTTGCTGCAATTCGAGAGTCTGAACAATGTCGACACCTGTCTGGCCATCAAAGAACTTATTGCCATTGATAATTACTCCGGCTACCGCAACATGGAGATGTATGTCTACGGCGGTGCGGGGATCGATGAGCCGCCGGTAGGACAGAATCCGAAAATCCGGTTCTTCTTCCGTATCGGTGTTAACGGTGAGAATTACTACGAGTACCGAACTTTCCTGTACCCCGGCTGGGATGAGCGCAACTTCGTCAAGATTGATTTCAACGAGATCACCGGCTTCAAGGATTCGCTGATGCGGGCGGCGTCCAAGGGTCAGCAGAACCTGATCGATGACAGCACTTCCACCTACCGGGTAAAGGGAAGACCCAACCTCAACGAAATACGCTACTTCGCAGCCGGCCTCGTAAACAACTCGGCCGATTCGCTGGAGCGTCTGGATGGGTACATCTGGTTGGATGAATTGCGCGTGACCGATGTCCGAAAAGATGTCGGCACGGCCGGGCGACTGGTCATCAGTGGATCCCTGGCCGACCTGGTCACCTACAGTTTCGGTTTCGACTCTCGCGATCCGTACTTCCGCGGGATCTCTTCGGCCACCCGCGGTGGTGGCAGTGGCAATCTTGGCAGCGGCTCGTCATCAATGTCATACCGGTACAGTTTGTCGCTGCAGTTCCATAAGTTGCTGCCGCCATCATGGGGTGCCAGGATCCCCATCACCTACTCGTACACCAAGAGTACTACGACGCCTCTGATGCGCACCTCCTCGGATATCGTGTTGCCCGAGGAAGTGCGAGAACTGGAGCAGACTGTTCGGGAGAGCCGCAGCTTGACCGTCTCCGAATCGTTCAAGTACAAGGGGAAGAACATCCTGTTCGATGTTCTGCTGAACCGGTTCAACAGCGGCCTTACATACGGTCGGACAAAATCGCGTTCCGTACGGGAACCGTACCGCTTCAAAGAAAACCTCAAGGTCAGGTCCGATTTCAACCTGGCCATCAAAGGGATCCCCCGACCGCCGATACTCTTCTGGACCAAACCGATTCCGATCGTCCGACGGGTTTCCGGCACCACACTTGGACTCTACCCGGATAGCTGGAAACTTTCCGGCAGCTTCAGTCGCAACGTCAGTGTATGGGACGACGTCAACTTCAATCGTCGCTCCACGTTCAAGCGTGATTTCAGCGGTCGAATGGATCTTAGCTATAAACTGTTCGACAACCTGTCGACCTCATTCAAGGTATCGACCAGGCGGGATCTGTCCGATGTCAATCTGGTCAACCTGTCCTTGAGCGATTTCCGCCTCGGCCTGGAGACGAATTTCTCACAGTCCTTCAGCGGCAGCTATGACCCAAAGCTGTTGAGCTTTTTCAGCGCAGCGTTTTCGTACCAGTCCTCCTACAGTGATAGTTGGGACCGGTCCTCTGAATCTCGGCACTCCAAGATGTCCCGCTCCTGGAATGTCAAAGGCCGTTTCGATCACATGGCCTTGCTCGGCGGCAAATCGTCAGGCGGTGAACGCCACTTCCGCGGGCGGCGCCAGAACGTACGAGCGGGCGGTGAAAAGAAAAAGGATGACAGCCGACCTTTCTACGACCCACCGTTGGCCGTGCTGCGCTTCCTGACGGGATGGCTAAAGCCGCCCAGTTACAGTTATGGACACTCATACAACTCCGCTGTTCCCGGTTTGCTTCAGCGGCCTTTCTGGCGGTATCGTTTTGGATTTGAGCGCACTACCGATGCACCGACCACCACCCAAAGCCGACCACCTTCAGCCAGCGAAGGCATCAAGTACGACGCCTCCAGTGGTTTCAGCTTCTTGGGCGGAATAAGTTGCGATGTGAAATTCAGGCGGTCGATAACACGCGACGTTATTAAGCAGGGTTCGCGACATGAGTCTATTTCTACCTCCTGGCCCGATCTGTCCATTAGAATCCAGAAATTTACGACTTTGCCGCTTCTGAAGCCGATCGTTAACCGAATAATAGATGTCTTTGCTCCCCGTACCGGCTATGCGCGGTCAACCAAGGAAACGGTCGATCTGGATGGAGGTTTCTCCACTCAGAAAAGCGTCTCGATCAGGTACAGCCCGCTCCTGGCGATCAGCTTCAAACTGTTCAAAGCTCTCAGTCTCTCCGGTACAGCCACCAGATCGAAGGACGAAAGCGAGAAGTTCAATCCTTCGGACGGCAGCCCGCAGTCCCGCACCAGAAGCTCACAGCAATCGCTGGCCTTTGACGCCAAATACTCATTCAGTGCTCCGGGAGGCATCGGTATCCCGATCTTCGGGAAGCTGAAATTTCGCTCCAATGTCTCAATCACGCTCGGTGTCAAGAAAAACGCCAGCAAGACGGAAACCTCCAACCGCGGCAAACCGTATGTGGCCTCCGCCGACAAATCCGACTTCACCTGGAATGCTGTGCTGACCTACTCCTTCAGTCGGCAGATCAAGGGCGGCCTGTCCACCCGCTGGCAGGATTCCAACGACAACTACCGCAACCGGCGCAGCCATCTGCGCGAAATCTCGATCTGGACCGAGATCCGCTTCTAACGGCTTTTCCGTTGACATGCCTGACTATTTCAATGAGATTGATTAGATGTATCGCCCCAACCAACTCTGCCTCGCGACATTGTTGCTTGCCACCTCGGGACTGTCATGCAGTCAGAGTGCATCGGTCCCACCGACCTTCGATGGTCCTCGTGCCTTTAGCTATCTCGAGCGACAAGTAGCGTTCGGTCCGCGTGTTCCCGGCAGTGAGGCCTGGGAAAACTGCCGGGCCTGGTACACCTCGTTTTTTGATAGTCTTGGTCTGACGGTCGACTCCCAGGTTTTTGACTTTGGTGATCCATATTCCGGAGCGACTTTGCCGCTGGTGAACTTAATGGTATCAATTGCCGGACGAAGCACCGATCAGCCAGGCATTTTGCTGGCGGCCCACTGGGATTGTCGGCCCCGCTGCGAACTCGCCAGCGACCCAATGCTGGCCAAACAACCACTCGACGGCGCCAATGATGGCGCATCGGGTGTTGCGGTTCTCATGGAACTCGCGGTGTTACTGGCCGAGCAACCACCCCCCCTGAGCGTGCAGTTAGTATTGTTCGACGGCGAGGATTGGGGCGAGCCGGGCGATCTGGAGTATTACATGCTCGGGTCGCGTGAGTTCGCCCGTCGAGGTGTTCGCGGCAAATATCGCTTCGCTATCGTGCTCGACATGATAGGTGACAAGGATCAGCAGATATATCGCGAGGGTTACTCTCAGCAGTTTAGTCCCTCCCTCAACGACATGGTCTTTGACGCCGCGGCCAGGCTGGGCCTCACTACCTTTCGCGATTCGGTCAAATACCACGTTCACGACGATCATCTGTCACTCAACAGCGGGGGCCTGCCGGCGATTGACTTGATCGATTTCGATTACCCTCACTGGCACACCGAGAGGGATACCCCCGACAAGTGTTCGCCGGAGGCGTTGGAGAATGTTGGCAGACTAATGGTTCACCTTATCTACAATCCGTCACTATGGCCGAAAAACTGATTCTCAAACCGCGTGACTTCCCTGCTGTCGAGGAGTTACTTCAGCGCCCGTCGCTGGCTGCGGCCATCTCAATGGTGCCGCGACCGCATGCGGCGATGGTTGTCAAACGAATCATCGCCGACAACAAAGCCCGTCTGAAAAGCAAGAAGGCTCGGATCACCGAAGCCGATCTTGAACGAGAGATCACGACAACGATTATGGCCTCCAAGAGACGCGAGATGACCCGCGTGATCAACGCCACCGGTGTAGTTGTGCACACCAACCTGGGGCGGGCGCCGCTGTCGCCGGAGTTGTTCGATGAGATCAAACAGGTCGTCACCAACTACGGCAACGTCGAATACGATCTGAGCGGCGGCAAGCGGGGTGGCCGCGGAGCAGCTTGCGAAGAATATCTTTCGTTGTTGGCCGGCTCGGAGAGCAGCACCGTCGTCAACAACAACGCCGCCGCGCTCTTGTTGATTCTGAATAGTCTGGCCAATCGCAAGGAAGTCCTGATATCCCGCGGCGAGTTGGTGCAAATCGGTGGCGGCTTTCGGATTCCGGACATCATGAAGAAATCAGGCGCGCGCCTTCGTGAAGTCGGCACTACCAACATCACCACGCTGTCCGACTACGAGGACAATCTTTCCCCACGCACCGGGCTGATTCTGAAAGTTCACAAGAGCAACTTCATGCAAGCCGGGTTCACCGATGAGGTCGACATTGGACCGCTGGTTGAGTTGGGTCGCCGACATCAGGTTCCGGTCGTGAACGACCTTGGCAGCGGCGTGTTCATCGCCACCATGAAGATCCTTGGGCAGGCCGAACCGACAGTACAACAATCGGTCAAGGGCGGCGCCGACCTGACCTGTTTCTCCGGTGACAAGATGCTTGGCGGCGTGCAGGCCGGTCTGATTGTCGGCAGCGAAGTCTTGGTCAAGAAACTGAAGCGCAATCCGCTTTTTCGCACCATGCGATTGGACAAAATCATGTTCGCGTTCCTGGAGCGACTGCTGTCCACCTATCTCGACGGTGACCAGCTCGATAAGATCAGACTCTGGCAGCTTCTTTCCGTCACCGAATCACAGTTGTACGAACGCGGTCGACGAATCATTGATGAACTCGACCATCCTGACGGACTGATGGTCACCGCGACCCAGGCCTACGTCGGAGGCGGCGCGCTGCCGGAAACTCACCTGCCTTCCATCGGCATCGTCTTCGACCGCAAGTATCGCCCGACCGTGATGATGCGCACTTTTCGCGAGATGGACCCACCGGTGATCGGTCGCATCGAGAATGAACAGTATATCCTCGATCTCAAGGCGGTCGCCGAGAATGAGCTGGAACCGCTGCGCGATGCAATTCGCCTGGCGCTGAAGTGAGGCGAGTTGAACCATGCTGGTAATCGGAACCGCCGGGCATATCGATCACGGCAAATCGGCCATCGTCAAGCGCCTGACCGGAACCGATCCCGACCGCCTGCCCGAGGAAAAATTGCGCGGCATGACCATCGATCTCGGTTTTGCCTTCCGCGGTGACGATGAGGAAGGTGCTATTGCGTTCGTAGACGTTCCCGGCCATGAACGATTCGTCAAGAATATGATCGCCGGCGTCGGCGGGATCGACGCTGTGATGTTAGTGATTGCTGCCGACGACGGCTGGATGCCGCAGAGTCAGGAACATTTTCAAATCGTTCGCCTCCTCGGTATCAACCACGGCCTCATTGTCATCAACAAAACCGATCTGGCCGAGCAGGACTGGCTGGAGTTGCTGACGGAGGATATTCGCGAGAAGGTTGCCGGGACTTTCCTGGCCGAGGCTCCTATCTTCCATGTCTCAGCGCAGACCGGGGATGGCTTCGAGGAATTGGAGCGCTATCTCGATACTCTTCCCACCCGGATTTCGGCGCAGCGCGATATCGGCAAGGCGCGCTTGTATATCGATCGGTCGTTTGTGCTCACTGGGATCGGTGGCGTGGTGACCGGCACCTTGCGCGGCGGGGCACTGTCGGTCGGGCAGACGGTCTCCGTGTGGCCTTCCGGCGCCTCCGGCAAAGTGCGTTCGTTGCGCGCCAATAACCGCGAAGTTACCAGGGCGGAACCGGGACACCGAACGGCCTTGACCCTGACCGGTGTCGATAAGGAGAACCTGGTGCGGGGCGGCGTCATTACCGACCGACGGGACCAGACATATTTTGAAGATCGTCCGGTGCTGGCGCTGTCGATGGAGTTGCTGCCCGAGGCGCCGGTTTCCCTGACCGACCGACGACGCATTCTGTTCATCACCGGCACCAGCGAGGTCGAAGGTGAGATCAGGATGTATGATCGAAAAGTTGTCAAGCCGTCGCAATCTTCGTTCATCTTCTTCCGACCCGACCAACCGGTCTATACTCTGACCGGCGATCATTATATCGCCCGGCTGCCCACGCCGATGGTTACCCTTGGCGGCGGACGCGTCCTCGACCACCTGCCTCGCTTCCCCTATCGTCGCGAAGCGCACCATTACGAGTACCTTAAGTCGAGGATAACAGGCTCTGACGTCGACCTGGTACTCAGCGAGTTGTCGTGTGCGATTATGATACCATCAAGTACGCTTCTGGAACACTCTACGCTGTCACATAGCCAGGTATCCTCGGCTGTCAAACAACTGATAAAAGACGGACTCGTTGATCGATTCAACGACACACTGTTTCACAAAGCACACCTCGAGAGCATAACAGCCGCCTTCGAGGAACAGGCCTCGGCTTATCTCGAGAGCAAACCGCATCTGAAAGGATTGACTCGCGAGCAGGTTGCGAGGTTTTCTTCGACGGATGCAGAAGCGGTCACTGATTTGCTGGACTGGTTGATTCACGGCGGCAAGTTAGTAAAGCTGGGCGATCGCTACAACCTGGTCGGGCGCGGGATGAGTCTGAAGGGTGGCATCAAGGTCGCCCACGATGAGATTATCGCCCAATTGAAAGAACAACCGCACACGCCGCCACGCCTGGCTTCACTGGCACAGAACGGCAGAGATCATCGTGAGGCTATCAAGTTCATCATCGAATCGGGTGAGGGGTACAAATGCGGCTCGGAGTTCCTGTTCCTCAGGGCTGCCTGGGAGGAGATCGTTACGTTCATCAAAGAGCAACTCAACACCACCGGCAAACTGGCCGTGAGTGATCTCAAGGATCGATTCGGCGTCTCGCGCAAATTCGCTATCCCTATTCTTGAGGAAACCGATCGGTTGAGGCTGACCACTCGCGACGGTGACGTTCGCATCAAAGGAGATCGTTATGACAGCTAAGAGGCTGATCTACAACGCCCGCATCCTGACCCAGGCGGACGGGTTGGTGGTTGACTCCATAGCGCTGAACAAAGGCCGAATCGAAGCCGTGGGACGAAACCTGGAGCATGATTCGGATTTCAAGAGCTATCGGAAGATCGACCTCAATGGACTGACTGTGACGCCCGGTTTCGTTGATGCGCATACTCATTTCTATTTCATGGCGCTTGCCTACGGTCGGGTCTCGCTATTGGGATTGGATTCGATCGAGGCTTGTTTGGAGACGATCCGCAAGTTTGCCTCCAAGCTCAAGAAGCACGAGTGGGTGGTCGGTGAGGGGTTCGAACTGGACCGATTCAAGCGGCGCGTTGAACCAAACCGCATGATGCTCGACAACGTAACGGGTGGTCGTCCGGCTCTTTTCTTTTCAAAGGATCAGCACACTGCCTGGGTCAACAGCCGGGCGCTAAAGCTGGCTGGGATTACGCGCAAGAGTCGTCAGCCGGTGGGCGGCGAGATCGTTCGTGATGCAGCCGGCGAGCCGACCGGCATTCTCCGCGAGGGAGCAGCCTATCTGCCGGTTCACGATCTGATCGGATCGCCGACGGCGGACCAGACAGATCGATTCTACCGCCGCGCCCTCAAGGGGGCATACCAGCGCGGCGTGACCGGTGTTCATTCGTTCGATGAACCCGAGGCGCTGGCCTTCTTTACGGAAAAGGCCGAAAAGGGTCGCCTCGGTTTGCGGATCAATCATTACCCCGGAGCGCAGATGCTTCCCAAAATGCATCGAGTGGGAGTGCGCTATGGCGCCGGTGACGAGTTCCTGCGCGTCGCGGGTGTCAAGATTTTCGCGGACGGTTCTCTGGGCAGTCAAACGGCGCTTTGCTTCAACAAGTATCCGGGTGGGGAGAATCGCGGGATCGAGACCACGTCGCCCTCGGAGTTGCGGCGCTTGATCAAATCGGCCGCTCGGCTGGGCCTGCCGTGCGCTGTCCATGCCATCGGGGACCGTGCCGTTGCCAATGTGATTGACGCTTTCGAGTCATCACCGCCTCTGAAATCGGGTGATCGCCATCGTATCGAACACCTGCAGATGATCCGTCGAAAAGATATACCACGACTGAAGCGGCTTGGGATCGTGGCCTCAATGCAACCCTCACACTGCCCAGCCGACATCGATCTGGTGCGGAAGTACTGGGGAGCCAGGGGTCGCAACGCTTACGTATTCAAGACCCTCATCGATTGCGGAATAAACCTGGCCTTCGGTTCTGATGCACCCATTGAGCCGTTGAACCCGCTGGCCGGCATGGCGGCCGCCGTCCGCCGGTCACGACCGGGGCGACGTGACCTCTTCTATCCGGAGCAACGTATCACAGCGGCTCAGGCACTGAACCGGTTTACTGTTGGACCGGCCTTCGCAACAGGACAGGAACATTGCCGGGGCTACCTCTTACCGGGTTATCCGGCCGATTTGGTGGTGCTCTCCGATGATGTTACGCGGGTTGCGGCCTCGGCTATCGTCCGGATCGAAGTGTTGGCCACGATAATCGACGGCAGGGTCAAGCACTGTGTCGGTGGACTGAATCTCTGATGGCGCTCCCCGCTGAATCTGAAGATTCAGCGGGCACAAGTGTAAAGGGTACCGATGTTTCCGATTGACTAACTTAGGCCTCCGGCCTTATTTATTGTTGGAAGTAAGGATGCTCCTTTGCCCTGCTTAGGCTGTCAGTCTGTGACGGCCCAAAAACAGTCTGAATAGCGCCGGTTGCTTAGATGCCAATTGTCCGATATTGCTCGGTGCGGTTGCCCTCCTCCGCCTTGAGCCGGTCACTGCCGGGAGCCATGGCTGATTTCTCTGTTGAACAAAACGGTCGGTCCATACGTTTAGTATGGTGCGGGAACTTGTTGGGACGGAAGGTGGATTATGCCATTGTTTAAGCATGGTGCTTCCTGGGTGGTGCTGACGCTGTTGGTCACCATGTTGTCGGGATGTACTCCCGGGCCGGTAGATCCTGTGCAGCAGTACGGTGACATTTCCGGGTACATCAGGACCAGTGGATCCCACACTGCAATACCAGGAGCGGTCGTAGTCTGCGCCGGACAAACCTATAATGTTTCCCGATCCGGTATTTACGTGTTCAAGGAGATTCCTGAGGGGTACTACGTGCTGACGGTGGAAAAGAGCGGGTTTGACAAGTATAGCGCCCTGATCAATGTTCTTGACAACACTGTTCATAACGTCTATATGACCAAGCTCATCGAATACCGCGACATTTCCGGGCACGTCTACCTTGACCGCAGCAACATACCGGTCCCGGACGCAGCAGTTGTGTGCGGCAGCGTCTACGATACAACCGCCTCCGACGGCAGTTTTCACCTTCCGAATGTTCTGGTCGATACGCATAGGCTCTTTGTTTTCAAGAATCACTACGTCTCCTATGAATCGCTCATCGCCCTTGAGAGTGACACGACCGTTGACGTTTTCATGGCCAGCGCTCCCCTGAGCGGGGTGGTGACCCATCCAATGGATGGCGCCGTAGCTGGCGTGCGAATAGAGGTTGCAGAAGGAGTAGCGTATTCGGCCGGCGACGGATCTTATCGGCTCCCGGTAGCACCGCGAGGGACGCACACGGTAGTGATTACCCATCCCGATTACGATTCACTGACCCATCAGATTACCATCGTAGCCACGGAGAACCGGCTCGACCTGATTCTGACCCGATTCATATGCGACACCCTGCCGGTGGTTGAGGATGCGTCGATCACCGATTCCGATCTGGACGGCTGCCTCGATTGTCCGGCCTGGGGAGATGCCGACGACAATTTCGGCGACTCCGAACTGTTGAAGCTGGAGTACTTCCTCCGATCCGAAATCGGACCACCTCGAGTCACCTATGACGCCAGAACCCGATTTCTGATAGATCTGCCACCTCTGCCGGAAAACGCCGGCTATGAGAATATGTCAGGCATAAAGCTGGTTCTTTATCCCGCCTCCGCACAGACGCGCACGGAGTACGTAACAGTCAGGATGGTTAAGCAAGACGGTCCCGACTGGACGGAGAACAGCGTAACCTGGTCCCACGGACCGGAGTATTCCGCCTTGCCGTATGCAGCGACACTGATCCAACCCGGCCAACAACTGGAAGTCGAAGTAATGCCGCTCTACGATACCAGCGACGAACTGCCCAGCCTCCTGTTGCAGAAAGAAGAACTGGGCGTGGCCGACCCACCACAACGCCTGTCTTTCTGGTCGAGCGAGGCTGGTGCCGATAAGCAGCGACCGGTGGTAATCGTAACGTATCGTTTATAGCCCTATCGACCACCCCCCGCCGGTGGCATTGGTCCTGTGAGCCTCCCCTCGTCCGGGCCACCCCCGGCCGGTAACATAGACTTGTGAGACAACTGTGCCTCGCCCGACCCTTGACAAAGCAATCGGTTCTTCGCGCCTTAGCAGGCTGTTGAAAAACTCGGAACAGGAGACAGAAAAGCAGTTTCCTTGTGTTGCAAGTCATTCCCGCGCAGGCGGGAATCTATCTGAATCAACGA
>SDBU01003008.1_pt1 | contig 21777 bp, 15 predicted proteins | sample 2277071 | NCBI WGS metagenome assembly SDBU01 (sample SAMN10397929, study PRJNA504765) | marine sediment metagenome | isolation source: marine sediment core GS08_GC12, 126 cmbsf | place: Arctic Ocean: Gakkel Ridge, Loki's castle | collected 2008 | reverse complement strand
GCTATGCCGACGCCCGCGACCGCCACCAGGAACGCATCTGCGCGATGGCGTTCGATGCGGTGCTGGAGTACACCTTCCGCTGCCGCACCCGGCCGAGGGTGAACGTCGAGTACCTCTTCGCCAGCGGCGACAACGACCGCGGCGCCACGGCCACCGCCGGGGGCAACAAACCGGGGACACCCGACAACGCCTTCAACGGCTTCGGCTTCCGCGACACGGGCCTGGCGTTCGGCCCGGAGATTTCCAACCTGCACATGGTCGCGGTGGGGGCGGGGAGCTTCCCGCTGGAGCACATACGGTTGTTCGAGAAGATGGAGATCGGCACGAGGGTGTTCTACTACCAGAAGCACCGCGGCGGCGGGGCCGTCAGCGACACCACGGCCACCAACGACGCCTCCCACCTCGGGTGGGAGTGGGACGTGTACTGCAATTGGCGCATCCTGAGCGATCTGGCCTGGACCTTTCGCTACGGGGCCTTCGTGCCCGGGGCGGCGTACGACAGCAGAAACGACTCGTGCCGGCAGTTCCTGTACACCGGTGTCGTGATGAACTTCTAGACGACGGCGAAACGATGGCGCGCGTGGGCAACATAACATTGGCGGCAGAGAGGAGTCAGTTCATGCACTCGATACTCCGATCGTTCCTGGCGTTGTCGGTTCTGGCGGCCGCGGCGGGGGTGGGCGGCTGCGGCGGGACCGGGGCGATCATCGACCCCGGCGTCGCCGGCCCGGCCGATGACGACTCGGGGGCCTTCCTGGACCGCGTGGCCGACGGGGCGATGGTGACCCAACACGACGCGATGCGCGGCGTGCTGTTCCTGCTCGAGCCCGAAGGCGCCGCGCCCAAGAACTTTGGCGACTGCGTGAGAACCCTTCGCCAGCGGAACATTCTGCCGGCCGAGGCGGACCAGGAAGACACCAAGCCGATCCGGCGGGGGGAACTGGCCTACATGATCTACCAGGCCGCTCGGGTGCCCGGCGGCGTGATCCTCACGCTGACCGGCCCCAGCCGGCGGTACTGCCTCCGCGAGCTGCAATACCGCGGGCTGATGGGGCCGGGGCCGGCCTACTCGCCGGTGTCGGGCATGGAGTACGTCGAAACCATCAGCCGCGCCGATACGTACGTCCGCACCGGCAAGGTGCCCGATGCGGCCGGGCAGGTCGATGATTCGTCCACCCGCTGACCCGGCAACGAGGCAACGAACCAAGGAGCCTAGCATGCTTCGACAGACGGCAATGACGGCACTGGTCGTTTCCCTGTTGGCCGGACCGATCGCCTTTGTGCGGACCGCCGCCGCCCAGAACCCCACCACCCGGCCGGCCGCCGCGGCAGCGGCCGGAGCACGCGAGCAGGTGGTCGTCGAGTCCGTCACCGGCGTCGCCTCCAAGCGCCTCGCCTCGGACCCCAACGCCAAATGGGAGCGGATCAAGGTCAAAGACGCCCTCGACGTGCTGACGATCATTCGCACGGGGCTCGGGGCCGAGGTGGTGCTTCGCTTCGGCCGCCGCGGGCGCGTGACGGTGGGCGCGGCCACAAAGGTCGGCATCGGCGAGTACCTCACCAAGGGCGCGCTGATGAAGGCGCAGTTGGGCCTGAAGTACGGCTCGGTTGGCGTCAACGTCGACAGCAGGGCCGGGGAGAACGACTTCACTGTGGCCACGCCGGTGGCGACGTTGAGCGTTCGCGGCACCGCCGGGCCGATCCACTTCGGCGGCGCCTTCGGGCTGAACATGAGGGGCACCTCCGGCATCTGGAACGTCGCCGGAGCCCCGGGGACCCGCAACGTCTTCCCCCGCGAGGCCACCAACACCAAGTTGACGCGGGCGATGATTCTGTCGCTGCTGAGGCGCAGCACCCGCATGGGCGGCGCGGTCGACGGCGGGCTCACCCCCGAGCAGATCATGAACCTCATACGCAACGGCGGCGGGCGAGGCATCTTCAACTTCGGTGCCGGCGGACGCGTCAACATGTGGCTGTTCGGCGAAAGCCCCCACGACGGTCAAATCGAGCCCGACCCCGAGAGCCCGCGCGAGTGACCATTAGGGGGACAGATACCAAAACTCTGATCCGAGTCGTTCGTGAAACTGTTGGAGTCGGTGATTGGGCGCTTCCTCCGCCCGCCAACCCGGACCAAAGCCGAGGAAGCGGCGAAAGTGAACATAGTTTAGGTATCTGTCCCCGTAATTGAGGTACACTGGCGGCATGTCGCGTCGTGGGCGGAAAACATCTCGACCGGTCGCTGCGATCGTGCTGGGTCTGTTGGGGACCGTTCTGGTGGCCGGAGCCCACCTGGGGGGCGTCGATCGCCGGGCGGAGCTGCACGCCCTGGACCTGCGCCTGCGGACGTCCCGGCCGACCGGGGACGCCGCCGCGATCGTGCACGTGGATATCGACGACCGCAGCCTCGCCGAGCTGGGGCGCTGGCCCTGGCCGCGGGAGCGGCTGGCCGGAATGATCGACGTGCTCACCGACTGCGGCGCGCGGGCGGTCGCCCTCGACGTGATCCTCCCGGAGCCCCAGAAGGTGCGTTACGTTCACCCGGCCGGGGAAATCTACGGCCCCGCGGTGGCCGAGGTGCTCGATGCCGGCCGGCCCGAGCCGGTGTACGACGACGCCACGCTGGCCGAGGCGATCGGCAAGGGCGGGCGGAACGTCTCGCTGCCGATGCACATCGACTTCGAGGGCTCGGACGACCTGGCCGAGGTACGGAAGGCCGGCGACTCGCGACCCGCCTTGCGGCGCCGGGCGCAGGAGGAGATCGACGCCCACGTGCGGCTGATCCTCTCCAGGGGGGGGGAGGTCGATTTCAGAGTGGTCGTGGCGGAGATTCCGTCGTCTCGGCTGGGCCCCTTGTCCACCGAGCACGGGGCGATGGTCGAGAAGGCGTACCTCCGCCGCCGGGCGATCGCCGCGATGCGCCGGCTGGCGGCGCCGGTCGGTGGCGTCGGCGGCTACCCGATGGCCGAGGGGGCGATGGTGCCGCCGCTGGTGAGCTTCGCCCGGGCGGTCCCGGTGAGCGGGTTCGTCACCGTCAAGCCGGATGCCGACGGCGTGGTCCGGCGAATCCGCCTGCTGGGGCGAAGCGAATCGGATGTCTACATGCAGTACGCCCTGGCGGTGGCCGCCGACCGGCTGGCCGGCGAGCACGGGGGCGGCTATCGCGTGACGGCCGACGCGTCGCGCGTGACACTGGAGTTCACCGACGGGGCCCGGCGTGTGATCCCGGTCGACCGGGACGGGATGATGCTGATCCACTGGCCCGCGGACGAATCGTTCGAGCACCTCGCCGCCGCCGCGGTCGTGGCCGTCTGGGCGGAGCGGAAAAAACTCGATCACCTGGCCGACCTGACGTACGCCTTGCGGCTGAAGCTGATTACCACGCTCGCCGAGAAGGTTCCCGAGGCGCTGGACGATGCGGCCTTCGCCCTGGCCGAGGTGAAGGGGGAGTTCGACGCCGCCACGGCCGCCCGGCTGGCCAAGCAGCGTGCGGTGTTGCGGGCCGAGCTGTACCGTCCGTCGGCCAAGGGCGGCCCGGCCGAGCTGGCCGTGCTGGTCCGGGCCGAACAGCAGGCAAGGGAGAAAGCCCACGCCGCGACCAAGGCATTCGTGCGGACGCTGCGCCAGCAGCCGAGCATTCGGCAGTTCCTTCAGTTGGCAAGCCCCGAGGAGTCCGTGGCGGCGTTCCCGGTCGCCGCGCCGCCGGCGGCGGGGCCGGACGGTCAGCTTTACAGGCGGTTCCGAGAGATCGTGAAGATGCTCGACGGGCTTTCCCGCCGGCACTTGTCGATCGAGGTCCGCGCCGCGGGCCTTCGTGCGGAGTTGACCGAGAAGGTCACCGGGCGTATCTGCCTGATCGGCTCGACGGCCACCGGGGCGGCCGACTTCGTGCCCACGCCGGCCGGCGAGCGGACGGCGGGGGTGGCGGTGCACTCGAGCATCATCGACATGGTGCTGGCCGATCGGTTCCTGCGGATAAGCCCGGTGGCGGTGAACCTGCTGGTGATTCTCGCGGCGGGGGCGCTGGTGACGCTGCTGGCGGCCACCCGGCCGGTGCTGCAAGCGGGGGCGGTGCTGCTGCTGCTGGGGGTGGCCTACGCGGCGGTCAACGTGTATGCCGTCTTCGGCGTCTGGGGCGTGTGGCTGCCGGCGGTGGCCCCGCTGGCGGCGATGGTGGTCAGCTTCGGCCTGGTCACCGCCTGCCGACAGCTCACCGAGGAGCGCGCCAAGCGGCGCCTGCGGGCCATGTTCGCCCACGCCCTCTCCCCGGCGCTGGTGGATCAACTGCTGGAAGACCCGTCGTTGGCCGAGCTGGGCGGGCAGCAGCGGTCGGTCAGTTGCTTCTTCGGCGACCTGGCGGGCTTCACGGCCCTGTCCCAGCGGCTGGGGCCGACCAAGACGGTGGCCGTGCTGAACCGGTACTTCGATATGGTCACCGACATCATCCAGAACCGCCGGGGCGGCTACGTGAACAAGTTCCTCGGCGACGGCGTGTTCGCCCTCTTCGGCGCGCCGGTCGTGCAGGAGGACCATCCCCGCCGCAGCCTCGAGGCGGCCGTGGATTGCCACGAGCAACTGGCGGACCTCAACGCGGCCCTGGCCGAGGAACTGGGCCCGGAGGCGAAGCTGGGCTTGCGGATCGGCATCACGACCGGGGAGGCGATGGTGGGCAACTGCGGGGCCACCGAGCGGATGGACTACACCGCCATCGGCGACTGCGTGAACCTGGCTTCCCGGCTGGAGTCGGCGAACAAGTTCTACGGCACCGGTATCCTGGTTACCGAGCAGGCGTGGCGCCGCGGCGGGGGGAGCGGGCTGCTCGCCCGCCCGCTGGGCGCCGGGCACATTGTGGGCATCGTGGCCCCGGTGAGCATCTGGGAGGTTATCGGCCGAATCGAGAACGTCGCGCCGGAGCGGCGGGAGGCGATGGCGACGTTCGCCGCGGGCATCGAGCACTTCACCGCCGGCCGCTACGCCGAGGCCCGCCGTGATTTCGAGCGGGTGGCCTCGGCGGTCCCGGACGACAAGCCCACGCAGATTTTCGCCGCTTTGGCCGCCGAGGGGGCCTCCCTGGCCCCCGGGCAGCCGTTCGAGCCGGTCCATCCCGCCGGTGACGGCATGGTCCGGATTATCCTGCCCCCGGCCGGGCTCGCCGAGTAGGCGGCCGTCAGGCGTAGCTGACGGCGACGGCCGTGAAGCAGTCGATGATCTGCTGGATGGTGAGCTTCAGCAACCCGTCGGAGTAGTCGCTGTCGTAGCTCCGTCCGTCGACGCCCCACGGGTTGTAAACGGTGACGTACTTGGTCCCGCCTTCGATGGACGTCTCCATCACCGTGTAGGCGTGGGAGCCGACGATCGGGCTGGGGGAGCTTGCGTAGCTGCCGAGGGTGACGGCATGCCCGTCATCCACTGCGGCCTCTATGTAGGCGAACAGTTCGCTGGGGGTCCGGCTGCTGGTCCAGCGGACGCCGGTGGAGGTGTTGGAGAGCTCCTGGTAGACGATGGTCATCCAGCCGCCCTGGACCGAGTCGTAGGTGTTCTGTCCGTAGCGGAAGTAGGCGTAGGCCTTCTCGGCCAACGGCACCCAGGTCTCCACGTCGGGGCCGAACCGGGCGTAGACGAGCGACCCGCTGCCGTTGACGGCCAGGTCGGCGTCGATACGCAGGTAGACCTCCTGGCCGCTGCGGAAGAAGCGGACGGCGTACGTGCCGTCGCCCAGCGAGGTGATCATCTGCTCGATGATATACGGATCGGTCTCGGCGTACCCGGCCAGCACGGCCAGGTAGTAGCAGTCGCCGAGGTAGCCCTGCACGACGTCGTCGTATTGCGGGCCGTCGACAAACAGCGGAACGTCGGCGAAGTTGACCGTGCCGGCGGCGGCGTACGTGAGCGTCGGGTCGCTCAGGTCCTGCCCGGCGATCTCCATGGAGACGTACTGTTCGTGGCTCGGCTGGGTGGAGTACGGCTGGTAGAACTCGGCGATACGGTGGATGGATCGGATGCTGTTCTCGGTGGCCGAGGCGTCGCTGACGGTGTCGGTGGTGTCGGCCCACATGCTGTCGGTGCCGGTGCCGCCGCTGAGGGTGTCGTTACCGCCCCCGACGGTGACCAGCAGATCGTCGCCCGCCTCCCCGTACAGGAGTCCCTCCCCCGGCCCGGCCATGAAGAGGCGGTCGTCGCCGTCGCCGCCTCTGATGACCGCGTCGGCCGTGACGGTGTAGGTAACGTTGATCGTGTCGCCGCCGCCGAAGCCGTAGATCAGCATGCCGGCGAAGTCGCCGTCGGCGGTCTGCGTGCCCAACGAGGTGGTGATGTACACCACCATGCCGGACTGGGAGATCGTGATCGTGTCGGCCCCGTCGGTGCCCACCACGACCAACTGCAGGACCCCGCCGACGGTCTGCGTATACGTGGTGACCTCCGAGCCGGGAATCGGCTCCGGATCGGGCTCGGGATCGGGCTCGGGATCGGGATCTGGCTCGGGATCGGGATCGGGATCGGGATCCGGATCGGGCTCGGGGTCAGGCTCCGGCTCGGGATCGGGCTGCGGAGCTTCCTCGGTGACCTGCAGGCCGATGCGATAGCCCCCGGTGTTGTCGGCGTCGGCGGTAGCCCCGATGTAATAGGTCTGCCCGGAGACGACGTCCAGGGTGACCGAAGCCGGCTCGCCTTCCCCGGCGCCGACGAAGCTCAAGACATTGCCCGCCTGGTCGTACACCGCCAGGTTGCACACCAGGTAGCCTTTGCCCTTGGGGGTCATGTTCACCTGCATGGTCCCGGTGGCGGTGGCCACCACGGCCATGAGGTCTTCATCCTGCCCGTAGTTGATCTTGCCGTTCTTTCTGCCGGTGCCCCTCCTGGAGATTCTTACGTCCTTGGCCGTGGCCAGGTCGTTGCCGTAGTCGTCGACGGGGACGTTGTTCACCAGCAGGTCGAAGGTACCGGTGGTGCCGGCGGCGCCGGTGGCCCGGATGTAGTAGGTCTGCCCGGCCTTGGCTCGCAGGCGGATGCGGCTGTCGGTGGTCAACTTGTGGGCGTTGTCGTTGCGACGTTTGCGTTTGCCATTGCTGGCGTACAGTTCCAGGTACGGGTCGAGGCCGCTGCCGTCAGCCTGTAAGTCTATGGTGTACATGCCCTTGGCCGGGGCCACGAACTTGTAGAACAACTCATCCCCGGGCGAGGAGATCTCGCTGTCGACGGCGACGCTCTCGGTGGCGACGACATCGAGTATCTCGGCAGTGGGGAAGATGCCCAGAACTGGCGTGCTGCTCATCAAGAGCCGCGGCTCCAGCGCTTCCTGCTTCGGTTGAAACCCCGCAATGGCTCTCATGGCGTACCCTTAAAAGCGCCGGAACTACACTCAACGACAGTTCCAACCGCCTCCCAGGGCAGCCAACACGCGTGACCGATCTACAGCTTCGGACGCGAAACCACAATTGGAGTCTAAGATTCGTTGGGCACGCAGGCAAACCCGGCAAGGTAGAGAATTTGCGGGTGATGCTCGGCGATGCCCGGCCGATGCCCGCCGGCGGTTCGGGTGGCGGCCGGTCGAGGGAGGTAGCCCCTCATGGCCGTTGGCGGAGGCGGCAGGACGTCGCGGCAGGGATCCGGCGTGGGTTTATGCCGAGGGTTCGGGCCCGCGGACGCCGGCGGGGGCGCGCTCACGTTGGCGCCGCCGGGCACCCTCTCTGCCTCTGCGCTTCGCGCGGCGCTTGATTCGCCGGCGATAATGCATGGCGAGATGCCAACTGAACCACGGCAATCGCAGGAGTAACTTGGGGAGGAACTTCGCGACGCCGAGCCGGCTTCCCTTGCGTAGAACGCGGAGCACCTGGGGGGCGTTGTAGAACTCCCGGTTCAGGCGACGACGCAGTTTGCGAAGCTCCTTGATCGAACAGTGGTCCGAGTAGATCTTTCCGCTCTCTGCAATATGGTAGCCGGGGCTACAGGCCACCAGTTCTTCCAGCCCGGAATGGGGGCTGGCCCGCAACATGGACAGCCCGAGCGTGTCGACGCCGAGCTCGTGCGCGAAGGGCACGATCCGTTTCATCTCCTCGGCGCTCTCCCCGATGTTGCCGAGGATGAAATACCCGTGGAGGATTATGGCGCGGTCCCGAAGCACCTTGAAATACTCGCGAATCTGGGCCGTGTTGAAGCCCTTGCCCATGGAACGCAGCGTCTTGTCGTGGGCGGATTCGATGCCCACAAGGGCCATCATGAAGCCGGCACGTTCCATTTTCCGCAAGACATCCGGGCGCTTGGCGATTTCCAATCGCGCGTTGAAGAGGTACTTCTTTCGAATGCCCCGAGCTAGAAGCAGATCACAGATCCGCCCCACTCGGTCCATGTCAAAGGTGAACAAGTCATCCACCAGAACAACGATCGGGGCTTTGATCTCGGCAAGTTCGTCCACGATGGACTCCGGCGAACGCCCCGACCACTTCCGCTTCTCGCCCCAGGGGTTGCGGTTGAAGGAGCAGAACTTGCAATTGTACGGACAGCCCCGGGACCCGGCCACGGAATCAATCGCCATGCCGGTGCTGATCCGCTCGACGGACACTTCATACGTGTACCGGCGCAGACGGCGATTCGGGCGGAGATCATCCCTCACGGGGTTCAGCCTGCGTATGGGGTTGTGGCGGATCAGGCCGTCTTTACGAAAGCTGAGCCCGGCGATTCGTTCGAACGGCATCCTCTGGCAGAACGCTTCGGTGGCCTCCTCGCCGTCTCCCCGAATGACCGCATCCACGTTCGGGAAGCCGGACAGCCAGATCTCGGGATCTTCCGTCGCGTGCCGGCCGCCCACAAGGATGAAAATGCCGGGCGGAACAGAACGGATCTGCTCACGCAGGAAGTCGGCATCGAGGTCCCAATTGACGGAGAAACAGACCAAGTCGGTCTCCGCGCACAGAAAGTCCGTCGTAACCCCCGTCTCCTTACGCAGGTCCACAACGTCGATTTTCGATGCATAGGGTTCGATAACGGCCGCGATGCACTCAAGACCCAATGGGGGGAAAAAGCCCGCGCTGTTGAGTTCTCGCCGATACGGGTACACGCACAGCACGTGCCGGAAAGCCCTGCCCCCGGCCGCTCTCGGTACGGCATCTTCGTCCCGGCATCTCAACTTGGCTTGGCTATTCATACGGCACAACTGAACTCATGCTTGTCGTCATACCTTCGAGTCGGGATTTCCCAGATAGCCTAGCCCCCACGACCACCGTGGGCCTTTACCTCAATCGTATCACGGGCTCCTGAGAACAGCAAGCTCCTTCCCGGTCCCGGGCGAGCCGGTGTGCGAGTTCATTTCCTGGCAGGAAATGAACTCGCACACAGAGCAGGAGAAAGGAGAGAGGAGAAAGGCCAGAACAGCAAACGACGCCCCGGATACCGGCGATTCTCCGGCGGCGGGAAGGGTTCTCCTGCGGTCTACTCTCTACTGTCTCCTTTCTTGGCGCGCAAGGGCTGCGATGCGTTGGCTTAACACGCCGCCAGAAAGAATTCTAGCACACGCGAGCCGCGTATGCCAGAAAGAACCCCGGCAGGCTCACTTAACCCTGAAAAGCCAACGCACGCATCGCTCGGCGACTGAGAACCGAGCTATTTGGCAGGAGCGTTGGGCGGTGTGCTGCCTGTCTTTTCGATCAGAACAACCCAGTCCTCTTTGCTCGACGACGGCGGTGCTCCCAGCGCAACTTTGCCGCCACCGGTTATCCGCTTCGTAGTGCCCTCGAAATTGCCAGTCCTCGGGTTGTACCAGCGCTGGGTGAAGGTTCCTGGTGCGTTGGACATATTCAGCGTGCCTGTCCGCGTGGCATTCGGAAGCTGGATGGCGTAGATCTCTCCCGGCTTCGCCAGAACAACGCCGGAGATCGTGGGATTCGACTTCTCGTAATTCGATTCACCCGTGAGTAGATTGTGACTGGGCACCATGTCGCCAAATGGAATCTGGTCCATGAAGTTCCGCGCGTAGCGAGTGTAGCGCCACAGTGGTTCGTACAGCCTGAAATCGTCCGTATTCAACAGGTTATCCAGAATGTATTCCACGCCGGCCCCGCCGCCCAGGTACCATTGCCACACATGCGCCTTGCGGTGCCATTGCATGCCGCCCGTGGCAAAGATGCCCAAACGACAACTCTCATCATCAATCGGCAGTGCCCTCTCAAACTCATCACTCATCAGGGCCAGAGGCTTGCCGGCACGCGCAGTACCGGCCCGCAGGTCGCCCAGCAGCTTCGAAATGCGCGGGTCTCGGTAGTCTTCACGAACATATGAGGAGCGGTACTGAATCGACAGATAATCAATGCTCGGGTGCCCATAGAAATCAGCGAATACAGCATCTATGCCGTCCTCCTTTATCCAGTTATGAACTCCAATCGGGTGGTTATAGGGATCGACAGAGCGGACGTAGTCAGCAAATGACTTCATGATGGTGGGAGGTCTGAAGCTGGCAATTCCTTCTTCGCATATGTTCCACATCAGGCCGTTGACGTGAGCAAACCTTGCAATCAACTCGCGATAGAACAATTTGCGTTCCCTGCCCAGCTTACCTTTGTCCAGCCAGTTTCTGTTTTCGGCCTCCGCCTCATTAAGTACCATTTGCAGCAGTATGCCCTTCCTCTGTGCGTGATCGAAAACAATGCCCCACTGGTCAAGCTTGCTGCAGTCGTAGCGCAGCTTGCTATTCATGGTGGCGAAGGGGTGCGTGTTCTTTCCATCGCCACCAAGGTTCATCGGCAGGAAGTAGACGCTATTGACCTTCTGCGAGCCCAGATAGTTGAGTGCGCCAATAATTCCCTTGCCTTTGCCACTACGCCATACCGGATCGCCCGGATTCCAGTCACCAAAATGCTTCACGTATCTAGTGAGCTTGAACTCGCTGCGGGAGATAGTATTGTCGAAGGCCCGACACCCCAGAAGATCTTCCGGACTGTCCGTACCACCCTTGATCCAGTACTGACCCGTTCCTGAGAAGCGCAGATGGAACTTGCCCCGTGGGAGTCTGAGCAGGCCCTTGCCTCTGAAGTCATCACCGCTCTTGTTCGTAGCACTAACGTCGAAGCTGCCTGACACGCCGTCGAAGCCCGTGGGGGACCCCGCAGACGCGCCGCTGGATATGGCGACATCAGCACCGGTCCTAAAGGAAGCCCGGTACTTCCAGGTACCGGTTGTCGGAGGCGAAAAGTGAACTCGCCACTTATTGCCGGTGTCAGCTTCACTATTTGCCGCATTGCCGTCAGCGCAGTAGTAGCCGGGAACGACGTATGTCTTGGACTTCTGAGTGAATGTAACATTCAACCTGTAGTTGAGAAACGGATTTGTTTTTGCGCTCTCACTGGTAAATGGGCCGGTAAACGCAATTGTAACCTTGTGCCACTGTCGTAACTCACCCGACACTTTCGCACGCAAAACTCTCTTGCCCTTGGCCGCCCGAGCCGGCATGGGCGCTGTCGAGGACTCTGCGTTTCCAAGGTCTCTGGCTGTGGCAACTGACACAGAAGTGTGATCGTACAGAACGATCCGGTCGACCATGTAGTCCTTGGACCTTGCAGCGATGCGGAACTCATACTCACCCGCGTCCAGAGTGTAGAAAGCACCCACGAGTGTATGGTCGGGCATGACATGCGTACCAGCCCAGCCCCAGAGATCCTGCTTTCCGCTCAAGAATGTCTTGGTGTAGGAACCGCGGAATCCGACATACCCCACCAATTTCGTCCAACAATCATTTGCCTCGTCATCCCTGCCAATGCCGGGCTTACGACTGTGTAGCAATAGCTTGTATGTACCAGGGCTTGTGATGTTGAACCTGTAGATAAGTTCGGCCGTGGGTTTGCCGAAAGCATTCACTGTGCATTTGTAGAATGAGGCCCCGGTGAAGCCTTCCGGCGTGGTCTCACTGACCCAACCCTTCACCGCTTGCGCGGATTCCGCTTCCATGACAAGCAAACCATCTTTCTCCTGGAATACACCGGCACCCAGCGTAGCCCCCACCGACAGTGAATAGAAACCGAAAACAACAAGTGGCAATACGTAGTTCTTGGTCATAATCAAACTAGAAACTAGGAAACTAGGGAAACTAGGGGACGCTCCCCTATTTCTCCGCGTCCTTTCCTTTGTCTGCCGTCTTCCGCGGCCGGCCGACCTTCTTCGGGCGGAGCGTTCGGCCGAGCAGCTGTTCCAGCCGCACCAGGAAGCCTTCGCCCCCCGCCGGACGGCCGGTGTGGGTGCACTTGCGAAGCCGAGCGGTTGTCTGCTCCTCGTCTGCCCACGGGTCGCGGAGCCACGCCGACCATTCCGCCGGCGACAGCCGGTCCGTCAGCCCGCACGGGTCGCTCAGCAGCGGATCGGCACGCAGCCCGCAGTGCCCGGTGGCGCTCGACCACCGATACCCCTCGGCCATGTTGACCATCCCCGCACGCACGGGGTTCCGCTCCACGTAGCGAACCGCCGCCAACGCGTGCCGCTCATCCAGCGGACACGAGAAGAACCGCCCCTGCCACAGCCGGCCGCCAACGCCCAACGCCGCGTTGACATGCTGGGTGTACCGCGTATGCACCGGCTTGAGCGCCCCGCACAGCGACCCCTCGCCGGCCGGCACCACCACCAGGTGCACATGATTGGTCATCAGGCAATACGCCTGCACCGCCAAGCCATGCTTGCCGGCATACTCGCCCAGCAACGCCAGATACCGCTCGCGATCGGCATCCGTGAAGAAGACATCCTCACGGCGATTCCCCCGCTGCGTTACATGATGCGGACAGCCCGCGACCACAACTCGCGCAAATCTAGGCATGCAAGGAGCCTACAGACGCCACGCCCACGAGGCAAGCAGAAATAGGGGAGCGTCCCCTAGTTTGCCCAGGCCAACTCGGCGTGGGGACCCTCCGGGTCCACCGAGTTCGCCCAAGCCGCGGCCTGCCGGCGGCGGCGGGGTTCCGCGTTGGCGTTGGCTACTTCTTCGACGGCGGAATCGGCCGATCTGACGCCGCCCGGACGAGGTCGGACAACTTCGTGGCCGCCAGGCGATCGTGGACGCTGTCGTAGACCGACAAGAGCAACTTCTCCATCACGCAAGTGCCCGGTTTGCAGATGTGCTCCCCGAGCAGACACGTGGTCTTGTCCAACGGGCCGTCCACGGCGGTGTGAATGTCCAGCAGCGTCGCGTCGTCCGTGGTCGACGAAAGCGAGAATCCGCCCTTGGGGCCTCGCTTCGATTGCAGCAGACCCAGTCTGGCCATACGCTGGAGCACCTTGGCCAAATGGGCCTCACTCACCTGGAAGACCTGTGCCAACTTCCGGGCCGGCACGGGTTTGTCCGGCCGGGTGGAAACCATGTGCATCATCGCGTGAAACGCGAGGGCAAACGCTTCCGAGATTCTCAACAGACCAGGCATAGCTTCTCCTCCTAAAAGAGGACACGTTACTCTCGGCGACGACGTCTGGTTATACGGACACTTGTGGGCCTTCGTCGCTCGAATCGACCCACAATCTGCCGCGGAACAACCTGCGACGCACAGCCCGCTTGCCTCGGGCCCTCGCACGAGCGGGGGCCGGTCGGGCTTATGCCTTCCACAGTCCGTGGAGGTTACAGTACTCGCGAACGGTTACTTCCCCGGTCGTGGCCGGGAAGACCGCTACCGGGTCCTCGCCCGGCGAGAGGAACTGCCGGTAGGCCTTGCCGCCGGCCAGCAGCTCGATCCATTGAATGTAGTGCTCTTCCAGCATGGGGTGCGGCACGCTGCCGACGGTGACGGTCAGCCCGGCATCGCTCTGCTCGATCACCGGGACGTGCTTCTCCTTGGCGGCGTCGACACTGTTGGCCTGCAGCAGCGTCGTCGGCTTCTCGCAGCAGGAGATCACGCACGGCTGACAGGTGCAGTCGTTCAGCAGTTCGAACATCACCCCGCAACTCTCACATTTGTAAACGTCGAGCTTCTTGGCCATTGGTGCCGCCTTCCTGGTTGTGCCGCATGGTCAACGCCTCGCCAACGACCCGGGGCCGCTCACTGGACGCCCTTGACCGCCTCCAGCACCGCCTGGTAATCGGGCTCGTTGGTAAGTTCTTTCACTAACTGACGATAGCGTAGGACGCCTGCGCGATCCACCACGAAGACGGCCCGTGCCAGCAGGCGAAGCGGCTCGATCAGCACGCCATAGGCGGTCCCGAAGGCCGCGGTGGCGTGGTCGGAGAGCGTCTGGACCCTGTCCACCCCAGCGGCCCCGCACCAGCGGGCCTGGGCGAAGGGCAGGTCCATGCTGACGGTCAATACCGTCACATCGGCTCCCATATCAACGGCCGCCTCATTGAACCGGCGAGTCTCGGTGTCGCACACGGGCGTATCGAGGCTCGGCACAGCGGAAATGACACATACCTTACCGGCGAAGTCCGACAGTCGCACGGCCGATAAGTCGTTGCTCAGCAAGGCGCAATCGGGTGCGGGGGCTCCCACCTCCGGCATCGGGCCGGTCAACGCAAGCGTGTCGCCGTGGAATGTTATCGTACAGCTCTGCTCAGCCATAGCCCAAGCCACTCCCGTCGCGCCGGCTCGGCTGGTCACTGTCGACGGGCCGAGCTTGCCCGCTTCCACAGTCGATAACAAGTATAGCAAGTTGGCAATACTTTTTCATCATCTGATACTGAAATAGTGGTAATTCGTTACGCCTGCGCCGGCGCGCGTTTCTCCTCGGCCGGCCCCGGGGGGAGCGCGCGCGCCTGCCCCCGCCGACATGGGTGTCCGCGGGCAACGGCCGGGCGGCATGCTGGCGTCGCCGCGGCCGCGAACGTTAAAGGCCCTGTTGGGGCTCCGAATCATCAGACGTGTCCTTCGTCGGCGCTGTCGGGGCGGCCGAGCCGCCTCTCAACGCTACTCGTGATTCGCCTGCCTGTGCCAGATGTGCCAGCGGTTGCCGTCGGCGGCGATCAGCTCGTCGGCCTCGACCGGTCCCCACGAACCGGGCGAGTAGGTCGGCAGTTTCACTCGATCGGCCATGTCGCAGCCGTCGAGAATCGGGTTGACGAAGCGCCACGCCGCTTCGATTTCATCGCTGCGGATAAACAGCGTCGAGTCGCCCACCGCCGCATCCAGCAGCAGCCGCTCGTAGGCGTCGGGCGTATCGGTGCCGAAGGCCCCGGCGTAGCCGAAATCCATCGGGGCCGGCTCCACACGCATCACCGCCCCCGGCCGCTTCACCTGAAACTGCATCGAAATGCCCTCGTCCGGCTGGATCCGCACCACCAGCACGTTCGGGCGCATCGGGCCGTAGGGGGGGGCGTTGAACAGGATCTGCGGCACCGGCTTGAAGTGGACGGCGATCTGCGTCACTCGCTCGGTGAGGCACTTACCCGTCCGCAGATAGAACGGCACCCCCGCCCAGCGCCAATTGTCGATGTACGTCTTGAAGGCCACGAAGGTCTCGGTGGTCGACTCGGCCGCCACGCCGGCCTCGGCGAGATAGCCGGGCACCGAATCCCCGCCGGCGGTTCCGGCGCCGTACTGGGCCCGCACCACGGCGTGGACCGCGCAGTCGGCCGGGATCGGGCGGAGGGCTTGGAGCACCTTGACCTTCTCGCTGCGGATCGCGTCGGCGTCCAGCGAGGCCGGGGCCTCCATCGCCACCAGGCACAGCAGGTTCATGAGGTGGTTCTGCACCATGTCGCGCAGGGCGCCCGAACGATCGTAGTACGGCCCGCGAGAGCCCACCCCCAGCGTTTCGGCCGCGGTGATCTGCACGTGGTCGACGTACCTGTGGTTCCATATCGGCTCGAAGATGCTGTTGGCGAAACGCAGCACCAGCAGGTTCTGCACCACCTCCTTACCGAGGTAGTGGTCGATGCGGTACAGTTGCTCCTCGTCCACCACCCGCTGCAGGGCGGCGTTCAACTCGACGGCGCTGGCGAGGTCGCGCCCGAAGGGCTTCTCGACGATCACCCGCGACCAGCCGCCCGCCCCGTCCGCGGCGCCTTTGCGGGCCAACCCCACGGCCCCCAACTGCCGGGTGATCGGGAGAAACTGCTCGGGCGGGGTGGAGAGATAGAACAGGTAGTTCGGCGGCATCGCCTCGGCGGCCGTGAGGGCCTCAAGCCGCTTGCCGAGGGTGGCGAAATCGGCCGCGCTGTCGTAGTTGCCCTGCTGGTAGTGCACGTGCTGGGCAAACCGGCGGCAGGCCTCGGCGCCGACCGTGTCGGTGTGACCGGCCGACATCGAGCTTCGCAGATGTTCGCGGAAGCTCTCGTCGCTGTGCCGGCTCCGAGCGAAGCCGAGCACCTTCACCGGCTCGGGAAGCAGATCCTCGGCGCACAGGCTGCACAGGGCGGGGATGAGCTTCCGCTGCGTCAGGTCGCCCGAGGCCCCGAAGATCACCAGCACGAACGGGTCGGCCAGGCGCCTGCGGCCGCCGCCCGCGGAGATCGTCAGTTCTGTCATTGCCGCCATGAGTGCGCCCTTGGAAATGCGCAATGGGGTAGCGAAGCCACTACCGGTATCGTCAGCACTGTAATCATACGCGCCAAATCGGGTCGAGGCTACCGAATTACCCAACTTTATCGTGCTCGTCACTCGGCCGTCGGCCCGTCCGGCCCGCTGCTGGCGACCAGGAGCGCCCCCAGCAGGGCCGTGTCGTAGCCGTGGCGGCTGAGGCGAAGCTCCGGCACCGGCACGATGTGCAGGTTTTCGGTCATCACCTCGCGGGCCGGGGCCAGCAGAGACTCCCCGCGTCCGTGGGCGATGCCCCCGCCGACGACGATGACGTCGGGGGCGTACAGGGCCGCCACGTTTCGCAACCCCTGGCCGAGGTTGTAGGCCACCTCGTTCCACTGCGACCGGCTCAACTGCTCGGCCGGTTGGCCGTAGACCCGCCGGATGCCGTTGCCCGAGACCAGCGCCTCGAGGCAGTCGCCGCCGCACTCGCAGGCGATTCGCTCGGGGTGCGAGCAGCGGTAGGCGATCGCCTGGTGGGCCATCTCCGGGTGGGCCCCGCCGGCGCCGCGGTAGAGTCGCCCGTCCAGCAGCAGTGCCCCGCCCATTCCCGTGCTGAGCGTCAGGTACACGAACCGCCCGGCCGTTTCGCCGGTGAGGTGGTACTCGGCCAGTGCCGCGACGTTGGTATCGACGTCCACGTGGCACGGGCAGTGCCATCGCTCGGCCATCGTCGCCCCCAGCGGCAGATCTTGCCACCGCGGCTGATGCAGCGGGGAAACCACGCCGGTTCGCCAGTCCAGCGGGCCCCCGATGGCCACCCCGATACCGGCGACGGTCTCCCCGGCGGCCACCTCGGCGATCATGGCGTTCAGCCGGTCGATCCCCTCTGCCGGTTCGGCCGGGGTGGCGGCTCGCGTTCGCCGGGCCACCCGGCCGGCCGCGTCGCCCGCGGCCACCATCAGTTTCGATCCGCCAATGTCCAAGCCCACGTACACGGGCATCCCTTCGGTCCTGTCGCCGCGTGGCTGGTCCGGCTGTCCCGCCGCCGGCGCCGGCGTGAAAGAGACTATGCCACCGTCCACCCGCAAAGTCCCGCATTATCCCGGGGCGGCGCCTCCCCCGGTCGCGCGTTGACATCGGCGGCCCCGCGGGGTAGGTAAGCTTCCGGCGTTTGCATTCAGCCGGCGGATGGGGCCGGCGTGACGGGCGTGCCAGATGAGGATGTCGCCGTGAATGAGTTGACCTCGGCCGAGCGGGTGATGCGGGTGCTGCGACGGGAGCAGCCGGACCGGATTCCGCACTTCGAGTGGATCATCGACGGGAAGGTCCGCGAGGCGATCTGCCCGGGCGCCTCGATGGAGGAGTTCACCGTGCGGATGGGGCTCGACGCGATTCTCACCGGCCCGCACTTCGCCAAGGAAAAGATCGGCCCGAAGACCTACCGCAACGAGTACGGCGTGATCCTGGAAGACTCCGGCGAGGAGCACACCGTCCCGGTCGACGGCCCGATCAAGACGATGGCCGACCTGCGGACCTACCAGCCGCCCGACCCCGGCGAGGCCAAACGGTACGAGGGGCTGCGGCGAGTGGTGGACCGCTACAAGGGCGACCTCGCCATCGGCGTGCACCTCAACGACGTGTTCTCCATCCCCCGCGCCCTGGCCGGCTTCGAGAACCTGATGATGGCCGTGGCCACCGAGCCGGCCCTCGTCCGCGGCCTGGTGGACCTGTCGGTGGAGCTGAACCTGGAGATGGCCAAGCACGTCGCCCGCGCCGGCGCCGACTTCATCTTCACCGGCGACGACTACGCCTCCAACGACGGGGCGTTCATGGGGCCGGGGGCGTTCCGCGAGCTGTTCTTCCCCGGCCTGAAACGCGTGATGGCGGGCTTCAAAGACGTCGGCCTGCCCGTCATCAAGCACACCGACGGGAACATCACCTCGCTGCTGGAGATGATCCTGTCCACCGACATCGACTGCCTGGACCCGATCGACCCCATGGGCGGCATGGACATCGGCGAGATGAAACGCCTGTACGGCGATCGGATCGCCCTCAAGGGCAACGTCGACTGCGCCCACGTGCTCACCTTCGGCGGCGAGCGGGAAGTCGTCGACGCCACCCGCGCCGTCATCCGCGACGCCGGCGAGGGCGGCGGGCTGATCCTCTCCTCCAGCAACAGCATTCACTCCGCCGTCAAACCGGGCAACTACCTGGCCATGTGGAACGCCATCCGCACCTACGGCACCTACCCCCTCGCCCTCGACGACTGGCAAGGCTGCGACATGGGCGAAGCGTTCGCCTAATTACGGGGACGGATAATTACGGGGACAGATACCTTATTTCTTCTGGGAAATAAGGTATCTGTCCCCGTAATTATCGGCGTGGGCGGCGTGCGATGGTGTGCAGCGAACGGCGGCTGCACACGCTACGACTGGAAAGGCCGCGACATGGGCGAGGCGTTCGCCTAATTAAGGGGACAGATACCTTATTTCCCAGAAGAAATAAGGTATCTGTCCCCTTAATTACCCGCGCGCGGCGAGTTCTTTTCGCTCGGTGCCGAGGGCGTCGGCGGCGATCATGGCGTCGACGATGCTTTCGGCGGTGACGTCGAAGGGGTGGTTGGCGCACAGCGAGCCCTCACCCGCGCAGATCTCGCCGATGGTCATCAGGCGGTCGCGCTCGACGCCGTCGAGGCCGAGGTCGGCGAAGGTCACCGGCAGGCCGACGGCGATCTCGAAGTCCACGATGGCGTTTCGCTCGGCCGGAGCCACCTCGTCGTCCAGGCAGAGCTGGCTGATGACGCCGAACCCGACCTCCTCCCCGTGCATCAGGTGGTGGCACTCGGTGAATGATGGCAGGCAGTTGGCGATCATGTGGGCGGTGGCCACGCCGCCGCTCTCGAAGCCCAACCCCGACAGCAGCACGTTGGCCTCGACGACCTTCTCCACGGCCGGGGTCACCACGTGCCGCTCGACGGCCCGCTTGGCATCCAGGCCGTGGGCCATCAGCACGTCGTAGCACAGCCGGGCGATGGCCATCGCCGCCATCGTGGCCGTGCCGCCGGCCAGGTTGCCCGCGCGGGTCTGCGCGCACGCGGCCGCCTCCACCCACGTGCCCAGCGCGTCGCCCATGCCGGCCACGAAGGCCTTGACCGGGGCGTTGGCGATCACTCGCGTGTCCACCAGCACCAGGTCCGGGTTGACCCCCCAGCTCTCGAAGCCCAGGCAGTTGCCTTCCTCGTCGTACCACACCGTGTAGGAGCTGGTGGGCGAGTCGTTGGAGGCGATCGTCGGGCACGTGACCGTCTTGATCCCCGCGGCGGCCGCGGCGGCCTTGGCGGTGTCGAGCGCCTTGCCGCCCCCGATGCCGACCGCCACGTCGGCGGCGCTGTCGCGGATGATGGTGGTCACCCGCTCGACCTCGGCCTTGGTGGAATCGCCCTGGAAGTCCACGTCCACCGCCTCGAGCTTCGCCTCGGCCAGGCCGGCCAGCACCGTCTCGCCCACCGCGGCCTTAACGCACGCGTCCCACAGCAGCAGCGGCTTGGCGCCGATGGCGGCGAGGTAAGTGCCCAACTCGCCCAGCACGCCGGGGCCCTGAACGTACTTGCGGGGGGCAATGAGAACCTTATTCATGGTCGATGATCTCCAAGTGGGTTTCTCGTCTCATTCCCGGCCGGCTCGCCCGGCCGCGGACAGCAGGTCGATTTTAGCGGCGATGACGCTGGAAAGCTCGGCCTTGATCGGCCCGAAAATCTCCCGCGGCATCGGGTCGGGCCGGCCGATGGCGTCGACGGCCTGCCGCAGGCCGCGCCCCATGGCCTCCCGCTGGTCGGCGAAGAGGTTCACCTTGGTGATCCCGGCGGCGACGGCGTCGCGGATCTGATCGTCGGGGGTGCCCGACCCGCCGTGCAGCGCCAGCGGCACCGGGCTGACCGCCTCGATCTGCCGCAGCCGCTCGATGTTCAGCCGCGGCTGGGACCGGTACACCCCGTGGGCCGTGCCGATGGAGACCGCCAACGCGTCGACGCCGGTGGCCTCGACGAACCTGGCCACCTCGGCCGGCTCGGTGAGCACCGATTCGGCGCACGCCACGTCGGCCAAGTCCATCCCGCCGACATAGCCCAGCTCGGCCTCCACGCTGACCCCTCGCGGGCGGGCCATCTCCACCACCGAACGCGTGAGGGCCACGTTGGCCTCCAGCGGCAGCGTCGATCCGTCGATCATCACCGAGGTGAACCCGCACTCGATCGCCGTGGCCACCTCGGCCGGGTCGGTGGCGTGGTCGAGGTGCAGCACGATCGGGATCGCGTGATGGTCGGCCACCGCCTTGACCAGCCCCGACAGATACGCCCAGCCCGTCCCTTCCAGGCCGGCCCCCCGCAGCCCCATCAGGATCACCGGCGCCCGCTTCGCCTCGGCCGTCTCAAGGATCGCCCGCACCATGACGTCCTCGACGCAATCGAACGCCGGCACCGCGTACGCGTTGGCCCGAGCATCGGTCAGCACATCCGTCAATGTCGCCAGCATCTCGTCGGCCCTCGGCCCGTCCCGCCGCGCGCCCATCGCGCCACCGGCCGACAGGCTACGGCACCGGTCCGCCCGGGGCAAGATCGGGTTGTAACTACCGGAGCGGGCGCCGCCGGCCGTATTGCCCGCGTACGCGGCCGAGGGGCCGTGAACACCTCGTAAGGCAGCATCTCGACAGGAGATCTCGAATGATGGATCGGACAGGCGTGGGCCGAATGATGGCGGCTGTGGGATGGCTTGCGGTGTCGCTGGCCGGGGCGGGCTGGGCGGGGGAGCCGCCGATGCAGGCGGCGGTGGACACCGAGACCGGGCAGGTGGTCGTCACGGAGGCCGAGCGTACGGTCCTGCAGTACAACTGGAAGACGGTGCAGCCGCCGGAGGGATTCATGGAGAAGGTTTCCGCGGGCAGCCGCCGGTATGCGTTGCCGCGGCGGAACTACATCCATCCGCTGTACGGCCTGGACGGGGAGGTGCTGACCCACGACTGGTCGACGGCCCACCCGCACCACCGGGGCATCTACTGGGCCTGGCCGGAAGTGGACTGGCGGGGCAAGCGGGCCGACTGGCACGCCCTGCAGGGCATTTCGACCCGCCCGGTGGGGGAGGTTCAACTGCAAGGCGGCGATGACTTCGCCCAGATCGTGGCCACCAACGAATGGCTGTGGGCCGGGAAGGACGGGGAGGGCGTCAAGACCCCCATCGTCCGCGAGGTGGCGACGATTCGCGTGTGGCGCACCGAGAAGCAGGGGCAGCACGTGGACCTGACGTTCCGCTTCGAGGCCATCGCCGACGACGTGAAGCTGGCCCGGCGGGGCACCGGCGCCTACGGCGGGCTG
>SDBU01003007.1_pt1 | contig 21779 bp, 22 predicted proteins | sample 2277071 | NCBI WGS metagenome assembly SDBU01 (sample SAMN10397929, study PRJNA504765) | marine sediment metagenome | isolation source: marine sediment core GS08_GC12, 126 cmbsf | place: Arctic Ocean: Gakkel Ridge, Loki's castle | collected 2008 | reverse complement strand
AATATACGAAAATTTTGCCAAAAAGTCAAGTATAATATTAATAATATCAATTATTTATATAACATTTTTCTAAATAGACTTTTTACCGTTTAATCAGTACTTGATACCTTCGGTTTTTTCAATTTCTTCTTTATTATCAGTGTCATAAACAATAACATTCATATCGAAACCTATTGACCTTTTGTGTACTGCCTTTCCAATTTTGCCATAGCCGATTATGCCCAGAGTTTTTGGAGATTTTGACCCACCTTTGCTTATATCGTTTCCAAGCAACAAGTTCGGGGACCAGATTTTGAATTTTTTACTCCTTAAAAATCTGTCGGATTCTGTAATTCGCCTTGCTGTTGCCATTAAAAGTGCCCAGGCAATATCTGCAGTGGTATCAGTTAATACTCCCGGAGTATTAGTAACAGGTATCCCCAGTTCAACTGCTGATTTAATATCGATATTATCATAACCGACTGCATAATTTGAGATGCCGATTAATCTTGGATTTGATTCCATTATTTCACGGTCTATTTTTTCTGTTACAAGAGAAATAATTACATCTGCGCCTTTTACGCCTTGAATTACCTCTTCTCTTGTTGGTTGAAAATCACCACTTTCACTAATTAACTTAACGTTTGCAATCGGATATAACATATTTAAGCCGGCATCAGGAATTTTCCGGGTAACATATACTATCTTTTTTGCCATTAGTTCACCTGTTTAATTTTTAAATTTCAGAAGTTTTTTGAAAATAAATTAATTTTCTAATTTCAATATAAAATATATAATACATTATGTCAATTTTTAAATAAAAAATATATGGAATTACAATTTTAAAAGTAATGGGAATACAGAAGAAATTTTACAATGGCAGGTTTTTCCCATAGGTGGGATTGCTTTTGAATTTTGATAATAATCATAAATTGTATAAAATATATTTATTGCTAATTATAAAAATCTTTTGTAAAATATAAAGTTTAATATTATATAAAATTTACAAATGATAAATAACGACTTTTACCTTTTATCGATTTTTATTTTGTACTAAACGGTCATTACGCTTTGCGGCACCACGAAAGTTTAACCCTTTCATATTTGCTGCATAGCAGCAAATATGAAAGTTGTCAAAGTTTTCTTTGGTTACTTTCTTTTTCAAAAGAAAGTAACATTTATTTTTGTACCAAATAAATCGTAAGTAATACTTCAGGAGGAATTAACAATGAAAAAATATGTATATATTCTATTGATAGCTTCCTTTTGTGTACAGTTTGAATCATTAAATGCACAGCCTCCCCAACCTGGGAAGGATATTTGGCAGGAAGCGTGGGAGGGAGTTCCTGAACATTATCAGAAATTGAATTATCCTGACCTTCAATTTCCATCTAATCTTTCCGCCTGGAAGAAACAACGCCGGGACATTCGCAAGACTTTATTGGAACTGTTAGGAAAACGCCCTCCTCGTCCGGAACCGTTGAATGTCAAAACAGTCATCAGAGAAAAACGAAATGGATATATTTTTGAAAAGTTTATTTTTGATAATGGTTATGATTCAAACGTGCCCGGTTATCTTGCAATTCCTACAAATGTGAAGGGTAAAGTACCCGTGATATTAGCACTGCACGGACACGGCAGCAGTAAAGACCATGTTTTTGGAACCGGTTTAGATACACAACAGGATGTAATGTCGCTTCTTGTATCAAATGGATTTGCCGTGATGGCGATTGACAGCTATTTCAATGGAGAGAGGAGTGGTAAGGGTCCCGCCGGAGCCCGTGAAATGATGGAAAATCGAAGAGATATGGAGAATTCCCTGATTAAGATTAATTTGTGGTTCGGACATTGTCTCTGGGGAATGCAGCTTCGTGATGAACAGATAGCACTGGACTATTTGACAACACGTCCTGAAATCGATGCTGAACGAATCGGAGTTGAGGGAATGAGTATGGGAAGTACTCGCTCCTGGTGGCTTGCTGCTATAGATGACAGAATAAAGGCTGTAGTTGGTGTGGCGTGTTTTACACGTTATAAAGAACTTATAGACCAGCGGTATCTGCGGGCACACGGTATCTATTATTTCGTTCCCGGGATGCTGCAGCATTTTGACACTGAAGCTGTTATGGGGCTTATTGCACCTCGTCCTTTTCTGGCATTGACAGGGGATAGCGATGCAGGTTCACCTCTGAATGGAATGAAAGTTCTTGAAGAAAAACTTAATGACGTTTATTCATTATACAAGGCAAATGATAATTTCAAAAGCATTATTTATGAAAATACCGGTCATCTGTTTACCGATGAAATGAAATTGGAAATGTTAAGTTGGTTTAAAAAATATCTGAAACCATAATCTATAGGGAATATAGGGAATAGGGATTAAAAATAGTGGAGTAAAGAAAAGATGAAAATTGAATCATATCAGGATTTGAAAGTTTGGAAAAAGTCTATTAGATTAGTGACAGAAATTTACAAAATAACACAGAGTTTTCCAAAAGTTGAGGTTTATTCGCTGACAAATCAGATACGAAGATCAGCTATATCAATTCCAGCAAATATTGCTGAAGGATGGGGACGTAATATGACAAAAGAATATATTCATTTCTTAAAGATATCCAGAGGGTCTCTGTTAGAAACAGAAACTCATCTAATTATATCAAAGAATCTAAAATATATAAGCAGTCAGACTATGGAAAGTATGCTACTTAAAATTAAAGAAATAAACAAAATGCTTAACGCCTTAATTAATAGTTTAAACAAAAACATATGAGCTTTCTGTCCCGTTTCTTATTGGCTATTGGCTATTTCCTATTGCCTTTACACTTTGAATAAATAACAAAGGTTAATATATGTTAATTTTAATTAAAGGATTATCGATATTATTGCCTGTTTTTTATGTTATTGTACTAATTGATTACATTCTTTTATTTTTCAGGGAAGATCCTTTTGCTAAAAAAACGGTAACCGCTTTATTAAAAGTTTCCGTTTCATTACATATTATTTTAACAGTATTTCGAACTTCCATATATGAACATATCCCTATATCATCCATATTTGAGGTATTTTCGGTTCTGGCGCTGGCAATTGTCATCGTTTATTTATATATCGAAGAGACTACCGGTGTCAAAACGACAGGTTTGTTTATAGTCGCATTTGTTTTCCTTTTTCAACTTATATCATCAATTTTTCAAGTAGATAATTTAGAGATAAATCCTCTTTTGGTGAGCAAGTTTTTCGGTTTACACGTTACTTCTGCAATTCTGGGATATTCTGCGATTACTATTTCTGCAATTTATGGTTTTCTTTATCTAATGCTTTATCATGAATTAAAATCTAACAGATTTGGTCTGATATATAACCGGCTTCCATCACTTGAGGTTTTAGGTAATATGAATTATAATTCTGCAGTGATTGCATTTATATTTATGACATTTGCAATTATTCTCGGAGCAATCTGGTCTTCAATAATGCTCGATACTCATTGGTATTGGGACCCGAAACTTATATCGGTTTTGGTCAACTGGTTGATTTTTGGAGTTATTTCGATTAAGAAAAAATTCTTTGGATTTAGGGGGAAAAAGGTTGCATATTTATCGCTTTTAGGGTTCTTTGTTATGCTTTTTTCAATGATTATCGTTAATCTGTATTTTACAAGATTTCACGAGTTTATATAACTTATTAGCTAATAGCAAAAAAAATTATGAATAATCTTTATCCCATATTTTTAAATCTTGAAGGAAAAAAATGTCTCGTTGTAGGGGGAGGGGATGTTGCTGAAAGAAAGATAACGGGATTGTTAGGATGTAAAGCCGGGGTTACTGTGATAAGTCCTGTTGTCAATGAAAAGATTGATGAACTGGTAAAAGAAAGTAAATTAATTTACAAAAAAAAAGCATATCAAAATGGAGATATAAAAGGTTTCTTTTTGGTAATAGGTGCCACAGATTCTATGGAAATAAATGAAATAATATCTACTGAAGCTAAAGAGTTGGAAATTCTGTATAATATTGTCGATATACCTGATTTATGCAACTTTTTTGTTCCTTCGGTTGTTAATTCAGGTGATTTGAAAATAGCTATTTCAACAAATGGTAAAAGCCCGGCATTAGCAAAAAAAATCAGGAAGGAACTTGAGGATATTTATGGCGATGAATATGTTGTTTTTTTGGATTATCTTGGAAAAGTCAGGGAAAATTTAAAAAAATCAAAAGATATGACTGAAGAGAAAAGAACAAAAATTTTTAAAAATATTGTTTATTCTGATGCTTTAAATTATTTAAAAAATGGTGAAAAAGAAAAATTTATGAAAGAAATCGAGAAATGGATTTTATTTTAGTCGGAATGAATCATAATACGGCACCGGTTGAGGTGAGAGAAAGTGTGGTTTTTAATGAGGAGGATATTGAAAAGGCACTTAATATCATTAAAAAAGATAATCTTTTAACCGAAGGGATGATTGTTTCCACATGCAATAGAACAGAGTTTATCGGAGCTAATGGTCAAAATAATGGTGTTGAAAAATATGTTCGGTCTTTTTTAAATGATTTTAAAGGTGTAGATTATTTTACGGATAATAAATATTCTTATGCTTATAAGGGAGAAGATGTTGTCAGGCATTTATTCAGAGTTATCTCAGGGCTCGATTCGATGATAGTAGGTGAAACTCAGATTTTCGGACAGATAAAGAATGCATACGGTTTATCCTATGAATTTAAAGCCAACAGTATTCTAATGAATAAACTTCTGCACTGGGCATTTAAAGTTGGCAAGAGAGTACGGAGTCAAACCGAGATTGGAGTCGGAGCTGTTTCTGTTAGTTTAGCAGCAGTCGAGCTTGCTCAAAAGATTTTCAAAGATCTAAGTCTGAGAAAAGCATTTTTAATTGGAGCAGGCGAGACAGGTGAACTTGCAGCCAAACATCTTAAAGAAAAGGGTATAGGTGAATTTTTTATTACCAATAGAACCTTTTTAAAAGCTGAAAGTGTTGCCGGGAATCTGGGGGGGGAAGCCTTTCCTTTTGAAATGATCGAAGAAATTCTGCCAAAAGTAGATATAGTAATCAGCTCTACCGGTTCCTCAGGGAATATTATTGATAATGAGAGTATGAAGAAATGTATGAATCTAAAAGGTAATAATCCGGTTTTTATAATCGATATTGCTGTCCCGAGAGATTTTCCAAAGGAAATTAGTGAAATTGAAAATGTGTTTTTACACGACATAGATGACCTTAGAGTTATAGTTGACAAGAATTTAAAAAAAAGAAAGGCTGAAATTCCGAAAGCTGAAAAAATTATTGAAGAAGAAATAAAAAACTTTTCAGAATGGTATAAATCTATTGAATTTACTCCTGTAATAAAACTGCTTTTTGATAAATTTGAAGATATCAGAAGATATGAATTTTCTCATCATAAAAAAAAATTTCTAAAAGAAGACTGGAAGCAGTTGGATTTATTTACAAGACACTTTATTAATACTCTTCTTCATGAACCGATAAGCAGAATCAAGTCTTATACTGATAATAAGCAAATGGGTTTTCTTATGCTCGATGTTATCAAGGAATTATTCGACCTTGATAAAAAATAGTATAAAATAAATAAAATTGGAACAAAATATTGAAGCATAAGTGTTTCTGCTCTCTGTTGGTGTTGTCACCAACAGAGAAAAATCAATTATTTTCATCCTTCATGGTGCTCAGAAAGTGTATGAATGTTTAGTTAAAAGAAGAAAAATAGTATAAAATAAATAAAATTGGAACAAATTATCAAAGCATCAGTGTTATTACTTTAATTTGAAATGAGTATAATATAGAAATATATATGATTAGTATTTCAAAATTGTATTGTGATGAATCTTTTCACCATGACCCGTTAAGATACGGGAAAAAGGTTGACAGTAAAAGTTCGCATAAACTTTATGATTCGGCAGGTTCGAGAAGACCGGTCGTTGTATGGAGTATGACCAGAACCTGTAATTTATTATGTATTCACTGTTACACCGATTCGGAAAATAAGAAATATAATGGTGAATTAAATACTGATGAAGCAAAAGTAATGATAGATGACCTTGCGGATTTTCAAATACCTGCTCTTCTTTTTTCGGGCGGTGAACCGCTTATCAGAAAAGATTTTTATGAACTTGCCGAATATGCGCACAATAAAGGATTGAGGATTGTAATTTCAACTAATGCTACGCTTATCGACGAAGAAACTGCCGTAAGACTTAAGGATTTGGGATTTGTATATGTTGGTGCAAGCCTTGACGGAATCGGCGAAGTAAATGACCGCTTTCGAGGGAAAAAGGACGCATTTGATATGGCAGTTAGAGGTATAAGAACCTCTAAAAAAGCAGGGATGAAAATCAGTCTCAGAATGACGCTGACAAATCACAATGTTGAAAATCTTGACGGCATATTTAAATTTGTTGAAAATGAAAATATAGAGCGTGTATGTTTTTATCATCTTGCCTATTCAGGGAGAGGAAAAAAGATTTCTTCCGATGATTGTTCATTAGAAGAAACAAGACAAGCGGTTGATTTTATCCTTGAAAAGACAAAAGAACTACATAATAAGGGAATCAAAAAAGATATTTTAACGGTGGATAATCATGCCGATGGAATATACATATATCTGAAATTATTAAGTGAAAACAACAATCGTGCAGAGCAGGTAAAACAACTTTTGGAATGGAACGGAGGAGGCGCCAACAGTTCAGGCGTCGGGATTGGAAACATTGATTTTGTTGGAAACGTTCATGCAGACCAGTTCTGGATGGATTATTCATTTGGAAATGTTAGAGAAAGAAAATTCAGTGAAATATGGCAGGATACTTCCGACCCGCTTATGGCAGGTTTAAAGAACCGCCTTCCGCTACTAAAAGGCAGATGCGGTAAATGTAAGTGGAAAAAAATGTGCGGAGGAAGCTTAAGAGTACGTGCCAAGTTTGTTCATAATGACCCGTGGGCTGAAGACCCCGCATGTTATCTTACTGATGAAGAGATTGGTTTATAATGAATTTGCCATCTTATGGTATCAAACAATAGAAAAGTAGGAATTTGATTTATCAAATTCAAAAAAATGAAAAAAAGAATTGGAATTTGATTTATCAAATTCCTACAGTAACATAATCATAGTAATCAGCGGCTTATTTTCGGACCAAATATGAAAAAAATTGATGCAATAGACAAAAAATTGCTGAATATACTTCAGGACGATTTTCCGGTTGTTGAAAAACCTTTTGAAAATATTGGCTGTAGGCTTAATATCACAGAAGAAAATGTTATTAACAGGATTAAATCATTAATAGATGAAAAGGATATAATACGTCAAATAAGCCCAATCTTTGACACTAAAAAACTGGATTATAAAAGCAGTTTAATCGCTTTTAAGGTTAATGAAAAGGATATTGATAGAGTTGCAAATATTGTTAATGAGCATCCGGGTGTCAGCCATAATTATAAAAGGGATTGTGATTATAATTTGTGGTTTACAATTGCAATTCCCCCCGGCAGTGATTTCGATACCAATTGTAATAAATTAGTTGAACTCTCAGGAGTTTCCGGTTTTCTGGTTTTACCGGTACTTAAAGAATATAAGATTGGAGTAAAATTTGACCTCGAAAATGATAATGGTGATAAAGAAAATTCACAGACTTTAAACAAAAGCGATAAAAAATTGATTAAGTATGAAGAATTATCGGAAAATGATATTAATTTCATTAGAGTTGTGCAAAATCATCTCGATATAGTTCCACAACCTTTTAAAATTATTTCCGGGAAGATTAATATTTCGCAAACCGAATTGATTGATTTTTTAAACAAATTTATAGAAAATAAAAAAATTAGGAGATTTGCCGCAGTATTGAATCATCGACAAGCTGGATATTTATCTAATACTATGGTTGCATGGAATATCGATGAAGAAAAAATTGATGAATGCGGTAGGATTATTTCGGAATTCAAAGCGGTGAGTCATTGCTATAGAAGACAGAGTTATCCTGACTGGCAGTATAGTCTTTATTCAATGATTCATTCGGCAGATAAAAGGAAATGCGAAGAAGTCATAGATGATATTTCAAGAGCAATTGAATTTAATCATTATAAAGCGGTTTATTCTGTAAAAGAATATAAAAAAGTGAGGGTAAAATATTTTACTGAGGAACAAAAAGAATGGGAAAATAAATATTTAACCAAAGACGATTGAAAGGTATTTTATTTATGAATAAAAAAACAATTAAATTTGCAGTTGGTATATTAATAATAGTTCTGATAGCGGTTTGGTTTGGAGCTATTGGATTTAAAGAAGGTCAATCATACTATCTCACTGCAGATGAATTAATTAAGATGAAAGATTCTTTTTATAACAAGCAATTAAGAGTTGCCGGCAGAGTAGTTAACGGTTCACTTGAAAGAGAACGAACTGAGCTGCGTTTTAAAATAGAACAAAACGGAATTACAATACCTGTTAGTTATCCTCCTGATGAACCTGTACCGGATACGTTTAACGATAATGCCCAGGTTGTCTTGTCAGGAATATTTACAGAAGATGGAATTTTTAAAGCGGATTTTATACAGGCGAAATGTGCTTCAAAATATGAAGCAGAATATTAACTGATTTTAATTATGCTTCTTCTTTTACCACGAAGAACACGAAGAAGAATATTTTTAAAATAGTTCAATTAGTAAAGATTTAGTCGTATGAATTCATTATGTTTATTATGCCGCTCTTACGGAGCTCTATTTTTTCAGCCTGAGGCTGATCCGCTTTTGGCGGAAAATGAATAATTTTATCTATAAACATACCATCCCTACGGGATTATTTTTTAGCACTTTATCAAGTCTTTAGCTCCATAGGAGCGTTATGTTTATAGCAAATGAATTGGAAAAAACAAATGAAGCTCCGTAGGAGCGATATAATTAATATACTTATTACCTTATTTTTATAGAACTCATTCAGATGACTAAATCTTTACTTCAATTATAATTATTTAGGATTTTAATCTTTCTTTGCGTTCTTCGTGTCCTTCGTGGTTAAATTATTTATTCTATTATCGAAATATAATTAAGTTTAAAATCAAATGGAAATAGTTGGTAATTTTTCTTTAATTATTGCGTTTGTAATATCTTTATTTGTTGTATTTTTTTCAATATTAGGTATTAAACAAAATAGACAGGATTTGCTTAAAAGCTCTGAGAATGGTGTTGTCGTAGTATTTTGGCTATTAAACATTTCTGCCGCTGCTCTTTTATATTTGCTGCTTAAGAGTGATTTCCGTGTTGAATATGTTGCTAATTATACAAACCGCACACTTCCGTTAATATATAAATTTGCTGCATTCTGGGGCGGGCAGCAGGGTTCGCTGCTCTTATGGAGTTGGTGTTTAAGTGTATTTACATACATAATAGTTATTCAGTATAAGAAAAAAGATTTTATTTTGCTGCCTTATGTTGTTTTAATAATGATGGTAACTACATCATTTTTTATTTTTCTGAATTTATTTCTCTCTAATCCTTTCGATTTGCTTGCATCTGTAAGTGCCGATGGTATTACAAAATTAATTACTCCAAATGATGGAAAAGGTTTAAATCCATTACTTCAGCATCCTCTCATGATTATTCATCCTCCTGTTACCTTTTTAGGTTACGTGGGCTTTACCGTTCCTTTTGCGTTTGGGTTGGCATCATTATTTACAAAACAACTGGGAAACAGTTGGATAAAATATACGAGAAGATGGACAATATTCTCCTGGTTTTTTTTGGGAATCGGGATACTTCTTGGAGCAAGATGGGCTTATGTAGAACTTGGATGGGGTGGATACTGGTCCTGGGATCCGGTCGAAAATGCTTCTCTTATGCCCTGGCTTACAGGAACGGCATTTCTTCATTCTGTAATTATTCAGGAAAAAAAGGGAATGCTGAAAATCTGGAATATTGTTTTGATAGTTTTGACTTTTGTTCTCTGTATTTTTGGGACTTTTATTACAAGGAGCGGACTAATTTCCTCGGTTCATGCATTTGCCGAATCCTCTATCGGATGGTTTTTTCTGGGATTTATATCGATTGTGATGCTGCTTTCATTTATTTTAATATTGAAAAGATTAGATTTCTTGAAGAGTGCTAATATGCTTGACTCTATTCTATCCAGAGAAAGCGGATTTCTTTTTAACAATATTGTTTTTCTCGGAGCATGCGCTGCCATATTTTATGGGACTATATTTCCCAAAATCTCCGAAGCCTGGGCAGGTATTCAAATTACACTGGGTCCGCCTTTTTTTAACAGAATATTTTATCCCATTGGAATTTTTCTACTTATTTTAGCCGGTATAACACCGCTGCTGGCTTTTAGAAAAACATCCTTAAAGAGTCTAAAAAATAATATTTTAATACCATTATTTTTATCTGTACTAGTATTCATAATTCTAATTCTATTCGGGATAAGAAATATTCAGGCTATTATTTACTTTGTTATCATCGCATTTGTTCTTTTTGTAATAATATTAGAATATTATAAAGGAATTGCTTCAAGAGTGAGGACGAGAAAAGAAAATGTTTTTAAAGCCCTGCTAAGTATTATCAGTTACAATAGAAGAAGATATGGCGGATATATAGTGCATCTTGGAATTATAATGATGTTTGTCGGTTTCACCGGTGCATTTTTCAATACTGAAATGAAAAAGGAAATTGGTATCGGAGATAATATAAACATTAAAGACTACCGGATTGTGTGTAATGATATAAAGGAAACTGAGAATTTGAATTATATTTCAGAATCGGTAATACTTGAAGTTTCAAAAGCAGGCAAATTTTTAAAAACTCTTGTTCCTGAAAAAAGGTTTTATAAAGCGAATAATCAAAACACTTCAGAAATCAGAATATATTCTACAATCATAGAAGACCTGTATATAATATATTCCGGCAGGGTATCCGGTGAGGATGACAGGGTTGTAATTCACGTTTTATTAAAGCCTCTTGTAAAGTGGATTTGGATAGGATGCTGGGTTCTTTCGATTGGCTCATTGATGATTTTTTTACCGGGTTTTAAAAAAAGATGAAGCGGCAAAAAGTAATAAGTATTAATCTTAACATTAATTTTTAACAATTAATCATATTGTAAAATTTAAATTTACGCAACTTACTGTCATTCCCGCGAAAGCGGGAATCCACTTTTTGCCGAATCATCAAAAAAAAGTAAGAAAATCTTTATAATTATAAAATAATTAATTTATTATATCTAAAGTTATGTTTGAAATAATTATAATAATTATCACCTTAATATCTATATATTATATGCTGCTTCCGGTATTCACTAAAGAAATACTTGAAGTGAAAAAAGAATCTTCCGATATTATTGAACTAAATAGAAAGATTGAAGTTGTAGAAAGTAATATATCGGATTTGGATTTTGATTATCAAATGGGAAAAATGTCTGAAGATGATTATTCTTCTCTTAAGAAAGATTATGAAGATGATAAAAATAGTATATCCCGCGAACTTAAAAAAAGCAAAAAGGGATTCCCGAAACATAGAAAAATAATATGTCCTGAATGCGGAAAACATAATTTAGTTGATAATAAATTCTGCGCAAATTGCGGATTCAAATTGACAAAAAATAGCAGGATGTAGAGACGTTGCATGCAACGTCTCTACAATAATTAATTTTAATAAAACAAATATTTAAAGAGTAAAAAATGAAAAAAATACTATATACTGCACTAATTACAATTTTATTATCATATTTTCAATTTCCTGTCTATTCACAGGATAAGGGAGTCATAACCGGAAAAATTACTAACGTTTCCACCGGGGATATTGGTAAAGCTGAAAAGATTACATTGTTCATTTTATCGATGGGAATGAAAGAAATCAAAACGATTGAAAATGTTGAGGGAAATTTCAGATTTGATAATATTGATGTAGATTCGCTATTTCCTTATCTTTTGCAAACTTATTATAAAAATGTAGTATATAATCTTACTTTCAGGTTTAATGAAAATAAAACAGTAGAGGCGGATATAAAAATATATGATAAAACCGATTTAGAGGAACAGATCTCGGTTTTACTTCCGCATATGCTTATAAAATTAGTCAATAATGATTTAATAATCAGTAAATTATTTGAAATTAATAATGATAAAAAACCTGAAAAAGTATTTTATAAGGAAGATGGAACTTTTAGATTTTTCATTCCTGAAGACGTTAAAGAGGTCATAAGAGTTACTACTTCTATGGGAACCCTTTCGACAAATCAAAAATATAAAAAGGAAAATGATAAGGGTATCTATTCTATTTTGTATCCGATGAAACCCGGAAAGACTCGAATCGAAATTTCTTATTCGGTTGATTATTCTAAAAAAGCGTATATATTTTCAGAAGACATCGTTTATAATGTTGACAAGCTTGCAGTATTAGTATCTCCGGGAAACATAGAAATTAAAGGTGATAAATTAGAAACGTCAAATGAAGGCGCCGGGGAACATTATAAAATATATAACACAGAAAATCTCAAAAAAGGAACAAAACTGACTTTTGAAATATCCGGTGGTAAAAGTGAAATTTCTAATATGACAGCAGGCGGTTCTGATAAGATTCAAAACCCTGAGATTAAATCTATTCATGTTTTTTCTAATAAGATTACAATTATTGCTGTTACTTTTTTGATAATTCTTATAATAATCGGAATTTTCATCAAGAATTTTATGCGTAAAAAAAACTAAAATTAATCTAATTTATCTCGAAAATAGAATGGGTGAACATGTTTGTTTGTCTCTGCGAGTCTTATATTGCTATACACGTAGGGGCGGGTAAACCCGCCCTATTTTATGAGGATTTAGTTCAAAAATAAATAAATATTTTATCCACAAATTATGATGATTTCACAGGTTGAATGTAGGAATTTGATTTATCAAATTCAATATTTTCATCCTTCGTGGTGTGCCTCAGGCACATGAGTGTTTATCTCGAAAATAGTCCGCTTATTACAGATGTGATATCTAATTTAATAAGATTGAAAATATTAAACAGAGCATTTTAAATTGGAAAATAAAAAGGCTGGTTTTGAAGCAAAAAAAATAAATAAATATTTTGGAAGACTAAAAGTTCTTTCCGGTATAAATTTAAAACTGAAGCCGGGAGAATTTATAACCATATTTGGTTCAAATGGTGCCGGTAAAACCACTTTCCTGAAGATAATTGCAATGCTCTTAAAACCAAATTCAGGAAATATTTATCTTAACGGCTTAAATGTAAACAATAATCCTGAAAAATTTAGAAAAGACATCGGTTTCATTTCACACAATACCTTTCTTTATAATGAACTTACTGCTTCAGAGAATTTAAAATTCTTTGGAAAACTTTATAATGTTGAAAACTGTGAAGAGAGAATAAATTATACCTTAGAGAAGGTTGGACTTCAACATAGAAAAGATGATATAGTAAGAAATTTTTCAAGAGGTATGCAGCAGCGCCTGACTATTGCAAGGGCATTCCTGCATAATCCGCTGCTCCTTCTTTTAGATGAGCCATATACTGGTCTCGACCAAAAAGCATCAACCATTCTAAACCAAATTCTAAATAGTTACCACAGTGAAGGGAAAATAGCAATAATTACCACTCACAATATTGCTCACGGAATGGAGATAGCAGACAGAATTGCAGTATTGAACAATGGAAGCCTTGTATATGAAAATAGAAAAGAAATGATAAATGTTGATGAATTCAAAAATGTATATATGAAAATAGTTAGTTCCGGGTAAATATGGATTATTTTAAAAAAATATTTGTATTATTTTCAAAAGATTTGAAAATTGAAATGCGGACAAAAGATTCATTTACCTCGATGTTTGTATTCGGGATTCTTGTAATAATCGTATTTAATTTTGCTTTTGATTTGAGTAGAAAAGAAACTCTTGAAATTGCATCCGGTATTCTATGGATTGCATTTACATTTTCCGGAATACTGGGTTTAAACAGGTCTTTTGCTCTGGAAAAGGAGAATAGTGCTATCGAGGGTATTATCCTGGCTCCTGTCGATAGAAGTGCGGTTTACACAGGAAAATTTTTAAGTAATTTTTTCATGATGTTATTGTTTGAAATAATATTGCTTCCCTTTTTTATCATATTTTTTAACTTAAATATATTTTCGGAATTGCCCGTTTTTTGTTTGATTATCTTTCTCGGAACCTTTGGATTTATATCGGTTGGAACGATTTTTTCAGCCGTTTCCGCCAATACGAAAATGAGGGAAATAATGCTGCCTGTTCTTTTATTCCCTGTGGCAGTTCCTGTAATTATTGGAGCGGTTGAATCAACTTCACTTATATTGTTGGGAAATAACAATGAGTTTATGTGGCTGTGGATTATGAGATTAATTGGAATAGACATAATTTACTTTGTGGCTTCTTTTCTTTTGTTTGAATATGTTCTTGTGGAATAATTGTAACTACTCAGGTATTCAGGCTAATTCGGGGACACAATACTAATTATTGACAAATGTAGTATATATGGGTATATTTGATTATACTTGCCTGAGTTATAGCTCCCGGTTATACTCATCATATAATCCAGTGGGGCAATCGTCGTCAGCAGACATTTTTCTGTGATAAGATTATGCTGCTTATATTAAAATAACATCAGAATGCTGCACAGACCGCTTCTACCTCGGAAACGAGGTCCGAAATTCAAGGTAAAAATTAAGAATAATTTGCATTGTGTCCCCGAATTATGTTTTATTATCCCCCATCATACGGATGTAATCGAGACTTATGTAGACAAACCATTCCAAAAAAATTAATATTTCTTCTGTTTTATCTTGCTATTAGGAATATTTTTTAATATTTTTATAAATAAAATATTATAAGAGCTATATGAAAATATATGTCTGATATAGAATGTGAAAATTATTGCTTTTCTGTAAAAGAGTTTGCAGACGGTACTCCATTTATATCATTTGAACCTCGTTATCGTAATTTAAAAATTCTTAAAGATGGTAACCTTAGTTTTCAATTACCTAAAGGTACTACAATTGGACAAGCAGAAGAAATAGCTAATTATTTAAACAGCAAAAATTTGTCAGTTGTCTATGACCCTCTTTCTGAATAAAAAAGAGACTTTTAAGGTAAATCTTTATATTAAAATAACTAACAAATTATTAAAAAACAAAAGTAATAATAATTTTATGACGATATATAAGTGATTTATGTTTCATTTAATTATCTTTTTAAAAATCATTGTAAGATAATAATATATGGGAATTTATTCAGAATATTTGGAAAAAAAACTTGGTTGGCCTGAACTTGAAATAGAGCGAAAAAAATACCTTTCAAGAATATCTGAACTAAGGAATGGAAGAGAAGTATTAACATTTGCAAGTGCTATAACAAAACAAGCACCAGTTCAAATTGGTTATGATGACCGTGTTCCAATTTTTGACCAAATTAGCAATCTTAAGGGAGATAAAATAGACCTGATTCTTGAAACACCTGGTGGTCAAGCGGAAATCGTGAAAGATATAATAGAATATTTGAGAAATAGATTTTCCGAAATTGCTATAATAGTACCTGGTTATGCGAAAAGTGCGGGTACAATTATGGTTATGGCAGGTGATGAAATACTAATGAACTCAGCTTCTGCACTTGGTCCAATTGATGCACAAATAGTTCAACCTGGGAAGCGTTATTCTGCTCATGCATTTTTAAAAGGACTTGATAAAATAAAAGAAGAAGTTGAAAAGAAAGATAGTCTAAACCGTGCTTATATACCCATTCTTCAAAACATATCAACTGGTGAAATACAAGAATGTGAGAATCTTTTAAGTTTTTCTAAAACATTAGTTACTAATTGGTTATCTAAATATAAATTTAAATTTTGGAATAAACATTCAAGTACTGGCAAACTAGTCACTGAAGATGATAAAAAAGAAAGAGCTGAAGAAATTGCTGAGAAATTGTGTAACCGGGAAAAATGGCTTACTCATGGTGACTCTATTACCATTAATGATTTAAGAGAAATGCGACTTATAATAACTGATTTTAGTGAAAATCCCGGTCTCTGTGATGCAATTCTTCGATATTACATCCTTTTAAAGTTGACTTTTGATACAACAAATATATATAAAATATATGAGACTCCAAAATCGCAAATTTACAATTTCGTAACCCCTCAGATTGGTCCAATTCAACAAAAAATGGCTAATAAGGTATTAATTGAATTTGAATGTCCAAATTGTAAAACTAAGACAAATATTCAAGCAAATCTAAAGAAAGATTTTCCTATTCAAAAGGATGCTATCCCATTTCCAAAAGATAATATATTTATTTGTCCAGTATGTAAAACTCATAATGATTTGCGTGATTTAAAGAATCAGATAGAATCTCAAACAAAGAAAAAGATTGTTTAGGAGGATATTATGCAAGAAGAACAGTCAAAATATTCAATAATTTTTAAAGAACTTGATAGGTTAGCAGAAGAACCTAAAATATTGATTATGGATGATGATTTAATTGAATTTGAAGAAATAAGAATTCTAAGAGAAATTGCTCTTGATATACAAACTCCATCACGAGCTTATTTTACATCTACATAAATCAGGTACCATTTTCACTTATAATTCAGTGCCACAACACATATTTCTTTCCAACATACTCAGAAAACCACACATCTTCTTTTGGCACATTCGCCAAAAGTTATCGCACTCTGATATCCTCATCTTTCAAAATGTCAACCATATTTGAAAATAATTGAAACATAGATTAAAGATAAACAACCCCCTTAATCCCCTTTCTGAATCCGACTCAGTCGGACAGTGCTTCCGCCGAAGGCGGATTCAGAAAAAGGGGGAATTTCTAAAATCACAACTCCTTTTCTGAATCCGCCCCCGGCGGACAGGCAGACTGCGGTTCAATTATCGTTAATCGTCCGCCAAAGGCGGATACTTCAAAAAGTTCTTGACTTTATAAGTAAATTTCGTTATATTAATAACCAGTTATTTATAACAATAACATTTTCAGAGGGCAGTATATTATGAAAATATCTGATTTTAATTATCTTAATCTGTGTAATCCGTGGTTCAAAAATATTTTCCTGCCTGCCCTGTGGGTGTTCTCTGTAGTTTCTTTATTTAAATTTTAACAATACTCAGAAAAAAAATTGAACAAAATGAAATTTGAAAAATTCATAATCCCTTTAATAACAATAAATAATGGTATATTCAACATCCGTAAAAATGATAAAATTCTGTCAAAAATTCAACTTTTTGACAAAATCCTGTCACGAAATGACAGAAAATTGTCACGATATGGTAGAAAATTATCACAAAATGATAAAAAATTATCACAAAATACGTTGATTTGATAAAAAAAATTAAATCAAAAACCGCCAAATCCAACAAAATGATTGCTTCAAAATCACGGGCGTTTTCGGAATTTTTCATAAAGTTCAGTGTGTTTGGTTGTAAGCCCGATTTTTCTGCCGTTAATAAAAAGGTGTTTTATTTGTGTACGAATCTCTAAAATATCACCGTCGGTTACAACTATATTTGCGATTTTCCCGGCCTCGAGGCTGCCGACTTTATCAGCCACACCGAAGATTTCAGCCGGGTAAATGGTTACGCCCTTTAAGGCTTCATCTTTGGGCAGTCCAAACGCAGCAGACTTGCCTGCATGGTAAGGAAGGCTTCTTGCACTCGGGGCATCGCCTGTGGCAAATGTAAATTTTACTCCTGCTTTTTGCAGTATGCCCGCATTTGAATAAATTGCATCATAGGGGTCAAATCTTCCCCGTGGTGAACGTAATGAGCTAATAATCACAGGTATATTATTTTTAGCTAAGAGTGATGCTGTTTTCCAGCCGTCGGTTACTCCATAAAATATAGCCCTGATTTTATTTTTATTCACGAATTTAACTGCTTCTATAATATCATTTTCTCTATTTACGGAAATGATTACAGGCAGTTCTTTTTTTATCACCGGTTTGAGTGCCTCGAGAAGCAAATCTTCAGATGGATTTATATTGGATTCCAGTGCCGCATCATACACCCTTGCTCTTTCCAACAGCTCATCGAGGTTTTTGACTATTTCTAAAAATTTATCTTTTGTTTCCTTTATTTGTTTTTTTGTAGGAGTCTTAAAATCCGAAATAGGTTCTGATTCGGGAAAAGATATGTGTATTCCGGCAGGATTTTTTAAAATCATTTCATCGATTGTCCACCCGTTAAGATTTATTAAGGCACTCTGCCCGCTGATAACCGCACCGGACGGAACTACTAAAGCTGAAGTTATTCCATTCACGCGGGTAATTGGGATGTGGACTGAATGAGGGTTTATTGCTTTTGATGCTGTTATGAAGGAATTGTACGTTCCTTTTTCATGGGCATCGACCGTAACTCCGACGGCACCAATTTCATAAAGCCCTAAAACTGTAAATGAATTAATCATACCCGGATATACATATAAGCCAGTTCCGTCGATAACCTCTGCTCCATCCGGAATTATTATATTTTTCCCAATACCGGTAATTTTGCTGCCCTTTATTACAATCGTACCCTCTGTAATGTTTTGCGACGTTACCGGTATTATAGTGGCGTTTTTTATAACGTAAATGTCTTCACCTTTAGCAGAAGTTGTAATAATAAAAACTAAAATCAGCAGCAGGATTTTTTTCATCGGGCACCTCCCGTTCCATAAGAAACAGGAACCGTTTCTTTGAGAATTTTTTCTGTTGTTTTTGCTTTATCTATATCGAAATATATCTCTCCTTCAATAATTGTTTTTTCACATTTCGTGTAAACAGATAAAGGGTGATGGCTGAAGATGGCTATGTCGCCGTCTTTTCCGATTTCAATTGAGCCTGCCCTATCTTCGATTCCGATAATTTCAGCAGGATAAATTGTAATCATTTTAAGTGCATCTTCTTCAGGAACACCATATTTAACAGTTTTAGCGGCTTCATGATAAAGCCTTCTGACTACATCGATGCCATCAGAATTAATTGCAACTTTTGCACCCCTTTCGTTTAAAATAGTTGAATTATAAGGTGTTGAATCGAATGCTTCTATTTTATAAGCCCAGTGGTCAACAAATATAGAGGGTATTGCACCATGTTTTGCTATTTCATCTGCAACCTTATATCCTTCGAGGCAGTGTTCGAACGATAATATTTTAACACCGAATTCTTCACATGTTTTCATTACCATCAAAATTTCATCGGCTCTATAGCAGTGACAATGAATTTTTAAATTACCCTTAAGGACATCCGTAATCGCTTCGAGCCTTAAATCTTTTTTCGGAGGTATTGCAATTTTTCCGGATTTTATTTTGTTTTTATATTCATCCCATTTTCTAATATATTCTTTAGCTTCAATAAAAGAATTTTTAAGTATATGGGCTATCCCCAGTCTTCCTTCCGGATAAGACGGATGACGTCTTCGCCCTTTAGTTTTCTGATTTTCACCGAGTGCCATTTTGATGCCGCCTTTAGCATCTTTTATCAGGAGTTGTTCTGCGGATTTTCCGTATTTAAGTTTTAATACGGCATTTTGCCCGCCTATAATATTAGCGCTTCCATGAAGTGTCATCACGGATGTAACACCTTCGGTTAGATATCTATATATAGCCGGGTCATCGTGACGGATGACATCCTCGACTTTAACTTCGGAAGTAACGGCTTGAGTGGATTCATTCACTCCTCCTTCAATAGCAATGTGGCAGTGCGAATCGATTATCCCCGGCATAACATATTTCCCTTTGGCATTTATGACAGTAACGCCCCGGGGGCTCTTCAGTCCTTTTCCGATTTGTACAATTTTACCATTTTTAATTAAAATCGAACCGTTTTCGATTATTCCCGAGGTAACAGTCAAAATTGTTCCGTTCTCTATAAAAATATCTCCTCCCGCAAAAACTCTGACTGTATATATTAGTAAAGTGCACGTAATTAATATCCACTGTTTATGAAAATTGTTTTTCATGAAATTTAACCTCCTGAATATCATTAATTAAAATTTTATTCATCAATAAAATATTATATTGCGACTGTTTTAACAATTTATATTTCTATGCTTCATTCATACCTCGAACTTTGTAGTTAGAGATTAGATTCATTTTTCTTTTTTTCTTTTACTGTTTCTTTAATTTCGAATTTCTTTCCGTCTATATATACTTCTTTGATTTTAGTTTTTTCTTCAAAAAGCTTTCCGTCTGTAACAATAAAATTAGCTATTTTGCCTTTATGTAGGCTTCCTAATTGCTCATCGATTCCTAAAATTTCTGCGGCATTAATTGTTAATGATTTGAGAGCTATTTCTTCGGGAAGTCCATGCTTTACGGCAGTTCTGGTATTTTTCAAAAGTTCTTCCGGTTTACCGTCAAGTCCCATACTGAAGGCAAACTTGATACCATTTTTATGGAGTATAGATGCATTGCTTTGTATTTTATCTTTTAATTCTTTATCTTCTCCATTTTTCTCATTTTTTTCCCTGGATACAATCCTTCTACCTTTGGTCTTTAATGCAAAATCATAACCGGTAAGACTTTTTGGTTCCGGAAATTTTAAACTGACAATAACCGGCTTATTTTCTTTTTTTAAATATTCAACAGCAAGAAAGCCCTCAACAGCACCGCTAATAATGTAGTCAAGGTTATATTCATTCGCAATTTTTATTGCACGCCTGATTTCATTTTCCTTATTTGCATTTATGACAACAGGCATTTTTTTATCTATGACCGGTATAAGTGCTTCAAGAGATTTATTATATGAAGGGCGTTTCAATCCATTTTTGTTTTTATCATATATTAAAGATGCATCTTTATGATGTATTGCATCTAAAAAAGTTTGACGTTGGAATGAAATTATTCCCATTAAAGAAGACGGATAGCCCTTTGGATTTCTATTAAAAGACAAATGTTGAGCAAACGGAGTTTTTATAACTAATTTATCTACAGATTCATCGGAAAGATTTATAATTGTGCTTTGTCCCCTGAAGATTCCATTTTTTCCTATTACAAGAGCGGTGGTTGTTCCTGATTCACGGGCTTTTTTTATATCATTCGATCCCGGAACTATTAAATTCAATGCTATTTCTTCAGGTTTTGATATTTTAGCATCTTCTTGCTGCCGGTTGGAGGAGTTTTGCCGGTCATTTGATTTGACGGGAATTCCTATGTGCGAGGTAGCGTTTATTATTCCCGGATATATGTATAATCCGGAAATATCTATAATCCGAACATCCGGTTGTATCGGTATATTTTTCCCTATTTGGTCAATTAATCCGTTCCGAATTATTATTGTACCATTTTTAATCGTTTCACCGGCACTTGGGATTATTGTACCGTTTGTTAAGGCAATATAATCTTCAAAGTTTTGAGAGAAAGATAAATTAAATAGAAAAATCATCATAAATTGAATAAAGAGTGTTACTTTTATATTTGAAATAGTGAGGTGCTTGAACAAAATTTTTTTTAACAGCATAGATTATACTCCTGTTTTATGAAATATACTGAAAAAGAAGGTGTGAAATCATCAGAGAAAATACTTTTTAAATATATGCAATTTTTATTTTCATTTCAATAATATTATTTATAAGTTTATCGTAGGTTTATTTATTGATTTGCCGGTTTCGGATTTTTTTAGATGATATGGAACTTTTTACTCTCCGGTATGTTATAAAAATATGACAATCAAATAAAAAAAATAAACTTTCTGATGTACCGATTATTTGGCGAAAATGAGTTCTTTGGCTTGTTTTTGACTCAGGAATTAGTATCAAAAATATTTAGGATTGAGAGGTAAAGATGAGAGGATTGATATTATTTAC
>SDBU01003006.1_pt1 | contig 21780 bp, 21 predicted proteins | sample 2277071 | NCBI WGS metagenome assembly SDBU01 (sample SAMN10397929, study PRJNA504765) | marine sediment metagenome | isolation source: marine sediment core GS08_GC12, 126 cmbsf | place: Arctic Ocean: Gakkel Ridge, Loki's castle | collected 2008 | reverse complement strand
TGCCGTCACAGCACCCCCCTCACTGCCCCTATGCAGTGCCGTGAGATGAAAGACTCATTCCCCTATCGTCGCATAGTCGTGAAGGCAGGTACCGCCCTTCTAACCCATGGCGGCGACCGCCCAAACCTGCAGGTCATGGCCACCCTGGTGGAGCAGATAGCCGAGCTTCACGAGGACGGCGTGGAGACGATACTGGTCTCTTCCGGCGCCGTTGCGGCGGGTCGCCACGTACTGGCTTTGCCGAGGGAGACGAAGAACGTTCCCTTCAGACAAGTGCTGGCAGCGATTGGGCAGGGCCGTCTCATGAACGCCTACGAGCAGCTATTCGACTGGCGCCAGATCCCGGTGGCACAGGCGTTGCTCACCCGCAATGATCTTGGCGGCGGGCAGAGGCTGAGGTACTTGAACGTTCGGAACACGCTCCTTTCGCTCCTGGAACTCAGGGTGGTGCCAATAGTCAACGAGAATGACGTGGTGGCTATGGACGAGTTGGCCGGTGAGTCCTTTGGGGACAACGATAACCTCTCCGCAATGGTCGCCAATGTGGTCGACGCCGACCTGTTGGTGATGCTTGGCGAGATCAAAGGGCTGTTTACCGCAGACCCCAACATCGATCCCCATGCACGGCTCATCCCGACAGTAGACCGTTTGGACGAGGAAATCGAGGCAATGGGCGGGGTGACGCGAGACCACAAGGGGCGTGGCGGCATGGCAACCAAACTGGAGGCCGCCAAGTTGGCGACCGCCTCCGGAGTCAACGCCGTCATCGCCAGCGGGCTTGAGATGGATGTCCTGACACGGTTGGCCAGTGGTGAGCGAATCGGCACCTTCTTTCCAGCGACGGGCACCAAGATGGAGAGTCGCAAGCGCTGGATGCTCAGCGGCATGTCCGCTGGAAACGACATCGTGGTGGATGATGGCGCCTGCAACGCCCTGTGCCGCGACAACCGTAGCCTCCTTCCTGCTGGCGTGACCGAGGTGCTGGGCGCCTTTGAGCGCGGCGATATCGTGTCCATCCTGGACCCGCATCGCGAGCAGATTGCGGCGGGTATCACCAACTACAGCGCCGACGATCTGGCCAGGATCAAGGGCTCGCACTCCAGCCGCATAGAAGAGCTTCTGGGCAATCACTACGGTGATGAGGTCGTGCACCGAAACAACATGGTGGTCTTGTGAGACAGCCTCTTGGTGGCTGATGCCGAAAGGTGGGCCGATATGAACTCCGTGATGGACGATTTGAGAGAAAAGGGGGCAAAGGCGCGAAAGGCCGCTCGTATGCTGGCGAAGCTCTCGGGCGATGTCAAGGACCAAGCGTTGCTCCGCATCGCCGATGAGCTGACGTCACGGCAGGAGGAAATCCTTGCGGCCAACGAAAAAGACCGCGAGGCGGGACAGCGGGACGGATTGAGTGATGCTGTCCTGGGCCGGATGGTCCTGAACGCGGAGCGCCTGGAGGCGATGGCGCAGGACGTGCGCAACGTCGCCGCTCTCCCCGACCCTGAGGGGGAGACCTTCGACACCCGTACTCTGCCCAACGGTCTCCGCATCGGCAAACGCCGGGTACCCCTTGGCGTCATCGGCGTCATCTATGAGAGCCGCCCCAATGTGACCGTAGACATCTCTACCTTGTGCCTGAAGTCGGGCAACGCCGTTATTCTCCGTGGAGGCAAGGAGGCCATAGGCTCCAACACCGCCCTTGCCAGGTTGATCAGGGACTCGATAGCAGGCGCTGGCGTGCCACTGGACGCCGTGCAGTTCATCGAGTCCACGGACCGCGCTCTGGTTGGCCACATGCTTGGGATGAACGAGTACATCGACCTGATAGTCCCTCGTGGTGGGGCCGACCTAGTACGGCGCGTTGCCTCCGAAGCTGCGATGCCGGCGATAACGGGCGGAATCGGCGTGTGCCACATCTATGTTGACCGGACGGCCAACGTTGAGATGGCCGTCAATATCGCCCACAACGCCAAGGTCTCGTCGCCATACGTCTGCAACGCACTGGACACGGTACTCGTACACTCCGAGATCGCACCGGCATATCTCCCGCGCATAGCCGCCGAGTGGGCGAAGGCAGGGGTGCAGATGCACTGTGACATGCGCGCCCTGAGCATCCTGGGGCGGTTCGACGGTCTCGATCTTGTTCCGGCTACCAGCGAGGACTGGGGCCGGGAGTACTTGTCGCTGACGGCGGCGGTCAAAGTCGTGGGCTCAATAGACGAAGCACTGGAGCACATCGAGGCCCACGGGTCGGGGCACTCTGACGCCATCGTCACTGAGAGCTACTCTGCCGCGGGGAGATTCCTGGACGAGGTGGATTCCAGCGTGGTGCTGGTCAATGCCAGCACGCGGTTCAACGACGGCGGGCAGCTTGGGCTGGGGGCAGAGGTGGCCATCAGCACCAACAAGATGCACGCGAGAGGGCCCGTGGGGCTCAGGGAATTGACATCCTATAAGTGGATCGTGACGGGAACGGGCCAGGTACGTTCTTGACTTGCAGCCGCATCCACGTTAGCTGAGGCAGGTAGACTATGGGTAGCTTCTACTTTGAGCGTGAGTGCAGGACGCCGTACTCGGAGTGTTACACGGTAGTGAAGGACGAAGACGCGGTGGGCCGTGTCGACATACACTTCGCAGACACGGTGGTGCATGCCTCTCTTAGCGTTACGGAGAGCCTGACCACCGAGGAGATCCAGGACGTTATCGACACCGTCGATGAGGAACTGGTGGACTCGGTTGGCATCACCAAGCAGGAACTCATAGTCCATGTGCATCAGGGACGAGACCTCGGGGTGTTCAGCACCAGAGAGTTCGAAGGGAACGGCGGACATCAACGAATGAGTTAGGGGATGGGTACGAGGTGGCAGGTGTTTGCAGTGGCGAACCCTGGGAGCGTGTCTCAGAACCGGCTCCGTGAACGGTCGTCTCTTCCCTCTCCCGTCAAGGGAGAGGATTCAGGTGAGGGTGATCTGGCCAACGGTTGGAAACAGTTATCAGATGACCGCCAGTTCTGACTATCGTTGGCGCCCCCTCATCCTAACCTTCACCCCCCGAGGGGAGAAGGGGCTTTTGAGACACGTTCCTGGCGCCAAGCGCGCCGTTCGGGACTACGTGAGCCTGCTGGAAGGCAAGCGGTAGGAGTTGGTGGACGATGAGATATACCTGCGGCTTACCCAGGCTTCCACTCACCAGCAGATGTCAGGGAACCTGTTGATGATGTCGGACAGCTTCGTTGGCTGCCGCGGACTTGGGAAGATCATCGCTAGATGGCTAGACGTGACACTCTCCGACCACGACGTGCTCCAGCCCGATATCGTGTCTGTCCCCAGGGACAGGAAGAGCATAGTCACCAAAGACCGGGACCGCGGCGACCTGACTCTTGTTGCAGGGGCTGCGGATGGAGGTATCAAGCATGTTTGGTGATCTGTTCTCATCACCTGCAACCTACCATAGTCAGTCTGGGACTGAAGACGCGAGGATCAAGGATGGGGCCGATGTCTATTCCGCACAAGTCGCTTCGCGGGAATCGGCGGACACCGTGGCGTCGGTTGGGAGCGAGGGGAGGGCCAGTCGCGCTGTCAAGTTGACCGTTTCGCACTACATGAACCTGCCCGACTCGGAGGAGAAACGGTACGAGCTAGTAGACGGAGAGCTTCACATGGTCCCTTCCCCCACACCCGAACACCAGGACATCGCCATGAACCTGGCGTTGCTCCTGGCGGGTTTCGTGCGCGCCAACAAGCTCGGGAAGGTGAGTTGTGCACCTTTGGACGTTGTGCTTTCAGAGGAGGACGTGTTTCAGCCTGATTTGCTATACATCTCCAATGCCAGGCTTGGGATACGTACGCAAAAGAACATCCAGGGAGCCCCTGACCTGGTAGTGGAGATTCTGTCACCGGGCACAAGGGACCGGGACAGGAATATCAAGCGGTCCAGGTACGCCAGATTCGGAGTCAGGGAGTACTGGCTTGTCGACCCAGACGCCAGGAGTATCGAGGTGCTGAAGGCCACCGAGTCGGGGTTCGACACTGTGGGTGTCTACCCGGAGAGCACGGTCGCAGTTTCACCCTTGTTGGAGGGACTGCGGATAGAAGTAGCCGACATCTTTGGGTGACGCTATAGATGTTCACAGAAAGAACCGCAATCTGTAGGGACCCCGACCTGTCTGGACCCCTAGTTGGGCGAACACATAGGTTCGCCCCTACCCCGAAACATTACCTGAACGTCTATGGTTGCGGTGTCCGGAACTCGGGACATGCCGCACCGAGGCCCGCAACGACTCGCCAGAGCCCCTGCCCTTGAGCCAGTCTCAGCTAGGGAACGTTGCAGGGCCCCATGTCTGGGTCTGCAATGCCGCGATAGTAGTTCCTGCCCATCAGGTACTTTGTCTCGATTTCCACGTCGCGCAAGTATGGGGTAGGCATCACGTCGGGGTCGCGCTGAAGCAATGTCACCTCGACGGTGTTGCGCCCTTGCACCGGCCAGTGCTCCCTGTCGAGCTTGAAGACGTACCAGTAGCCCCTGGTCTTCTGGCGTGGTGAGCCCTTGCCGTAGAAATGGTTGACCGTACGCCGCAGCGAGTCCGGCAGCGCCACCCCGTTCAGCTTGACGGCGTATCTGTCGGCTTCTGTCGAGTCCACCACTCTCACTCGCAGAAGGACTTCGTGTACCCGACCCATGCTGTCCCACCGAGGGAGGTCGTCGCTGATCGTGAAGTACACCTTGGCTGGTCTGTTCACCTCCAGGTCCGCCGGGAGCTGCATGGTTATCCCTGCTTCGGCCTCCGGTCTCGGGAAACGCACCATCTCGGTAGGGACGAAGTAGAACTTGTCCTTGGACGCCATGATGTCCGGATGGAGCAGTTCGCGAAGCTTCTCGTAGAACGACGCGTCGTACGGCCAGAGGCCGTGCCAGTATGCGATGTACAGGCCGTCGACGCCCTGCGCCCAGTAGTTGGTGGCCGTAGCTCGCGTAACCTCGATAGGCGAGTGGCCAATCCTGTCCGAGTCCACAAGACTCTGAACGGTCGCGTGGACGCGGCAATTCGAGCCCTTCGCGGCCTCTACGAGGGGGCGGTAGTCGGTCATTGGGTCCACCAGCTCCGGCCCCTGAAAGGTGCTGCCAATCAGGACATCTACTACCCCCTGCTCGATCCACTCCTGAGGGTCCAGCCCAAGCGAAAGACAGCCCTCGATGCTGGCAGGGATTCGAATGGCGAGCTCCCGCTGTGGGCCGCTTCTCTTGACCGCCTCGTAAACGCGCTGGACCCACTCGGTCATTGTCTTGCGGCCCTCTTCCACCTCATTGGGATGGAAGAAGTTCGGGGAGTAGTTCAGCTGTAGCTCGAAGCCGTCGACAGGGTAGTTCGTCAGCACCTCGTCAATGAGGGCGAACCGCTCGTCTCTGACTTCCTGGTGCTTGAAATCCAGGCCGGTGTACCCACGAACGTTGGGATTGAGGTCGCCTTTCGCATTGATTTCAAGGTGCTTGTTGCTGAAGCGAAAGTCGGAGCAGCGCACATCCTCGCCGCGCTCGCCCGTCGGCGTCTGCACGAGGAGCGTCGGATAGAACAGCAGACCCTTGGCGTGAGCGCGGTCGCACACGATCCTTAGTGGGTCGTTGCCCTCCTCGATGAGATGCTTGGCGTTCTTGTGAGCGCGATGGAAGAGGATGTGGGGCCATTTCCCCACATTGTGCCCCCACAGCTCGCCCACCTTGGTGTCGTGCAGCACCGTACGCCCGTCTCCCAGACAGAACATCAGCGCCTCAATCGCTGTACCGGCCAACTCGTCGACCGCCGATTCAAACTCCTTCTTATGTATGGGCGGCTCATACTGGTAGATAAGCGGGTGGCGTCCGTCGTTGTAGAACATCATGCGTGGTTTCGCCATAGCTGGTCATTCCTCCTTCTGGGGAGCTTGCTTCTCGGTAAGTATACGCCATGTTCGGCCAGGATACTGGTGACGGTGAAGCGAAAGGTCATGCTCGAAGGCCCCCCAAGGGCACCATCCGTTGACGCGGCACGAAGAAGTGAGTATCCTGCCTTCTGGCGAGAGCTACTGGCGTATCGCGCGCTGCCCACCCGAATTGCCGGGCGCGCGGCCATCGGTCCGCCTGAGCACAGGAGGCTACAGATGTCAGCGAGACTGCGCATTGCACAGATAGGCATCGCCCACACACACGCGAACAACGCAGTCAATCCGAATTCTCGGCCGGTCCTGGAGAGTCTCAACGTGGAAATGGTGGGCATCTACGAGCCTGACTCCGCCATGTGGAAGGCCCGGCACGACAGGGCCGACTATGCCGGCCTGCACTGGTTCGACTCGGTCGACGAGATACTCGACGACCCCACCATCAGGGCTGTTTTCGTCGAGACGTGGCCGTGGGAGTGTCTCTACTGGGCGCGCAAGGCGCTCCTGGCGGGCAAGCACATCCATCTGGACAAGCCGCCGGGTCTGTCCCTGCCGATGTTGGGTTCCCTGTACGACGTGGCCGAAGAGAAGGGGCTCTTCATCCAGATGGGGTACATGTGGCGGTTCAACCCAGGCCTTGAGTTCCTACAGAAGACGGTGCGGGAGGGCCTCATAGGTCGCGTGACCTTCGCCCGATTCCGAGCGGGGAGCACCCCGGAGTACTGGCATCGCAATCACGTTCACCAGTTTCCAGGCGGCATCCTCCAAGAGGAGTCCTGCCATCTCTTTGACCAGGCGGTGGCGATGTTTGGCAGACCCGACCGCATCACGTCCTTCAAGCGCTCGGATGCGAGGGGCTACTCGGGAATGCCGCCCGGAGTAGACAACGCCGTAGTGGTGATGGAGTTTGACGAACAGGGCGCAATGGCCGTCATAGAGGCCACCGCCACGGAGACAGATCCGGGACCTCACCGGCGCGTCGAAGTCCACGGCCTGGAGGGCAGCATCGTGCTGGAGCCGATAGAGCCGCCCAGGATCGACCTCTGCTTGCGAGCAGCGAAGGGACCCTACAAGGCCGGCTGGCAGGAGATCCCAGCAGAGGACAGGCCCCGCTATGTCGCTGACCTGGAAGAGATGGCGCAGGTGGTTCGAGGGGAGCGCGAGCCGCGATTCTCGCCGGAACACGACCTCCTGGTCCACGAGACGCTTCTCAGGGCCTGTGGCGGGGTGCAGTGATCCCGAAGGGATGTTGGCCCATCAACGAGTACACTTCAACTATCTGCACGCTTCATAGCGCAACCTGGTGCAAGAGGAGGGGCAACCCAACAGAGATCGATCTGAGTTCCCCAAGATTCCACACTCAGGTGCCCAGACGCTGAACAAAGCCAATAATCCGTGTTGCCGTCGAGAGAACCCACTGCGGAGACGAAACCGACGCGGTTACTGTGGACAAGTCTTCTGTGTCGTAGGTGTAATGCTTCCTCTGTCGAAAGAGCCTGAGCAGATCGTTGCCATGCCCAACACCGCCCGGCAACCTCCTTAGCGTGCCAGGTATATACTGATGGTCTCTCGTATTCCTATGAGGCGTGGCGTAGCCTAGTCTGCCCAACTGGTCTCTAGCGTACAAGAAGGCTGCGTAGTAGGCCCGGTCGCAGGCCGTACGAACGGCGGCAGATGAACCTGCCCTGAGCACAAGCTCATTAGCGAGTAACAAGAAATCTAGCGGGTCTAGCTCTTTCGGAGTGGTCACACCGTACCAACGTCAAAGTAGATTCTGTCAGTCAAAGCAGCGCGTGAATTGGCAGAGAGATTATCTGCAAACTCCTGAGCTATTGGGTAAAAGCTACGTAGAATACGGTCGGCCATATCAAACGAGGTTCTCAACTTCAATACGACTAGGACGTATTTGGAATCGTCAAGTTCAGGGTCAGACTCGACTTGCACGTCTACGGTTTCCAATGGCCATTGACGCTCCAGTGCGGCTGCCTTGAGAAGCCTGAGCGTCCGCTTGAGCACCGTGACCCCAACGCTCCCCAGCAGTTGCGCGACATCATCAGGGATGTAGTCGGTGTCGAAAAGGGTGATGCGTCTGGATATGACCTCTGCGAGAAACGAGACGTGGATGTTTCCAGACTCCATCTCAATCGAAGATGGAAGCTGTCGTGGCGTGTGGGGGGCTAACCTAGTGTGGTAGACCAAACTGCACGTCGTGAGAGAATGGATCCAATCTCTCTCGTGCCACAGCATCGGTTCGTCTGGGAATGTGGGAAAAGCTTCCTGTATCGGGTTGCACTCCCACAACTGCCCAAGCCACTTTCTGACGGGACGCCCAACGGTCGCCTTCGTAGTCATGAGGAACTTTCACGCCTCCTTACGTAGGATTGTGACCGCTTGCTGGTTGCACGCAAGGCCTGAGAGGGAACCTTATCGGAGAACTTCCCGAGGAACCTAACAAACACTCTGTGTCTAACTAGACGCTGGCCTGAGACACTTACATCTAGAGAGAGGTTCACACGGTCATCATCCCTGGAGCTGAGTGTCAACGCTTCGAGGTGGGTAAACGGTGGTAAGGGCTCTGGCAGCTCCGACGGGAGTGTGATACGAGAGTCCCAACCTTCCTCCTCTTCATAGACGAACGTGCCTGTGCACTCGAACTCAACATCATTGGGGTATTCCTCCAACAACTCCGCTAGGGTGGATGCTGACTTGATCTCCGACGGTGGCCGGGGGTAGTCAAGAGCTTCATAGCTGAATTCAATGTGGTGTTCCGGGTCCACCTCTAGCACACAGGCGCGAATCGCATGCTTCTTGTAGTTCCTTCTGTAGAGCGTACCATACAGTACGCCCTGTCGGTTCGAGCCTGGTAGTGTGTAGGCTTGAGAGCCAGAGAATGCCCTGACGGCTATTCCGGGGGGCAGGACGGTGTGAACGACGATGCGCAGCCTCTGGCACTTATGCTTGTCGAGGTCTATGCGCTTGAACAATATCAACTCACCTTGTCTATGCTGTAGAATACGCTGGGCAGGAAGAGCACCCAAAGCATATCACTGGACGGTAGTTGTCGCAACAAGGGGTCCCGACGGCATTTCTGAGTGTTCTTTCCCATTTGCCGCAAGCGCTGGGGCTCCCAGGGCAATAGGTGTGATGTGTCGGCGAACGTACCCCTCGTCGTCCAACCTACACCAAGCCAGCTTGAGAATCACAGCTTGCTGAGCGAGGCCACTGCCGCTGTCCGTCGCCTGGTCGGCGGACCGTGGTGTACATGAATCTAGCCCAAAAGTGCCTGTAAACAGCCGGTATCCGATCATGTCTACGACGACTTCGGCGTTGGTCTGTCGTAGAGCTCCCAGGGAATGTCACAAGAACGTCGACCTTGAGATGCTCGTCTGGACGCGAGAGTGCCGATGACAGCATGCTCTTTCTAGAAAGGAACACCTATGCGACTGGTCTTGATCGGCTGCGAATACGTGGGGAAGACGACTCTGGCAAATGCTCTGAGGGAATGGGGACTCCCCCGAGGGCGTCGCTTCCACATGGACGACGGGGATTTCACGATTCCGGACTACCACCACCTGAGCCATGAAGAGCAAGAGGCGATGATGGCGCTCCCGCCGCTGCTTAAGGAACGGTTCCAGCGTATGCTGGTCCACTATCACCTGGACGTTATCGAGCGCCACGATGACTGCATCCTGAGCGGGTTCCACATCGAGGAGTTCATCCTTGGGCCGCGCTACTACCATCCTGGCTTCTCCGTGACGTACCATCGCCACCTGGAAACGAAACTGCCTTCGGACACGATACTGGTACGCATGACCACAAGGCCCGAGGTTATCCGCGCACGGATGAAGGCGGACCCCCATCCGTACCAGTGGATACAGCCCGAGGAAGTCGAGGAGATCCAGGCCGAGTACGAAGCGGAATTCACCAGGTCCTGGATTCGGCGAAAGATGGAGCTTGACACCTCTGAGACTGAGCCCGACCAGGTCCTGGACCGCTTCCTGGATGCCGTGCGCCCAGAGCTAAGCATCAGAGACCTGCTGCTCATGTCCTCGTAGGTTCACGACATCGCGTGGCCTACGACCGTTCAGATATGGAGGCGAAGCTGTCATGAACAAGCGACTGGAGATCGTGGAATCGGGCCTACTCTACGCGAACCCGTATCCCGCCGACTGGGCTATCCATGCCTACTATTCCAGGATTGTCGAACTGGAGCCCAACGAACTGCTGTGCGTCTACCGCCGCGCCTGTGCGCTGTATGGTGACGACGGGCGCTCCTGGGTGCTGCGCTCGACCGATAACGGCAGGACCTGGAAGGACGAGGGCTGCCTGTGGGACGGCTCGGAAGACGAGAAGCCATATTCATACGCGGCCACCAACCTCACGCGCACAAGCGACGGACAGATTGTGGTGTTGGGGCACCGTTTCCACCGTCCCAGGCCGGACATGCCGATGTACAACGACGCAACGGGCGGTCACTTGCCAGAGGAGGCGGTCCTGTTTCGCTCTTCCGACGGCGGACGAACCTGGTCGGCCCCGGAGGTCCTACGCAAGCCCGAAAGCCACCTGGTCCTCTATGACAGCATCACCGAACTCAGCGATGGACGCTGGTTCGTGACCTGCGACTATGACAGACAATGGGACGATCCCAACCCGCTGTCGCCGCATGTCTCGGCCATATTCTCGGACGACCAAGGCAAGACCTGGGGTGGGCGTGTGCCGATCGCAGGCGCAGGACGCGGCAGCGAGAAGACCTTCTGGCACACCCGGGTCGTCAAGCGCACCGACGGGCGGCTGATTGGGTTCCCTTGGACTGGCGACTCCACCGGGGCCAACTTCCTGACGCTTCACCGGGTCGAGGGAACGCCTGACGGCCAGACCTGGAGCGCGCCGGAGCCGACCACCCTTCAGGCCCAGACCAATCGAGCGGTGGACATGGGAGACGGGCGCCTGGCCCTCATCATGTCCGAGAGGGAGTCCGAAAGGCCGGGGATCTACATGGCCCTCTCCGACGACGAGGGCAAGACGTGGGACACCGATCGATGGGTGCAGGTCTGGGACGCCTACGGCCAAGACAGCCTGGGTGTGCCGCGCACCGACAAGTACCCGGCCAGCCACGACACCATCGCCTTCGGCGCCCCTGATGCGATCCGCCTGAGCGACGGCGACATCATGGCCAGCTTCTGGGCCGGTCAGCAGGGCCAGATGGTGGTCCGGTGGTGTCGCGTGAGGACGGCGTAGGGCTGGGCGAGGCTGTCTTCCACCCACCCCGGGTATCCCTCTTAGGGAAGGCCTGGCAGTAGGTCGATCTAGACGGTACCCTTGGCTGTACCCGTCATTCGGCATGTTGACCTGATTGAGTTGCCCTCTACGAGTGCTCCAATCACCTGTGCGCACCGCTCTATGCTCCATATGGTCATACTATAGCCACTGTACTTGCGCGTCCTGGGGCTGTCAACGCATTTGTGAGGGTTTGTCTATAATCGTACTTGACAAATATCCACCCATCAACTACAGTTAGGGTACGATGAACATAAGGTTTGCCGACATTGACCTAGACAGGCTGGAGGTCGATGCGAAATTCATTGCTGGATGGTCACAGGCAATAGTCAGGGCATACCGCCGAACGATCAACGAAATCCGGGCGGCGGAGGACGAAAGGGACCTGTACGCAGCGCGATTTGAGAAGCTGAAGGGTAACCGTTCTCATCAGTATTCCATCAGGCTCAATGACCAATACAGACTGATCCTAGAAATTGAAGGTGATCTGGACAGCAAGACTATCGTCGTAATCTCCATCGAAGACTATCACTGACACCGAGAAGGGTCACAAATCATGCCACAAAGAATACCCGCAGAGGGGTTCCCCCCTGGCGACTACTTGCAGGATTGGCTAGACCGCTGCAACTGGACGCAGACTGAACTCGCGGAGGTCATGGGGCGACCCGTCACTCTGATAAGCCAGATCATCAATGGTAGGAGTGGTATTTCACCAGAAACGGCACGCGAGTTGGCAGACGCCCTCGGCACGAGCGCTGAGTATTGGCTTAGGCTTGACGGGGCTCATAAGCTGTCCAAGGTTAGGCAGCCGGATGACGCAATCGTCCGCAGGCGTCGCATCTACTCTAAAACGCCCGTTAAGGAACTAATCCGTCGCAACTGGATTGAGCCGTCTAACAACGTTGACGTGCTTGAGTCTAGGGTCGCAAGGTTTCTGGGAGTCGTTAGCATCGACGATGAACCCATCGTCTTCGCGCACGCAGCGAGGAAGTCTACCCCATACGAGTCGGCTTCCCCCGCTCAGGTGGCATGGCTGCGACGGGCACAGCAACTTGCCGCCACCCTGGATGTCCAACCATATTCGCGAAGCCAGTTTGATTCTACAATCCGTGAGTTGAAGACCTTATTGCATGACGCGCGCGAGGCACACCATGTGCCTCGCGTCTTGGCAAACGCTGGAATACGATTCATGGTCATCGAGCACACCAACGGGTCGAAGATCGACGGAGCTTGTTTCTGGTTAGATAGCAACGCACCGGTTATCGCTGTCTCACTGAGATACGACCGCCTGGATAACTTTTGGTACACGGTTTTCCATGAGCTAGGGCACATCCGTAGTAAAGATGGGCTTAACAAGCACGCAACCTTGGATGTTGATCTCTGGGCCAAGCCTACCAGCGATAAGCCAAGCCATGAGAAAAAGGCTGATGAATTTGCAGTGGGAACCTTAGTACCGCAAGACGAACTCAATGATTTCATCGAGCGCGTGTCACCTATGTACTCCACGAGGCAAGTTGTTGGTTTCTCCCTGATCCACAAGGTGCATCCATCTATTGTGATAGGCCAACTGCAATACAGAGAAGAACTTCAATATTCGCAACTCCGCTCACTCTTAGTGAAGGTCAGAGACATAGTTACTTCCTCAGCATTGACGGATGGGTGGGGCCATTTGGTGCCCGCCCTTTAGTGGAAGAAGGGAATCGCGACAATGGGTTATACACTCAGGGAAGAACAGCAGGCTATAGCCAATCAGTACATAGAAGCCCACGACGGGCAACCAGCCCCTATTCGGGATATCGCGGCCTGGGCCATACGGAACAATCTTTGGCACCCTCAACCGTCGGACCTGGTGTCGCAGTGTGCTGAGCACATAGCGCGAGCTATGCGTGAGGAACTTTACATTGACCCGCAAGGCCGCAGAGTCAGATCCAAACACGCCGCCCGAATCGAGCAAGAGGGGAAGCAAACCACTTTTTGGGCTGACATACGAACTGCTCCGCATGAACATATCGTGATTGCGTTCCGGCAGCGTAGGAAGCAGGTCGTTGATGACTGCCGGAACTTGAAGCTCGATGTGGACAGCTACAACGAGAACCGCAAACCCAACACGCAGATTCCAATGAGCTTCGACTTTACTCAGGACTTGGCGGAGATGGCGGCGGCGGAAGCTGCCTAGGTTAGGTCGCGCTCTTGTTCCCTCTTGCCTCAGCTGCCTTGCGGGCTATCTCGTTTCTCTGCGCGGCAGTCAGAGACTTCGCCCGCGCAGGGCCGCCTTTCTTGCCACCGAGTCTACCGAGGGCGACAGCGGCAGGATTCTTCCCCTCATCTGGCTCTGGCTCGGACTCTCCGGTAGCCTCTGCCACGATAGACGCGGCTAGCTGATTTGTGTCTCGCGGTCGCTTTTTCTTTGAGCGCTCAGGCATACTCTCAGTATGCCGACTCGCTCACTGCCCGTGGGGGCTTCCCAATTTCAAATTGACCCACTACGGAAGACCGTCATCCACCTGCGGCGAACTAGCCCGTCGCAGGCGGAGAGGATCGTGAGCGAACCTGCCGTGCCGCGGCAAAAGAGCGTGACGTGCCCTACGCCGACAGCGGCGCGACCCTTTGCACGTCGAAGCCCTCGGGGCGCACGAAGTCCTTGTAGCGGGTCTGTATCTCCACGCCGTTGATGCTTCGGGTGAAGCCGGCTCGCGGCTCGAATCTCTTGCACTCTACCTCAAGCACATTGTCGCCGCGCTTGAGCAGGTCGATGGGGAGCTTGTACCGGAACCAGTGGGCCGACATGCCAGGAGGCGCTTGGACGTCCATGCCCGCTCGGAGCCGCACCTGCATCTCCAGACCACGCTCGTCGGTGATCTCGGCATCCTCTATTGGCAGGACCCTGCCGTTGAAGCGAGTCTCTATCTCGTCGTCGATGCAGTAGTAGGAGTACCTTATGGTCAGGATGGGCTTGCGCATCTCCCCGTCCACCTTGGCGCTCTTGATGTCGTCGGCGACCCAGATGTTGACCGAGGCCGTCTTGCCCTCCTCGAGGTCTACCGGCGCCTGGCGGTGTGGCGTCGTTGTCGGCTCGTCCGGCTTTCCCTCCCTCGGCTGGGTTATGTAGCGTTTGGTGCTGCGTACATGGACCTCGGGGTGAGCCAGCTCACGAAGCATCTGGTACTCCCTCTCGGCGAACGGCCATAGAAGGTATCCGTGGTACTGCCCGGAGTACCCCTGCCACCGAAGGGTCTCGTTCAGTGCTCTGTACATCTCGATGCTGGGTAGACCGACCCGCTCGTCGTACACGCGCCGGGGCGGGCGGTAGTACGCCGCGCCGCCCGCCGCGTTCGCGGCCTCGGGCAGCCAGGGCGCTTGAACCCCGGTCTCGCTCAGTGTGCGCGGGTCCTGGCCGACAACGTAGTCGAGGCTGCCTTGCTTGAACCATGCCTCCACGTCCAGACCCATTGACAGGTTCTTCTCTCGCAGCAGGTCGACACGCGCCATGACAGGGATCTCTCGCCCCTGCTCCTTGCCGATCTCGTTCGCCAACGAGCGTACCGAGGCGACGAAGCCGTTCATCGTCGGGATGTTGTCCTGAGTCTCGGCCTGCTTGAAGTATGCGCTGCCGAACATGAAGTCAAGCTCGATTCCGTCGGCGCCGTAGTCCGCCAGGACCTCCCTGATGATCGCCAGCTTATCCTGTCGGACCAGCTCGTTGGTGTAGTCGTAGGACCACTCGTTCCTCGGTCCTTCGCCGATGCAGACCTCGGCGCCGTGGTCCCACTTCAGCTTGCCGCACCGCTCGCTGTAGCGAGGCGAGCCGTCCTGTAGCTTTATGCTCGGGAAGACCCTGATCCCCAGCTCGCGTCCCCGCCGGATGACCTCGCGCAACTGGTCGGTCCCAAGTCGCTTCCCTTCCTCCACCATGCGCATGATGCGCCAGTCGATGAAATTCTCCCAGACCTCCTTCTGCTGGCCGATGACCCGCCCTACCTTGCTCTGGTGGAAATAGACGTCCGCGTAGCCCAGGCCCAGCACCAGCAGGTCCACACCAGTCCCTGCCACCTCGTTGGCAGGCCATTCCAGCATGTGGATGCTCGCGGGCGGCTCCACCCTCTTGCCGTGGAAATGATGCGCGTCGTTGTAGTAGATTAGCCGTGGCTTCTTCATCTCGGGCTCCTCCTAGTGGTTTCCGAGCTCTGTGCTGCCGTCGTTGTCCGCTGTCCTCGGCGCCTTCGCAGAGCGGGCGCCCTCAGCAGTCGCGGGATGCTCTCTACCCCCTCGTGTACCGCCCTATCTGCTGCGCGTACCAGTCTTTGCCTAAGTTTGCTGCAAAGACCGATGCCTCGTCTTGGCGTAAACAATCGCTTCGTACTGCTGGGATGTTCGCCGTCGCCGAGGTCTGAACTTCACGTGTTTTACTCGCGCCCGTTTGGCATGCCTCTCGATCCAGGCGTCGGTCTTACGTTCTAACATGTAGGAGATGATTAAGAACGGATATGATGCGCCGTGACTTGCATATTCGGCGAGCTTCGGCATCAGTTCTTGTTTCAGCCTCTCTTCATGAAACATACCATACCATCCGACCACCCATTTCCCTTTCGTAACGGTGGAACCATGTATTGCGCATTCGTACGCAGCAATGCGGTGCTCGGAAAGGTTCCGTCCTAATTTGCAGTAGCGGTTTGGTCATGGAAATCGCCCACAGCCACGGATCATTTGGCTGGCAAACTTCTTTCCTCACGCCAGCACTGGCAGCCGCCGCTGAACCCATTCGTCCCATATGGGCCAGACATTTCTGCTGCCTCACGTCGGCCAGCATCTGCGAATTCGTTCTTGGAGGCTGACAACTGGCTCTTGGAGGCCGACGATCAAGGCCAAGCGGTCGTCTCAACTCTAGGGCTTTGGTGCAACAACTGTAACCCAACCGGTAGCCCGCTAATCAATTACACCCCGGCGACGACGACGCACCTCGGGTGAAGCTGGAGTGTCCGCGCGAACCTCGTCCCGTGGTTGCCCGTCCCGATGATGCCGACGCGGTATTCCTTGCCGTCAGTCATGGTGGTGAGCCTTTCACGTCAGACAGAAGTATTGCCAACGGTTCCTGAGAACGCGCCAAGAGGCGGATCCTAGTTGTGTGGTGTGCGATTGGTATGCTTGGGCGCAGTACTCGCGTTCCAGATCTTGAGATACGATTCGCAGAGTCTATTGAATAACCTGGGATGCTTGTTTCGGCGAACTATGAATATGGGGCGTCCCGCTGCCTCCATGAATGGTCCCCAAGGTTCCACTCGAATCCATCCCCCCTTGTCACAAGGGTTGAATATGATCATAGGAAGCAGAGGCCCGTCGAACACCTTCACTTCTCGCACACCTTCTTGCTCCAGTCGGCTGATAGCCCGCTCAATATCAGACTTGATATTGTTGGGGGTAATCTTCGAGAAAAGCTTTCCGTGGTGGTGTAGATAACCATCCGGCCTAGGGGATAGTAGTATCAGTTTCTCGATATGTCGTCCTGCATTTGCCAGTCCAAGTTCGCCGCTAGATCCTACTTTGGTTGCTGTATGCCAGGTCACCCAGACTCGCTTTGCAGCGGCAATGTCATCTGCTACGGATGGGGAAGCGGTTCGGTCCTGATAGAACTCCACGCGCTGCGTCCATCGTCCACAGACCCAAGCACCGACCACAAACATAATCACTCCAACCAGTCCAATCAGATAGTGATGCGCGACGGCAAGTGCACTTGCGCCGAAGGCCAGTACCGCGGTCACTAGACATTGCACCCAATTCGCAATGACATGGGCAACTAGGGCTGATAACGATAAGTCGGTAAGTCGAAGCCACCTGCGCATATGGTTAACTGTACCTCACTCCAATAGGTAACACTAGGGCAAGGAAGCCTTTTGCGTCCATACCTCTCCGTTCCGCAGTTGCCCCATATTGGCTACCCCCTCGTGTACCTGCCTATCTGTTGGGCATACCACTCTCTGCCCGTGACCTCTTTCTTGCGTGTACATGCGGCCTGGCACGGGGATGGTTCTAGGTCATCATGGCTTGCTCCTTCTCGTGTCCTCACGTATGGTCTGTCTGGCAGTGACCATTCTGAGATAAGAGAGGCACGAGGCCCTGGCGGCGGCTCCAACGCCCGACAATCGAAAGCCGTTCCAGTATCATGACCTCCGGCCGGCGCCAAAGATGACCCACATCGTTCAGGAGACTGAACTTGGATTCTCTGCCTAGCGTGCCGTTGCAGTCGAGCCACATGCGAACTGTGCTGTCGACTGTCCTCTTCATTCCTCCCCGATACCCGGGGCTTAGCGCGTGAAGGTACATACTCCTGTCACCTTTCGGCAACCTGAAGCTTACCGTGTAGATCTTGCCAGATTCTCCCTTGAGTTTGTGCTGTTGTTCGTGTTGAACATGAGAGTCACGCAGGAATCCATCCACCTCTTCCAAGAAGGTCGCTGGTTCGTAGGCCCTGGACGTGTAGATCAAGTCACTAACCCCTTTTGCCGCCCCTATGACGTCTAGCAGGAGTTCGCCTACCTCATTGACGCCGCCTTCTCGGATAAGCTCCCCGCGTATCAGTCCAACCCCCAAGCCATCCGCAATCGTTTCTGCCGTCTCTCGTCTCCTAGAGGAGGCAGACATATCGAATCCTTGCGCCTGTAGATGCCGAATGGTCTCTCCCAGATCCGTCACCCGAACCAAGCCAGGTGAAGGCTCTTCGACAAATACGTCAATTCGGTCATTGTCGCGATACAGATAAGGCGTGATGACGTGGATGCGACTGCCCGATGTCAAGCATCTGAACTCGGCCCCCAAATGCTGGATGTACCTTTCCGTTGTGTCTGCACATGTTAGTGTCATGGTCAATCCTCCCTACCGGACGTCATCCAGCCCAAGCTGCAGGACAGGTAAGGCCATGACCTTACCTGTGAAGGATATGTCACACTCCTTGCAGAATACTATGAACGCCCGTTCTACATCCATCGATATGTGTTGATGTGGCGTGTGGGCAAACCTGTCACGACACTTGTTTGTCCATCGATGCATGTGTGTACCAGGTCGCCATTTCTCGTTGTTTGTGTGCTTGTTCCCATGGCTTCTGTTGATGCACAGGCCCCGTATACGGAAGTTCCTGCTTGCGACCAGAGCAAAGGTGATGCGCGACGGTTCCTTCAGATTCACAGTTGCGTGGACACGCAATTCAACAGCGAAGTCGTGCCGCACAGGAATCACGGCCTTGGCAAACGGACCCGTGGATGGATCGTATTCCCACTTCAGATCACCGTCGATACTCTTCGGGGCCGCTGAGATTTGGTCGGCTTCAGCCTCGGTTATTAGCGGCTGCGGCACAACTTGCTACCTCCTACTGAGCAATCTGCGCTATCTTACACAATCCAACCACCACATGCGGCATTTGACTCCGCGCTCTCTGAGGTGGCTCCTACCTCGTGTACCTGCCTATCTGTTGGGCGTACCACTCTTTGCTTGTGACCTCTTTCTTGTTGTACATGCGGCTAGGCACGGGGATGATCCGAAGGCTGCGGTCCGCAAGCGGGAGCCTGACAGGCGCGTGGCCTTGCCGGTGCGATTCCCGGATCGCGATGGCCATCTCCAGCACCTTGCGGCCGTTGTCGCCGCTTCCTCTCGGCTCAATGTCCATTTCGAGGGCGTCAACCATCGACTGGATGGTGCCAAGCTGCCGGCCTCCCCCACGCTCCCATCCCTCTTCATCGAAGGTGCCGAATCCTTCGTGAAGCCTCTCGGTCTCTGGGAATACACCTTCCATCTTCTTGAGGTCCGCCCATGTTGGCCTTTCCACGCCCTCCTCGGTCTTCCACATGTGGAGGTACTGGCCGTCACTATGGAACACGCCGTGGCTGCACAGCACCTCGAATCCGAACCTAGCGGTGTCCTTGCGGTGCATAAACGCCTCGATGCCGTTCACGAAGCGAACGTACCCGGCGCCGCCCTGATCGTAGTCGCTCGCGGGGTCGTCTGCCACCCAGCCGGTGATCCACGCCACGTCGGCGTCGTCGGCAAACATGCGTATCAGGCTGAACACCTGGCAGCCTCCGCCAGACATCTGAGTGCCGCTGCCCTGCATGAAGCTGATGCTCTGCACGTCGCCCAGCTCGCCTGAGTCGATGATCTCCTTTGCCTTCCAGTAGAAAGGGTGGTTTCGCTCAAGGTCGCCGCTACCGAACTTGATGCCCCTCGACGCGCACTCCTCAACCATGCGGTCTGCTTCTGCCAGCGTGGCCGAGATCGGCTTCTCACAGCATATCGCTTTCACACCGGAGCGGGCGCACCCGATGACGACCTCCGGGTTCACGATAACCGGCAGGATAGCTGAAGCGATGTCGACCTTCTCCTTGCGCAGCATCTCGCGGTAATCACTGTAGCCTGGGACATTGAAGCGCTTGCAGAAGATCTCCAGGTTCTCGGGGTCGGTGTCGGCGGCGGCGACGACTTCGGTCGCGGGGTTGAGGTGGTAGGCCCTCGCGTGTTCGGTCCCTTTCCTGCCACACCCCACGACTCCGACGCGGTATTTGGCTTGTGTCATGTTGGGTTCTCCTGGTTGTGGACTCTTGATATGGCCGATTCTATGGATGTTCAGACAAGGAACCGTGACTTGCACAGGCCCCGACTCGACGGCGCCGGGATTGGGCGAACACACGGGTTCGCCTCTACTCCGAAACAATACCTGAACGTCTCTAGACGTAGTTGACGTGGATCTCGACGTGCCGGATGACCAGCGGGGGCCTGATTCGCGGATCGCGGTCCACAAGCTGGACCTTGCCCTCGTGAGGGCCCAAGCCTGTTTGTTCGGGCTCAAGTGACCATACCAGCCAGCCATTCTCGTCCACGTCGGATGGATCGTTGGGGTCTTGGGCAGCAGCGTTTCGGATAGTCGGGTCTCCCAGATCCTCGCCGTCGAGGGTCACCTTGACCCGGTCCGCTGGAGAGAGGTGCTCAAACTCGATCTGTAGCTCTATGCCCCCCAACGCGCCTGCCCTCGACTCTTCGTCAACGTTATCGTGAACGGGCACGTGGAACTTCGGGCCGTCTCCTGTCAGCGTTCGGTAGAGAGCTACCGGCGTTTCGGCATACAGGCGGTCGTGCATATCCGCGCCTTCTCGCAGGTTGTCCTTGGGTACGTTGGTCCCGTGGACCGAGGCGTAGACCTTGTTTGTGCGCCTCAGTGTCTCCGGGGCGCCGATGGTAGTCAGCAGGTTGCGTCGGGTCTGCTGGTTGGCGTGCCAGTTGAAGATGTAGATGCCGTCGGCGCCCCGGTCCCAGAACTCTGTGCACGTGGCGCGAATCCAGGCGTCCCTCCACTCCTTGTGAGGCAACAAGCGTCGCGCGCGCAGCCTGAAATCGGTGTCCAGGCCGGGGTAGAGCTTCACGCCGCTGCCCTTGAGTACGCTCTTGAACGCCTCGACCTCGACGCCGGGATCGGCGCCCGAGTTCCCCGAGGGAATCACGATATCGCATAGACCCTCGTTGGCCCAGGTCTCGATGTCGTACCCGATCCGCCTACACGCCTCCATCGTCGCCGCCACGCGCACCGCAAGGTAGAAGGGCCTGCCGCGCTCCCGGGCTAGCTCGTCCGTCATCTGGCGGACCGCTCGCTGCAAATCGGTAAGGGCGTAGCGAAGCCGGTATGTGTCATTGGTGGGAAGATGGAACGCGTGGCGCTGCCAGTCCAACTCCAACCCGTCCCAGTCCGCCAGGCGACAAGCCTCGGCGATGTACTGTAGCCTAAGCTCCCGCACCTCCGGGATCGCAAGATTCCACGAGGTGGAGACCCAGGGCGGCACCTCGTTTCCAAGGCACCACTCAGGATGGTCCTTTCGTGTCTGAGTCAGGCCACTCGCCACAGTCGTCGTCATGTCCTCGACCGCAAGAGGCTTGCGCGTGCTGTGCATCCACCATGCCGGGTCGTGCTTGTGAGCCACCTCGCCGCCAGGACCTACACTCCAGAAGTGGTTGTCGTTCACGCGCACGGACGCCCATACATCCACTCCAATCTCGCGTCCTCGCTTCACTAACGCCGCGTACGGGTCTTCACCCCGCTCGAACATAGCGCGGATATTCTCGGTCCGGCGCATCCTCGAGACCGTCTCGTAGACCCGGTTGACCGAGTCTCCCACCATCGGGATTGCACGGGACGGCCACTTGGCCTCATCCTGCCCCACGCACCAGAAGTGTGCGCCGATCTGAGTGTCCCTTATCGGGCTGTAGACCTTTTCCAGGAACTGCTCCACCGACTGAGGGTATTCGGAGTAGCCGAGAGGTCCACCATCCCAGTTGTAGATGATACGGTACGAGGGGGACGACTGCCTCGTCTCGGTTTCAGCGGCATCTGTGAGGGTCTGCTGCATTGTACTCCCCTTCTGATTGAGAGCCACGGAGTGAGGCAGAGCATGCCGTGCCCCACCCCACGACTCGGCCCTTTTCTGCGTAGCCGGGCCTTTCGGTCTATGGCTCCCTCTTGTGCATCTTCATCTGCTCACGGTACCATTCCACGCCGCGAACGTCCTTCTTGTAGTTCCAGCGCCATACCTCCGGATACATCATGATGCCACGGTCTTCAATG
>SDBU01003005.1_pt1 | contig 21797 bp, 19 predicted proteins | sample 2277071 | NCBI WGS metagenome assembly SDBU01 (sample SAMN10397929, study PRJNA504765) | marine sediment metagenome | isolation source: marine sediment core GS08_GC12, 126 cmbsf | place: Arctic Ocean: Gakkel Ridge, Loki's castle | collected 2008 | reverse complement strand
CAATGGCAGCGAGCAGCTGGCCAAGGAGTTACAAGACCACGTCAAAGCTCTCACCGCTCCCTACAAGTACCCCCGGCTCATCGAGTTCGTCGAGGAGCTACCGAAGACCGCCAGTGGCAAGATCCGGCGTGCGCAGCTGAGAGAGCAGGAAGAAGCGGACGGATAAGACAGACATTGCTACCCCTTCGAGACCCTAGATGCGACCGGATCCAAATATTCCACGCCTGCGCTTTTTCGGCACGAAAGCACTGCGCAGATCTTCCTCGCTGTAGGGTCCTTGTGCTCCACCATCGGTTGCGTATTTGAAAAGAGCAACTGCGAACACCTTTGTCACAGCGGAGGAAATCAACAATACCGCCACGCCAAGCAGTATGCCGGCAATGATGAGCGTAATTCCAACTGCGGGCACAATGCTGTAAGCGTCGGCTCCCATCATCGCCAGAGCGATTGCCGGAAGCAAGAATAGAAACGTGAGAATCCCGATTGCGAAGTCGCCCGTTACCTGTTCGGCCCATCGCTGTTTGAAGACCTTGGCGGAGCGCTTGAGCGTCTCCACCGGACCAAGACTTTCGGTCGCGATAACCGGTATCACGAAGAAAGTCACGAGACCCCAAACCAAGTCGAAGACCTGCGTCACAAGCGAACCTGCACCGGGTAGGTAACGATCGGCCAGCGCGTCCAGAATCCGTATGATCAGGTACACCGTCGCTGCGAACACTGACCAGCCGGCTATCGCACGCATGCGTTTATCTGCCATTGCAATCCCCATTGACACGGTGACGTCTTCGCCTTCAAGGCTCCTCAATACTGAACAGACGAGCGCAACGTTGAAATACACTGTCACAAACGTGCCCAGATAGAGCAAGACCAGCGCGGGGACCACGATGAGCCACTCTGGCCCGCCAACAGCGACGATCGCTGCGACAGTGAATCCGGCAGCGATGATCGTCACGACCAGGCCAACTACTGCGAGAAGCGGAAAGACGATCAGTGTCGGCTCCTCGAGCATGAAAAGCCAGCTCTTCTTCGATAGCCGCCAACCCCTGGATATCCGACTCATCAAACCCATATCGTCACGATCAGCTTACTCTGGATTTGAGAAAAAAAGAAGTGAGTACCTGGGGACAACATGCGATAATTTGATCATGCCCAACCGCCTAGCCAAAGAGACCAGTCCTTACCTCCTTCAACACAAGGACAATCCGGTTGACTGGTATCCGTGGGGTGAGGAGGCGTTGGGCAGGGCCAGAGAGGAGGACAAGCCGATCTTTCTGTCTGTCGGGTATTCGGCCTGTCACTGGTGCCACGTTATGGAGCGAGAGTCATTCGAGGACGTAGAGGTTGCTGCCTACATGAACGAGCACTTCGTCCCCGTGAAGGTCGACCGAGAGGAACGGCCCGATCTCGATGCCGTATACATGGATGCCGTTCAGGCGATGACGGGGCGCGGCGGCTGGCCGATGACAGTCTTCCTTGATACCGATGCCTTACCGTTTTTCGGAGGCACTTACTTCCCGCCAAGACCTGACGGGGGGATGCCCGGATTAACCCAGTTGATGGAGACCGTTGTCGATGTCTGGAAAAATCGTCGAGATGATCTTGAAAGCGCAGCTCTGGACGGGCTGAACAGCCTCCGGAAGGCATCCAGCTTCCACCCCACGGCCGAGGAAGTAGACCCAAAAGAGCTTAACGAAGCTCAGTTCCGGCTGCACGATGCATTCGACAGCGTCAATGGCGGCTTCGGCGGAGCACCGAAGTTTCCGCTCGCCTGTGTGCTCGAGTTCATGTTACGCAGATATATCGGCGGTCATGATGAGAACGCCCTGGGAGTAGTGAGCCGGACGCTGACGGCAATGGCGGATGGCGGAATTCATGATCAAGTTGGTGGCGGCTTCGCCCGTTACACGGTCGACAAGCGCTGGCTGGTACCCCACTTTGAAAAGATGCTCTACGACAACGCTCTGCTGGCTCGCTCCTACCTCCATGGCTGGCAGGTCACAGGAGACCCGTACTTCCGCGAGGTGTGTGAGCGTACGCTGGACTGGGCGTTGCGAGATATGTGCGGGCCTGAAGGAGGCTTTTACTCAGCCATGGACGCAGACTCGGAGGGAGAGGAAGGAAGGTTCTACGTCTGGTCGCTCCCGGAGCTGAGAGAACTGCTGGGCGACGACTCCGAGGCGATGATCCAGTACTGGGGTGCCACCGAGCAAGGAAACTTCGATGGGAATAATATTCTTTACGTCGCCGACCGCAGCGCCGCAGATATCAAGCAAATCGAGCGAGCGAACGCAATCCTTCTCGATGCCAGGTCAAAGCGTGTCTGGCCCCATCTAGACAAAAAACGGATCACATCCTGGAATGCGTTGATGGTTTCCGCGCTTGCCGATGCCGGGGCGATCTTTGGACGGGATGACTATCTGCATGCCGCCAAGAAATGTGCCTCATTCCTGCTGGAGACGATGGTTGACCCTAACGGCACTCTATTGCGTTCGTATTCACAAGACAGGGCACAGATAAGCGCCTTCCTCGAAGATCATGCGTACATGGTCGAAGCGCTGCTGACGCTCTACCAAGCTACGTTCGAAACCCGATGGTTCAAGGCTGCGCGAACTCTTGCAGACACGATGATCGAGCACTTCGCGGATAACGAGAACGAGGGATTCTTCACTACCTCCAACGACCATGAGCAGCTGATCGTTCGGCTCAAGGACTTCCAGGACCATCCGATTCCCTCGGGAAACTCATCTGCCGCGTCAGGCCTGCTCACACTGGCCAAGCTGACCGGAGACAAAGACTATGAAGAGAAGGCAACCGGAGTCTTCCGCCTGTTTCACAGAACCGCCGTAAGCAACTCGGAGATGTTTGCTCATCTTCTGAGCGCACTGGATTTCCACTTCTCGTCTGTAAAAGAGGTCTCATTAGTGGGCGGAGGCCTTCAACAAATGCTTGACGAATTCCGCAGCAGTTACCGGCCAAACGCAGTAATAGCAGCTTGCACATCAGCCGCAGAAGAAGATGCCGCAGCCATTCCACTATTGCAGGACAGACCACCGGTCGACGCCGAGGCGACAGCCTACATCTGTGAAGACTCGATCTGTCAGAGTCCGATTACGGACCTGAACGACTTGAAGTCCTCGCTCTAGCTCTAGTGGACTGAAATCAAGCGCTCACGATCGCGATAGCGATCATGAACAGCGTCAGAAGAAACGCCCAAAAGGCAGCTTTATCGGGGCGAGCCGCAATACTGCTCGTTGCAACTATTCGCCTCGATCTGCGACGTTCGCGCTTAGGTGGCGCAAACTGGCTGGTTGGTGTCATTTTGTACATCTAGCACCTCTTTGATGTCGCTTTCGGGGTTAGCTGTCGGGCTGGCGTTCAAAGAGTTACGCCCCGCCTCAGATGCATTCTCCCGCCCATGCCGGACGTAGAATGTTTGCCGAGACTGTTTGCCCCTGCGGTCTACTAAACCGCACTGGTTCCCCCGATCTACCCGAGCCCCATTGGCCAAGATAGATTCAGCGTTTATTTCTACAACATTCGCACTCCCAAGCCGAGTAGGTTGTGCGAAAACGAGTGCAGATCCTAGCAATTTGCGTATTAATTCGAATTCAACCGCAAGCGAACCTGCATTATTGGCACAGAGCTAGCCAGCGTTTACGGACTGCCAAAACTACACGCGTAGGCCTGTTCCCCGCTAATTCGAGGCTGGCCTACGCAGCTCTAATGCGCTCGGCTTCAGGTATGCGTGAGAGCTGTGCCAGAGCCTGAGTTTCGATCTGACGTACGCGTTCGCGGGTAAGCCCCAGATCGCGTCCGATTTCGTCCAGCGAAGACGGTTGACCGCCGGCAAGGCCGAACCTGCGCATCAGCACCTCGCGCTCACGGTCCGTGAGACGATCGAGCAGCGTCGCTACCGCCCTCATAGACTCGGAGCCTGACGCCATATCTACAGGATCGTCTGCTCCCTCGTCTGCGAGTAGCTCGCCGAGCTCGGTGTCAGAGTCGCTTGTTGCCTGGGCGTGAATACTGGCCGGCGTACGAGATGACAAACGGATCAACTCGATCTCCTCTTTGTCCAAGCGAGTTCTCGATGCAATCTCCTCGATCGACGGCTCACGCCCCACTTCGGCCTCGATCTGGCGCATTGCTCTGTTAATGCGTATCAGGCGCTCGTTGATGTGCACAGGCAAGCGGATCGTCCTCGAATAGTTGGCGATCGCGCGCTGCATGGACTGCCTGATCCACCAGGTTGCATATGTGGAAAACTTGAAACCCTTGCGCCAGTCGAATTTCTCGACTGCACGATTCAGCCCCAGAACACCCTCTTGAATGAGATCGCCGAAATCAACTCCTTGGTTACGATACTTAGCGGCAATTGATACAACCAGCCGCAAGTTGGATTCGATCAGCTCGTCCTTGGCCCTCAGGTCTCCCTTTTCAACTCTTTTCGCCAGTCGCTGCTCTTCCTCGCGACTCAAGATCCTGTGACCGCCGGCCTGGTTCAGGAAGAGCTGCACAGAATCCGCTGTAAGCGCAGCCTGCATTGCTGCCTCAGCGTCAACCGTGCCGATGTTGTCGTCCTGGTGTACCTCGACCTCACGCTTCGTAAGCTCGGCGCGCAACGCCTCCACATGCTCGCGGTCCAAATCAAGGGCCTCAGCAAGGCGCTCGATCTCGCGAGCATGAACGACGCCCTCACGAGCTGCATGCTCTATGAAGGTCTCGACCTCCGGCCCAAGCTTGGAAAATTTACCGTTATTATTTTCGTTTGTTAACATTCTCTTAATACGTCCTTTTGCATGAATACGGGCGACACATTGGTCGCCCGCGACTATTCCTTGCCCACTTATTCCGAGGTTAGCCACACAATTATACTAGGGTACGCGACTTTTGCAAGTCCTAATGTGACCAAACGCACACGATACAGGCCCCTGTCACAATCAGCCCGTTCTTTCCTGTTTTATAAACATACGCCATTTCGGCCAAACAGTTACAAGTTTTTATGCGCTTTTTAAATTGAAAGAGAAGGTCGGAGTCTTTAACCGGCTGGTCTGGCGGTTGACAGCGCAAACCTGCCCGCGCTGTCTGTGTACCAGTCACTGAGGCTGAGACCGGCCTCTTCATACGCCTCTTCCACGGTTTCTCTCGTGAACTTGCAGCTTATCTCCGTTTTTATTTCATCCCCGCATTTGAAATGGATTGTTTGATCGAGTACACCAACGCATACCGAGTGATCCTCAAGGCACCTGAGACGCATCTCGATGCAGGAGAGCTCCTCGTTGAAGAAGGCGACATGTTTGAATTGGTCGGTATCGAATTCACCGTCAAGCTCTCTGTTGATGACATTCAGAATGTTCTTGTTGAATTCTGCGGTAACCCCGTTTGCGTCGTTGTACGCTGACTCAAGCTGGCTCCTTGGCTTGACCAAATCGGTTCCAAGCAGCAGGTGATCGTTCTGGCCCATCAAACCACAGAGGTTCCGCAGAAAGTCGACCCGATGATCGGGGTGGAAGTTGCCGATTGTTCCACCCAGGAATGCAATCAGCCTGCTTTCGCTCTGGGGAAGGCAGGTTAGATCCTTCTCAAAGTCGCCGATCATCGCAGTGATCTCGATTCCCGGATACTCAATGGCAAGCTCGAACGCTGAACGGTGAACGATGCTCTCGCTGATGTCGACGGGGACGTAACTGCCAAGAATCCCTTCTATTTGCATCGCATTCAGCAGTGCGCGAGATTTCGTAGAAGAGCCGGATCCCAACTCGACAAGCTGTTGTGGGCGACACGATTCGATGATCCGATCTGCCTCGGCCTCGAGTATTTCATGCTCGGCACGCATCGGGTAATACTCGGGCTGGCGGGTGATCTCCTCGAACAGATTTGACCCCTGCTCGTCGTAGAAGTACTTGGAGGGAATCTGCTTCGGGTTTGACGCCAAGCCTCTGCGGACATCTTCGGCCAGATCGGAGAACGGTTCGGTGACTGCTCCCGCATTGCTGAACGAAATGGCCCTATCAAGGGTCTGTTCACTGGTTTTAGAAGACAATCAGCGTGCTCCCCACACCTGGTCACCGGTTTCCCTCAGCCGACGCCCATGAGAGTACCCAATATCGTCCTCGAATCCTAGGGGTCCATCACCTTTTTTATGCAGTACGCATCCTGTCAATCCCCTCTGGCCCGACGGACCAGAAAGTGAAGACACTGCAAAGAACAAAACGAGAACATGACAGGAAGGGGGGATCCGAGAGAGCCGCCAAGAATTTCTCAAAATAAAAAGCGTAACTATTTCACCACTATTTCATCTTACTTAGTAGAAGGATCGAAGAGCGAGGGAAAAATGATGACCACGCTAGACAGGAATCTATACAGGGAAGGAACCCGAGTTTCGGTTGGGATGCTCTTGGGACGGCAGAGAATCAGTGTGCTGTGCCAGTATCTGAAGCCAGTAGGACGCGGAGGCCTCCACTACGTTGCCGATATGGCTAGTGGAAACACCGTTACTGTCCCGATCGAAGACATTCGCAGGCTCCACTAAAAGAAAACCCAATGATTTGGGTTTTCTATGCCGAGGCGGTAGCTAACGGCACTCCCCAAAACTAGCTACGAGGCCCGCTTTCGCGACCCTGCATCCCCTTCGCCGCTCACTTCGAAAGCAGGCTGACAATAAGTTCTGCGTGATGAATCAAATTGCCCGTTGCAAGATAGTGATCGATGACCTGTTTTTGTGCATCCTTGCCCAGTTGCTGCGCCAGAGGCCTGTCTTGAAGCAGCTTGGTAACAGCTTCACCGAACTGCTTCAGGTCTTTTGGGTCATCTATCAGAATTCCGTTGACCCCATCCTCGATCTGATCCTGCATCCCTCCCACGGCGCTGGCAACCACTGGGCGCTGCTTCCACATGGCCTCGGTCACAGTCAAGCCAAACCCCTCTTTTATGCTTTTTTGCACGACGACTGCCGCATGGCGCTGCAGGGCATTCACGATGGCGCCATTTTCCTCCATATCCTCCATCGGTAGGCAGACGAGGTCGATGCGGCTGCGCTGAGTGTGGGATAACTTGTGCCAGAACGACTCCACCTCGTCAAGCGTCTCGGCCCCTTCTGGGTCATCGGCAACTCCATGAACCGTTGGCCCTGCCAGAACCAGGTGGGAGTCTGTGACCGGGGCAATGTGTTCGGCAAATCCGTGTGCCACTCCGATCGGATCCTTGAGGCGGTCCCAGCGTGATACCTGCACCACGAGTGGAACGTCGGGGTCAGGCGGCGGACCGAGCTGCATCACGTCGGCAAAACGGGAGATCCGGGAGGGTGTTCCATCCAACCGGTTGAACACGGGCTCTACCTCTCCGCCCCGCTTGGAAATGATGCCTACATTTGAGAGGATCGACTGAACCGTGGCATCATCCATATCCTGGTTCTTGGGTGAGAAGACATCGATCGAGGGTGAGATGATCTTCACGCGATCCTTGTCGATCACATCCGGTATGTACGCCTTGCGCGAGAAGACGAAGCCGGCAGCATCCTCTAGGTATGGCTCCAGGAACGCCCATCCACGTTTGGTTACATCGGTTGCCAGATCGTGTCCGATGTGGCAGCGCCATATTACGATCGCGCCGGCCGCGACCAGGCTGCTGATCATCCCGGCCACCTGGGGGTCGTGCAGCATCACAACGTCCCCGGGACGGATCAAACCGGCCAGCTCGCTGCTGCAGCGTTTCTGTGTCAGCTCGTAGATACGCCGCTCTTTCTCTCCAAGCTCGCCTCCATCGCCTTCTTCCCCGTGCAGTATGTTGTGCAGCCGCTTGGTGAGCACGAAGAATTCGGGGTCCGCCTTGATCACCATCCAGCGGGCATCTATGCCCATACCACGGGTGTAGCCAAGCATGGAATGAAGCATTTCCGCCACTCCGCCTCCCGAGGCGGTTGAATTCAGGTTCCAGACGACGCGCCCTCCAAGCGCCTCGCGTGAACGCTCAATCGTTTCCTCCAGCTTCGAAAATCTCTTCTCGCCAACCACCTCTCGAAAAACCCCGGGAGTCAGTGGTGAAATGGGTACTTCCTCTAGATAATCCATTCGCCCTGCTTGGTTTGATCTGACCCTTCGGGCCTAATCACCTGATCTACCTGCAGGCGCGTGACCTTCAGATCCTCGATTTCCATTTTCTGAACTCGCAGCCTTCCTATGACCAACTTGCGGATTGCCAGTGCACCTATTGCCAGCACACCGATCGCACCAGCGCCAACGGCATACGCGCCAACTGACCCTGGCGCCGAGACAGATAGCTGTTCAACGGACTTCAAAGACTCGGCGACGGGACATCTTTTTTTCCGTCCGCGTCTCTTTTTCTTGTTTCCAAAGCCGCATCTGCATCTACACCAGCGTTTGCGACCATGACACTTCCTGCAGCATGCCATCAAATACTCCTTCAATGCCGTCGTATGAATGGCCGTAGCCTACCTTCAATTGGGGCTCGACTGATGCACCAACGCGACCGATGATCGCGTGAAGATCCGCCTGTTCCCCCCGACATCATTCCAGAGTAGTCACGAAACGATCCGGATCACGAGAGAACTGCTCCTTACACTTCTCGGAACAAAAGCGGTATGTAATGCCTCGATGGTCGAGCGTCCCGGCACCCTGATCGGGGTCGACTGCCATCTTGCAGACTGGATCTATCGGCAAGCGCTTCTCGGGATCGCACACCAGGCATTCGGCGCTGAAGACACCAACCGGGGCCCGTACTCCCTTCAGCGTATGGTTTCCACGGCTGGATATCTCAATTCCCTGTATGTCTCCGGCAGCGACACGAACGGTGTCGGTCAGCAGTACTTCCCCGGCTTCCGCAAGCTCCGTAACGCGCGCGGCGGTGTTCACCACACGGCCAAAGTAATCGCCGTCACGCTCAACTGCCGTACCGTAGTCGATGCCTACCCGGATGGCCGGAACTCCATGTTGCCCCCCCACTTCATCCACGATGCGAATGGCAACCATGATCGCTTTTCCAGCGTCCGGCACTCGCATCATGACCGCGTCCCCGATCACGTTTACCAGCTCGGCCCCATACTCTTGGGCCAGCGACCTCAGGCTTTCCGCATGACGTCCGGACTGATCTGCCGCCTCGTGATCGCCGTGTGCTTCCGTAAGTTGGGTGAAGCCCGCCAAATCGGCGAAAAGGAACGCCTGCCCATCGTTGTCATTCATTTTGTGCGAGTAAAACGCTCCACTGCATCCATCAGTTCAGACGTCTTGGCTTCGCCCTCTTTCCCACCTTTGACCATGGCATCGCGAACGCAGCCTCGCACATGCCCATCGAGGATCTTCAGCCCGACCCGATCTAACGCCGTGGAGGCCGCGGATATCTGGGTGAGGATGTCAATGCAGTACTTGTCGTCTTCGACCATCCCGGCTATACCGCGAACCTGGCCTTCGATCCGGCTAAGACGATTTACAACTTTTTTCTGCTCTGCTTCTGACAGGTGTGCCACTGGCATCAAGCCTCCTTCATACGCCGACCGAACTTGCGCAACCGCAGCGCATTGGTCACCACCGTGACCGATGATGCCGCCATTGCTCCTGCAGCGAATATCGGGTCCAGCAGAATACCCCAGATCGGGTATAACACGCCCGCTGCTACCGGTATCAGTATCACGTTGTAGCCGAAAGCACCGACCAGATTCTGCTTGATCGTGCGCATTGTCGCCTTCGACAGCTCAAGCGACCTGGGTATGCCCTCGAGGTCGCCCGACATCAGCGTCAGGTCCGATGCTTCCATCGCCACGTCCGTGCCGGTGCCGATCGCGATCCCGATATCGGCCTGCGCCAGTGCCGGTGCATCATTGATGCCGTCGCCGACCATCGCGACCTTGTGCCCGTCGGCCTGCAGCCGTCGTACCTCCTCGATCTTCTGGTCCGGCAACACCTCCGCAAGTACACGGTCGATGCCGGCCTCGGCTGCTATCGCCTCGGCGGTGCGCCTGTTGTCACCGGTCACCATCGCCACATCCAGGCCAAGGCTCTTCATTCTTGCGACGGCGTCCCTGGCCTCTGACTTCAAAGTGTCAGCGATCGCCACCACACCGGCGGCCTTACCGTCCACTGCAACGATGACGGTAGTCTTGCCCTGAGACTCAAACTCTTCCACATCCGTCTCAACCGCAGCCAACTCGATTTCCAGGCCTCGAATGAAGCGCGGGCTTCCCACCGTAACCTTCCGATCGGAGACGGTTGCGCTGACACCGTGCCCAACCTCTGCTCTGAAGTCAGCGGCTACCGGAAATTCGATGTCTCGCCCACGCGCTGCAGCCACCACAGCCTGCGCCAGCGGGTGCTCGCTTTTGTCCTCAACCGACGCCGCCAAAGCCAGGAGCGACTCATCTCCATCCGCGTACGAGATCACATCGGTAACTTCTGGCTCACCTCTCGTCAGCGTTCCCGTCTTGTCGAGGATGATGGTGTCCAGGTTCTTGGCGGTCTCCAGTGCTTCGCCGCCACGGACCAGAATGCCCATCTCTGCACCTCGCCCGGTTCCGACCATGATCGCGGTCGGCGTCGCAAGCCCTAGTGCACAAGGGCAAGCGATAATCAAAACCGCGACCAAGACCAGTATCGCTTGTGGAAATGATGCCCCCGCCAGCAGCCAGATCGCAAAGGTCGCAAGAGCCACGCCGATCACGATCGGGACAAAGTATGAGGCCACAACGTCGGCTATTCTCTGAATCGGGGCCTTCGATCCCTGCGCTTCTTCCACGAGCCTTACTATCTGGGCCAGCGCGGTATCTCTGCCCACCTTTTCAGCGCGGAAGAGGAACGAACCCACCTTGTTGATGGTGGCACCGATCACTTCATCGCCCGGTCCCTTTTCTACCGGGACGCTCTCCCCGGTAAGCATCGACTCGTCAAGCGTTGAATGTCCTTCTTCGATCACACCGTCAACCGGCACCTTCTCACCAGGGCGCACCTGCACCAGATCGCCGACCTGGACTTCCTCGACCGGAATCTCGATTTCCTCTCCATCACGGATAACCTTGGCAGTCTTCGCTCTCAGTCCCATCAATTTCTTGATCGCCTGGGTAGTGCCGGCCCTTGCTCTGGCTTCAAGCAATCGGCCCAACAGGATCAGGGCGATGATCACCGCGGCGGTGTCGAAGTAGACGGCCGGTTCCACCCCGGCACTTTCGAATATACGGGGGGCGATCGTCGCCACCACACTGTAGAAGTACGCGGCACTTGTTCCCACCGCGATCAGGGTATTCATGTCGGCAGAGCCGTGCCTGCCTACCTGCCAGGCGCCTCGATAGAACTGCGACCCGGCCCAGAACTGCACCGGTGTCGAAAGTGCGAACATCACCCACATGGTCGTTCTGGTCGAGAATGGAGACCAGATAAACATCAGTCCGAGCATCAGTGCGCCGATCACTGCAGCAAAGGTGAACTTCTTTAGCAAAAGATTCTTTTCTCGCAGGGCATTTTGCTCACGCTCATCCAGCGCTTCCTCCTCGCCGCCGCGTGGATCCATTCTTGACATCGAGTAGCCGAGACCGGTAACAGCCTCGACCAGTTCGTCAACGCTGGTTTCGCCCGGGTCGTAGGCAACGGTTGCCCGTTCGGTAGCCAGGTTCACGCTGGCTTTCTCCACTCCGTCCAGTGCCTTAAGCGCGCCCTCGATGCTGCTCACGCAGGACGCGCAGCTCATACCCTCGACCGAGAAGATTGCCTCTACGAGATCGTCATCCGCATGCAATGAGGCCTCGTAACCGGCCTCGTGCACCGCTCTGGCAAGCTCCTCCTCGGACAGGCTCTCGCCCTCAACTGTTGCACGCCCCGCGGCAAGGTTTACCTGGGCGCTGTCAACGCCTTCGACCGACGACAGAGCCTTCTCAACGCGACTCACACACGAGGCACAGGTGAGGCCTTCCACATCCAGCAGAATCTTCTCGGTTGTCTTCGTTGCGCTCATGGGCATACCTCGATTGTCAGCCCGTCCAAATCGTGGCCTTGTAACCGGCCTCACCAACTGCCTTGGTGAGTGTGTCCCCGGTCAGGTTATCTCCCTCAATCGAGGCTCGACCCGAATCCACGTCCACATCCGTCCCGGTCACACCTTCAATCGCAGCCAAAGCATCCTTGACCTTGCCGGCACAGTGGTTGCAGGTCATGCCTTCGACTTCTAGTACTACCTTCTCTCTTGTTCCTTCGTTACTCATGAGCCATACCTCCTGTTCATTAAATCATCCGTACATAATTCACAATTATCTGGGTCCAATCATTACCCGCCGGGTCCCGAACGAGACTCAAGCGCGCTCCGCCGCTTCTGGTACTCATCCTCGTCTATCTCACCCTGTGCAAATCTCCGATCCAGTATCTCGATCGGCCTCTCAGTTGGCTCTCTTCGACTAAGGATCACGGATCGAACAACCCATGCTCCTCCCAGAATGATCAGAGCCCAGAATACGATCATGCCGACCATCATCAGGATCCACCATCCACCTGACCAGTCGTTGTCGAACATATGGCCGCCCGAATCTGCAATGACTGTACTCAACGCATATAGCACTACTCTCACCTCGCTTGAAAGCTTTGCGATTTATCAACCAAACATAACCCTACTATACCCCACTGGGGTATACAAGTGATATCCATCACTTTTCTTCGTGCCGCATCGGCAACAACTCTAAATTAATGAGGGGCCCCGCACAGTGCGGGGCCCCTCAACTCGCAGACCTATAAGCCGGATTCTGTCTTGAACGACCATCTATCTCGAGCCGGTGTCTCCACCGGCCTCTAGCGGCCTACCTGGACCTTGGCGGGTAGCCTACAAACGGTCCTGCTTGACCTTGCACCGGGCGGGGTTTGCCTGGCCGGCGTGTCACCACGCCGCCGGTGCGCTCTTACCGCACCATTTCACCCTTACCGTCCGCAACCGCTCACGTGTGGCGGCACGTCTTAGGCGGTGTAATTTCTGTGGCACTTTCCCGCGGGTTCCCCCGGCTGGGAGTTACCCAGCACCCTACCCTTTGGTGTCCGGACTTTCCTCGAAGTATCACCTCCGTGGCCGATCGGTCTACTGGATCATATTTTACCCGGTATGAGGCCACGATGGAAACGTCCATGCTCCACCATCGATTTAACTATCTGTGGAAAGTGCTGCTACAAGGTTCTATATACACCGATTACTCGCCCGGCGATCTCGACCTCATCGACCAAGATCGGCTCCAATCGCTCGTTCTCAGGCTGCAGGCGCACTTTGCCGTTTTCCTTGTAGAAACGCTTTACGGTCCCCTCGTCCTCCAAGATTGCAACGACTATCTCGCCGTTCGCAGCAGTTTGCGTGGGCCGCACTACAACGTAGTCACCGTTGAGAATCCCGGCATCCTTCATGCTGTCGCCCTTGACCCTCAGCACAAACTCGCCGTTTTCCTGCCGTATTGCACCTGGCACCACGACGTAGTCCTCAATGTTCTCCTCGGCCAGGATCGGCTGTCCTGCCGCAACACTGCCTACAAGAGGCAGTCCTTTCTGTCCCACCACCCCGCGAGCCTTGTCTAGCAGCAACTCCAGTGCACGCGGTTTACTGGGGCTGCGCTTCAGAATGCCGTACTTTTCGAGATTGGCCAGATGGGCGTGAACCGTTGAGGAAGAGGTGAGGCCCACTGCCTTGCCTATCTCTCTGACCGTTGGTGGATACCCGACATCGCTCAGATACTTTTTGATGTACTCATAGATCTCTTGCTGGCGCTTGGTTAAGTCGATCACAATCTACCTATAATCCCCTACTTTGATTAACGAACAGATGTTCGTAGCATATCCTGTTCACCAGATGACTTCAAGCTTACTTAACAGTACTTTGAATACGACCGTATAAGAGCCCGGTGGTGATGACCCAACTAAAATAGGGTTATGCCTCGGATATATAGGAAAATGCGCCTGTGGCGGAATTGGTAGACGCGCAAGGTTGAGGGCCTTGTGACCTGATAGGTTGTGGGAGTTCGAGTCTCCCCGGGCGCACTTAAGAAGTCAAAAGTCCCTGCTTGGTACGCGACGGTTACGTTTCTCCTAGGCGCTCGTGCTTCAGGTGTTCGCGTACAACCGCTCGATCGACTCTTTGTAATGACACCGTCTCACGATCTCGATCAATGCACGCGAACTGTCGCTATTACACCGGCGTGGTCGGAGAGCCAGAAGGGCGGCGACACTTGGAACGGCGTGTCGCCGAAAAGGCTCGCGCTCTGCGTTCGCGACGCAGTGTGCGTTAGGACGAGGTCAATCCGCGAGCTGAGCTCTGAGGTCGGGTTTGTCAACGTCGAGTTCTGACAGCACGTCAAGCCAGGATCGCCGGGGTTCGTATCCCACGCGTCGTCGAAGTACGACTGCGTGAGGTTCCCGTACGTGGCCGTAGTGCTGCCGTCGGCCGCCGAGTTGAAGTCTCCGGTCGAGATAACGGCCCCGGGCGCCTTCGCCGGCCCATCGAGTAGTTCCTCTCCCTGTGCTTCCTGGACCTCCGCGAAGTCCTCGGTCTCAAGGTGGGTGTTGACGAAGTGGAACTTCTTACCATCGATCGTGCCGTCGATCGAGGCCCAACCCCGGTCGAAGGAGAGCGGGCCGACCGGCGTGTTCACGACCGCCTGCGTCGCATAGAGCCCGCTTTGCGGGTTGGATGTCTCAAGATCGGGATTGTCCTCGTTGACTAGGATCACGTCCCGGTCCTCCATCTCAAGCGTGCAGCTACCTAACGGCCCGCTGCACGTAAGCAGCGGAATGGGGCCGATGTCAGCATTGTTCGATACTGCGGCGACTGAGTAGGAGAGGTCGCGATCCGCGAGATCCTGCTGCAGGATCTCCAGGAAGTCGAGACTCGGAGGCGCGCCGGGCCCGGTCGAAGTCCATTCGGTTACTTCTTGCAGACCTACCAAATCGGGTCCCCGCGCCGCGATCTCGTCTGCGATCGCATCCGAGCGTGCCGGGAAGTTCGTGAACTGGACCGTCCCGTAGATCGTCGCGATCGCAATCAGAAACTCGGTCGGATCGCCAGCCATGAGCGCTTGATCCAGACTGGAGCCCAGGTAAACGTTCTGGGTCATTACCTCTAGCTCGCGCTTGTCCTTGGCTTGGGCGATGCCCGGCAAGCTCACCGCAAGCACCGCGCCAAGCACAGCAACAAGCGCTAGTCGCGTACCGAGGACATTCCGAAACTTGCACACCATAACTTCTCCTCCTGCTTGACGGTATTAACACCGGGACTCTCGCTGTATGCTCACCAAGAGAAGATCCCACACGGATGCATGCGATCCTAACATCACAGAGACCCGTGTGCAAGACCGGCATCTCGCTCCTACCACCTGACGTCTGCCGGGTAAAGTTGCGCAGCACCGTCGTAATTGCAAACATTTTGCAAACGAACGCCTGATAACAGGGCAGTACAGGACGTCACGAACCGGTAGTAGCGAGATGCAGAAAACCGTTATTCATCGACTAGGCAGCACTGAACAACACAGGATGACATGAACTAGATAGGAGTTCGAGTCTCCCCGGGCGCACTGTTAATTGCTTCTATTCGCGTACGCTGGTTATCCAAGCCGCCGCCAGTGACGATGCACCCAGCTTTGACAGGTTTATTCCCCTAAGCCAAAGTGCAGAGGCGTATCCCGAGCCGTCCTGTATGCCAAGAACCTGAACGTTCGGCTCTTTCGAGAGCTGATCAAGTCCCGCTTGGTCAAGGCCCGTGGCAAGTTGCGCACGATTGCTCTCCAAGCTCGCGATCCTTCGCTGCTGATCCGGCTGCCAGATGAATGTGACTTTGCCCAACAGCGGCGAGATGCCGCGTGACCTGGCCCACCAGCCCTCGTCCGCCAGAAGCACAACCTGTTTACTGCTGGCGCTGTCCAGCTTGAACGGGCCGCTGCCGGCCTCTTTCACGCGCCTTACCTTTGCTTCGCGACCAGACTGGGGATCAAGCGCTTTTGGTGAAACCAATCCGAGGTGGGGCGATGCGAGCTTGCTGGGCAGATCGCTGTCCGGCTCTCTCAGGGAGAAGCGAACGAGAGTGGAGCGAGGTGCAGTGACCTTTCTAAGTTGAGCCCCGATCGAGGCCAAGTTGGTTGGCGATGTGACCCAGCGCCTTGCATTCACGACAACCGCTCTTGCATCCAGCCGCGTGCCGTCCTGAAACTTGATGTCTTTTCTCAATCGGGCAAGCCACACGCGTCCGCTGACTGATTTCTGCCACGAGATCACGAGGCCGTCAATTCGCTTGTTGCTCTGCGCACCCTTGACACTCCCGGTCAAAGGCTCAAACATCTGCCTTGCAATCTCGAGCCCGTCAGCCGTATTGGTGGTCAGAGGATCAAGAGTCTCCGGTGCCGCAGCTGCCGCGACCACAAGTCTCTGGGTGTTCGCCGAAGGCTCACCGTTCCTGTCAGAACGATCATTATCGCCTCCACCACAACCGGCAATCGCAAGCACAGCCAGCAAAAGCGCTGATGTGACTGCTTTCTTGCGTTTAGACCTTGACAAGAATGACGGTTGTAATCAAGAAGGCGATTGCAAAGCCGACGGTCCAGCGGTTCAAGTTTTTCTCTAGCATCGCGCCGCCGCCGAGCGGACCGCCTCCGCCTCCGCCGATTCCGGCCATCCCGGACATACCGGTGTCCTTGCCGGAGTGCAACAAGATCAAGAAGACGAGCCCGACCGATATCAATACATGCAGTGCTGCAAAAAAGACTTCCATTGCGCATACATTCTACCCCTTCGAGCCACGATTCTCACTCTTCAGTCCATCAAGTTGCCTAATAACCTCGATTTCCTGCGTCCGGAAAGCGCCGGTTGGCTCAGCGAGGATCCACCTTCCCAGAAATTAACCCGTAATTATTTTCGCTGGCAAACGTCTTTACTTATAGGGGAGGGTTATCCAAGGAGGATTTGAAAGTGACCACGGAACAACAAACAGCATGTGAGCACCACAGCCGTCTAGACGTTGCAGCACGAAGCGGGCAACGGCGCTGGATGCAGGTCGAAGGTGACGAGACCATGCTACCGATTGGCTACCAGGTGGGTAGCTGGGTCGTGGAGGCCACTGTCGACCAGCGACAGATGCTGGCCTGGCGCCGCATCTAAACGTCAATCTCTACCAAAGACCGGCAAAGCTGGTATAGATACAGTTAATGACAGCTTGGCCCGCAAACATGATCCGCAACCGACGTGCAACCTGCATGGTGTTTCTTCTGTCGCTCCTATGTATGACCGCGCTCACCTCTCCACAGCTGGCCCGTTCAAAAACGAAGGTAACTGTCTCACCGAAATCGGCTCAAGTCACCAGCGAAATAGAGTTGTCTGTCACAGGGCTGGCGAGCAAGCGAACGTATCTTGTCAACATAGTCGCCAAAAAGAACACGATCTTCAGCTGCGGCGCAGGCGGCACCTACCAAAACGGTCAGCTTTCAAAATACACGCGCAAGAAAACAAACAGCAAGGGCTTGCTCAGCACGAAGCTCACGCCGGCGCAGGCACTCGGCACCAACTGGTGCAAGAGCTCCTACAAGGGCACGATAAAACTGGCGGCCAACAAGAAGAGGGTTGCAACCTTCAGCTTCAAGGTGACGACCTAGCTACTTCCCCGGCCTTTCGGTCACGCCGATGTTCGTACGTGTCGCGGAGAAACCGGTTTTAGTGAGCGGCGACTCTCCGTCCTCTTCGGGTATCGCCTTCCATGTTTCATCTCGCGTTTCAACTGCCTCAGGTATGTGTTGAAGGCAACCTGAATCATGTAGCGTCCGGACTTTGAGAACCTTGCATACATCTTGACAAGATCCCCGTCGATCTCCAGCTCCATCTTTTCCTGATCGGGCAAGCCAACTTCACCACAAAGAAGGCGCGCAACCCAAACCGATTGAACCTCCGCAAGCGGCATTCTCGCACCCTGCGGCTGTGCCAAGCCAATGAAGTAGAGGCCCGCCTCATGTGGGTGAACGACGTGGCGATACAGGCGAATCTGCCTGCCACTGGAGTTGAATACGTCCTTCGGCAAGTATGGGAAGCTGGTTTTATAACCGGTCGCGTAGATGATTCTGTCCACTTCGAGCCGGCTGCCATCTTCGAAAGCAACTTCATCGCCCTGAAGCTCTTTCACGTCAGGCTTGATCTTGATGGACCCGTGTTTGATCCGTTGCAGAAAGCTACTGCTGATAGTCGGATTGATATCGAGCAGTTTATGATCCGGCTTCGGCAGCCCCAAGTCCGTGATCTTGCCCTGCTGCCTTCTGACAGCCCTTGACAGAATAAGCCGATGTAAGAAAAGTGGCATGTACGAAAGCGACCTGCGGATGAACTGATCGACCGGAACATGGCCAATTAACTTGGGGATCACGTGTGCGCCATTCCTTGTCGAAACGTACGTCATCTCCGACACGTGCGAGACCTCGGACGCAATATCAACCGCAGAGTCACCCATGCCTACTACGAGCACAATCTTGTCGCTGAACTCTCCCGGCGAGCGGTACTGGTGCGCATGTATCTCCTCACCGTCGAACCGGCCCGGAAAGTCCGGCCAATTCTCATCCCAGTGATGACCGGTCGCAGCCAGCACCGCGCTGTAGTGCCTTATCGAGCCATCCACCAGCGTCACCTTCCAGTTACCGTGAAACGGTTCGGCACAGTGCACTTCGGTATCGAACTCGATCCTTTCCCTCAGTCCAAAGTGATCGACATAGTCATTGAGATACTGTGAGATCTGCGAGTGGTGAGGAAAGGTCGGATAGTCGTCGGACATGGGAAAGTCCGAATACTGCAACATCTGCTTTGAGGTGTTGGTAAAGGCGGAGCCGTACACGCTCGAACGGCCTTCCACGTTGTCGTAGACCCAGTTACCGCCCACGCAATCACTTCGCTCCAAGCAGTCGAAGTCGATTCCGTAATCCTGTAATACCTTGACAGCGCCAATACCTGATGACCCTGCGCCAATAACGCAAACCTTTCCCATGTCGGATCCCCTCTTAACCGAGAAAGTGACGTTCATGTCATATTGGACTAATGCATCGATCGTGTCAAGGCTATTTATAGCCTTTTGTGGAAGTTGGCAGGATTTTGCTTTTCTCGGTGAGGTTCAGGTGTCACGATTCGTACGCTCGCAGGTCTATTAACAGAAGGTAGAGTCAACTACCGGAATATCAGGTCAGCTTTCCAAGGAGGTAGTAAATGGGTCGGTGGGAAAATTTCTCTGCATGCAGAACATTATTGTTGCTCGCCGCGTTCGTGGTGACTTCAATGGTCTCGATACCGGTTGCGTATGCCGGGGCCGATTCAAAGGTGCTTCATGGAGAGTCGAAAGCAACCGATCTAGCCTCCAAAAAAATAAAGAAAAAAAGGTATACACCCCCACTGAGGGCATCGGGCCAGTCCCTAGTCACAGGTACCGGCCACATATTCGTCCCACACGGCGTCAATGCCGTCTACAAACGCGCGCCCTACTACCCGGACGCAGCCGAGCTCACCAGGCAAGACTTGCGCAACATCACGGTGCTCGGATTCAACACCGTGCGCCTGGGAATAATCTGGGCAGGGCTCGAGCCATGTGAGGTAGGGACCGATGGCTGCGCAGGCTACGACGAGGCCTATCTCGATCAGATAGAAGAGCGAGTGAAACAGTTCAACCGCAGAGGCGTCTATGTTCTTCTCGATTTCCACCAGGACTTGTACAGCGACGCCCAGGACGTGCCTTGCCTGTACTTTTTCACCTGCGACTTCCACGGTGAGGGAGCACCGGACTGGGCCACCAAGAATGACCAACTCCTGATCGGGCCTGCCCTTTATCCGAACTGGGGCGCGGAGTACTTCTATCCCGGCGTGGTGAAAGCGTTTGAGAATCTGTTTGATCCCAACACGAGCTACCCGCAGATACCCCAGCACTATCGTGATGCCTGGCGACACGTGGCCGAGCGCTTTGCGAACTTCCCGGGTGTGCTCGGGTACGACCTCTTCAACGAGCCCTCTCACGGCGTGCTCTTACCCGATGAAGCCAAACGACTCGACGTAGAGCGCCTACAGCCTTTCTTCCAAGGCATTATCGACTCGATACGCGAGGTAGATACCGAGCATACGATCTACTACGAGCCCAACATCACGAACGACTTTGGCCCCCCGTTCACGATGCCGGCTGAGTTCAACCCTCGTGACCCGGAGAACAACCTGGGCCTCGCATACCACGTCTACTGCCTCATCCCGGGCTTTGCCGGGTTCTGCGACGGTACGCAGGCGGCAACCATGGATGTCAAGAAGGACGAGATGCAGGAGCGCGGCATAACCGGCTACCTAACGGAGTTTGCCGCCTCGGACGATTATGACGATATCGGCTACACGGCCGATCTTGCCGACACTCATTCCCAGGGGTGGAACTACTGGCAGTGGAAGCACTGGGACGACCCGACCGGCAATGAAGACGAGTGGGTAGCCGATGCCAACAGCGTGCTAAACCAGGACAAGGCCGTACAACTGGCCCGCACGTACCCCCGCACGATCGCCGCCGACGACCCGGGAACAACCGGCCGCGAGCCGAGTTGGTGCTTCACTCGCCGCATCTTTGACCCGAGCAACAGCCAGCCGAGCCTCTGCGCAAATCAAAAGGAGGGCCACTTCTCGCTCACCTACAACGCCAACCGCTGGGGGACCGTGACAACAATCTTCGTGCCTGTGAATGTACCGCTGGACGATCAGCACAAGATCTACCCCAACGGCTACAGGGTCACTTACATCAGGGGTGCAAGGGTGATCTCGCAGGATAATTCGCCGACACTGCGCGTGAGGAACACTACTTACAGCAGGGTCAGGGTGGAGCTGGAGCCGAGGTAGCGTGAGTCATCTCAAGTCAGTGCCACTCTGATACGTAGAGGACTGAGAGAGCAGCCCAAGCAGAGTTGTTCTATCAAGTGATCTTGAAGCGATAGGTGAAGGTGTGGGCCGCTCCGCCCGAGGTCGGGCGTGCCTTGAAAGTCAGGTCGTACTTGCCTTTGCGAATACGCTTCCCTTTTTTCAAACCCCTCCGGATTGCCTTCGCCCGCTTACCGCTGCCAAGCGGCTTTACGGTGAATGAGCCGAAGCTATTCATTGTGACGCCGTTGGTTGTGCTTGTATCGCAGGAGACTGACTTCTTCGGACGGTTTATTTTGTAACAGCGCTTCTTGCGCCCACTGGTTGCTTTTCCCTTCCTCTTCGTCCGAGCGTACTTTACGCGCAGTAGGTAGGCCTTGATCTTCGAGTACCCAGACTGGGTGCCCTTGAACCCTGTGCGCAGATAACGGCGGAAAAGTGTTGAGCGCTTCAACTTCACTCTGTCCGACGTGTTGAAGCTGAGGGTAGTCAGGGAGAAGGAAAGGCTGGTGGGCGTCAGCACATACACGCCCAAACTCGAGGTCGGCACATACACGCCCAAACTCGAGGCCGTCCCGTTCCCCGCCAAGTTGGTCGCGGTAACCGTGCAGGTGATCGTCGTGCCGGCGTCAGAGGAGGTCAGGGTGTAGGTGGAAGACGTGGCGCTGTAGATTGCGGAGCCGTTGCGTTTCCACTGGTAGGAGTAACTCGTCGGCCAGTTGGCCCAAGTCCCTGTTGAGCAGGTCAGGGCGTTGCCGACCGTGGCGATGCCGGAGATGGAGGGGGCGGTGGAGTTGGAGGGGGTGTTGACTTCGCCGCGGTACTGGACAATGTACTTCGAGCCGTTTGAGCGGTACCAGACGACGTGGGAGTTGCCCGACGAGTCGGTCGCCACCTGGGGGTTAGAGGCGCTCTGGTCGGTTGCCGATAGGTCCTGGACGGTGCCGG
>SDBU01003004.1_pt1 | contig 21801 bp, 13 predicted proteins | sample 2277071 | NCBI WGS metagenome assembly SDBU01 (sample SAMN10397929, study PRJNA504765) | marine sediment metagenome | isolation source: marine sediment core GS08_GC12, 126 cmbsf | place: Arctic Ocean: Gakkel Ridge, Loki's castle | collected 2008 | reverse complement strand
ATGGGTACACATATGCGCCTTTAAAAGCTGGCATCTTGCGGCCAAACCGCCGCTTATGGCAGAATCACCCCCGAGAAAACCAGGAACTTCGGTTTAGCCTGGCCGTCCGCCTGGAGGGAGGGCCGGCTACTTGGCCAGCAGGTGGGCCATGGTGCGTTTCAGTTGGCGGAGTTCGTCTTCCTGCTCGCCGCTGAAGGCGCCCTGGCGGTAGGCGTAGGTGTCCATCCAGACGGCCAGGCGGTAGCGGCTGTCGGCGTCCAGGCGGACGCCCTGGTGACCTTTGGGGCCGGTGAGCAGCGCCAGCAGCTTGCTCTTTCGTGCCGGGCAGTCGCCGACGACGGATGAATCCTTCTCGAAGGCCAACCGGCGGAGATCGCCGCCGCCGTAAGCCAGCAGGTTCGGGTAGGACTTCTCGCCGGTCAGGTCGAACCGCGCCGCGGCGGGGTCTTTGGCGCCGCTGCGGTGGCAGGAGATGCAGTGCTTATCCAGCACCGGCTGGACGAGCCGGTCGTATCGTAGCGGCCAGGTGCCGTCGGGATCGGGGGTCAGCTTCGCCGGCGGCCGCCGCGCCGCTAGCGGCATGGAGCCCTGCGGCGGGGTGGCGTCGCGTGACTCATGGCAGCCGACGCAGGAGAGCGTCCGATTCGGCTGCACGTAGGTCAGGCTGCGCATGGTCTGCACGGCTAGCCCGTCGCGATCGAGCGCCTGGAAGAGCACGGGGACCCCCGACGGCACGCGGAAGCAGGCCGAACCGTCCGACTCGACCGGTACGGTGCCCAGGATGAACTTGCCCGGGTCCTCGCGGGAGACCCCCAGCACCGGGCTGTTCATGCTCGGCTGCACCTTCGGCGGCACGGCGACGACTCGCAGCCGGGCGATGGTGCCGCGGGCGACTCCCGGCAGGCCGTTGTAGACGTCCTGCAGGAGGAACGTGCCTTCCTGCGGCCCGTCCCAATCGACCAGGTCCGGGCTCACCGGCGGCGTGGGCCGTGGACGGACCGGGATCGGGTACATGCTCGAGATCTCCGGATCGCGATGCAGCAGGTTCAGGTTGCCCAGCGCGTCGTACAGGTAGATGCCCAAGGCGTTGCGGGGGTTGTTCGGATCGTCGGGGCGCATCAGCCTGTGCTTGGGCAGCGGGCGGTCGGACCAGGCCACCAAAAAGTGTCGCTCCGAAAGCGGCCAGGGGTTGGCGTAGTAGGTGCCCGGCCAGCCTTCGGTTTCGGGGAACGGCACCTCCGGCGTCAGCCGTGTCAGGGGTCGCTCGAATTCACTGCCGCGGGCGCGGTCCAGCAGCACCAGCGATCCGCCGGTGATCGAGTGGTGGGCGCTGGCGGTGAGGATCAGTTTCCGCGAGTTGGGGATGGCCCTCGGCTCGAATGTGCACTGGGGCTTCTTGGTGTAGTTGCCGTAAAGAAGTTGCGCGTTGGTCCCGTCGGGGTTGGTGGACCAGAGGCTGAAGAACGGCCCGTTGAATCGGTCGATGTAGTCCCAGCGGGCATAGACGATTCGCCCGTCGCCCATGACCGCGGGGGTCCACTCGAAGCTCTCGAAGGCCGAGATCGCCCGCAGAGCCCCGCCCTCGGCGTCCATCCGGTGCAGCGTGAAGACGGCCACGGGGCGATGGTTGCCGCCGCCGCAGCGGACGTAGCTGTCCGGCTGGGTGGCGCCGGTGGTGGCCTCGGCGCTGCGTTTGCCCGCTTGCAGGGCGGTGCCCTTGCGTGTGGAGAGGAAGACGATGTCCCCGTTGGGCAGGTAGCGGCCGTCGAAATCGTCGTACCGCCCGCGGGTGAGCTGCCGGACGCCCGTGCCGTCGAGGTTCATCTCGTAGAGGTGGTAGAACGCGTCTTCGGGAAGGTCGTCCTTCTTCGTCTTATCGCGCACGCCGGCCACGTGCGGGTAGTGCCTGCAGTAGGCGAACAGGATCTTCTTGCCGTCGTGGGACAGATCCGGCCGGAGGAAGTTTCCCGTCGGCCAGTCGGCGGTAAGGCAGCGGACGGTGGGGGCGTCGCCCTTGAAGCCCGACAGCACGTACAGCCCGCCGCCGCCGCGCGACCACCAGCCGTAGTACTGGTCCGAGGCGTGCGGGAACAGCCCCGGCGCCCGCTTGGTGAAGACGATCTCCCCGAAGTCCAGCAGCGGGTTGCCCAGCGCCAGCTTCCGGACCGCCCAGCGGGCCTGCAGGTGCACTTCGCGCCGGGTCGCCTCCGGCGCGTCGGCGGCAAGGCCGGCCAAGCGCTGCGCGATCCGCCCGAGCGCATCGGCGTGCGGGCCGGTCTTGGCCCCGAGGTCCTTCAGCTCCGCCGCCAGCTTCTTCCCGCGCTCGACGACCTGTGCGGTGGGATACTCCCTCGCCGGCTGAGGCGCGGGCGCCGCGGCACCGGGCTTGGCCGCCGAAGTCGACCACTGGCTGACGCTGCTCTGCGTGGCCGGCCGGCCGAGTGCGATGTTCTCGGGGCGCCCCGGGGTGAAGACCTGCACCTCGTCGAGGTGGAAATAGGACTTACCCGGCAGTTGCAGTCGCAGGAATCGGCCCTTCCGATCGGCGAGTTTGACGATCAGGGGTTTCTTGTCGGTGAAGCCCAGGAATGTCGTGCCGTCATGCTGGTACGCCCGCTCGAAGGTCTTGCCGTCCTCGCTCAGCAGCACGAGGATTCTTGCATTCCGCGCACCCATGCCCCTGTCGCAACGGTTGTAGAGCACCACGCGGTCCAGCGGCGCCGATCGGACCAGATCGACCTGCCACCAAGGCTTGTCCTCATTGGCCGTGTGGAACCCCCACCGCCCGTCGATCCGCCCGTCCACCCCCCCGGCGGCATCCTGCTGGCGGGTGACCTTCCCCTGCCCGCCCGGCCGGGGAGGTGTACCCCGGCCAACGCGAAGCTCCGCCTGTCGCAGCCAATCGGCCTCGATCTGCTCTGGCGTAACCGCCGGGCTCGCAGCCGCGGCCGAGGACGCCCAAAACGCGATGACCCAAACCCAAGCGGCGTTCCGCGCAACCGTCATCGGCCTCTCCTTATCGTGGGCCTCCTTGGTCCGGCTGCCAAACGCAAGCGCACCATATCGAATCTCCATCGGGCAGGCCGGGCGCGGGCCCTGTCCGTGCCCGCGAACGAATCTCGGTGCACATCATACCATCTTTGAGCCGGCGGCGGTGCTTTCACCCGGCCGTTGCGCGGGCAGGCCAAGCTCGCCGGACACGTCGGCCACGAAGTCGGGAATGGTTTCGCCGGATTCCACGATCGCTTTGCACAGCCGGACGTGTAGTTGGCGTTGCAGATCCACGGCCTGGGGTTTGCCGAAGAGGTTGTTCAGTTGGTCCGGGTCCTTCTCGTTGTCGAACAGCAGCCGGAAGAACCCCCCGTTCCGCCGGTTGGCCTCGGCTGAGCAGACGCAGTAGGTGTGGCGGTCGGTGCGCAGGGCGCGGTAGGGGTAGTCGCCCCAGCCGTAGCGGGTTTTTCCGAGCCATTGGACGAGCGCCTCGGTCCGCCGGGGCCCGGGCCGGCCGCGGATGGCCTCGGATTGATCCATCCCCTGCACCTCCGCAAACGGCGGCACGCCGCACAGTCCGGCGCAGGTCGGGTAGATGTCGATGCCGCTGACGATGCCGTCGTAGCGGACCCCCGCGGGGATCACCCCCGGCAATCGCAGCAGCAGCGGGATGCGGATCGCCTCGTCGTAGGCGACCTCCTTGTTGAATCGGCCGTGGCTGCCGAGCATCTCGCCGTGGTCGGACAGCAGGACCACCAGCGTGTTGTCCCGCTGGCCGGTGGAATCCAGGAAGTCGAGGATGCGCCCGACGTTATGATCGATCTGGGCGATCAGGGCGTAGTACCCGGCGCTCTTGCGGCGCACCTCGGCCTCGCCCTCGGCGGGCACGTTTCCGCGAAGCTGCAGGGCGTCGGGGTCGAACATCGCCTCGTACTCGGCGGGCGCGGGGAACGGCATGTAGCGCTGGCTCCCGTCGCCGCCGGCGGGATGGGGGGCCTCGTAGGCGATCACGTGGAACCACGGCTGGCCGTATTGCGGGGCGGTCTCGGCGAGGTACTTCAGCGTGATGTCTGTCAGCCCGTCGGTTTGGTGTCCCTCGATCTTGATGCCTCGGCACCTGTCGCCGGTGCAGTAGTGCGTGTTGTAGTAGTGGTTGGCGATGTCGAAGCCGAAGAAATCCTCGAACCCCGCCCGCATTTGCGGGTGGACCCAGAACTCCTCGCCGGTGGTCCAGTTGCTGTTGGTGCTGGCCAGGTGGAGCTTGCCCACGTAGCTGGTGCGATAGCCGCACGCCCGGTAGGCGTGGGCCACCGTCCGCCGATCGGGCGTCAGCAGGTCGCCGTGCACGCGGAGCCCGTGCGTGTGGGCATACTGCCCGGTCACCAGCCCGGCGCGGAACGGCATGCAGACGGGGGCCTGGCTCACCGCGGTCTCGCAGACGCACCCCTCGGCCGCCAGGCGGTCGATGTTGGGCGTCTCGATGTTCGGGTCGCCGTTGCAGCCCAAGGCGTGGTGCCGCAGTTGATCGGCAAAGATCCAGAGCAGATTGGGCTTCTCTTGCGGCATCGCCAGCATGTCCTTCCGGGCAAATGTATGTCGCGTGGGGACGGGCGACCTACGGACTACACCGCGCCGGTCGGTCGGCCGAGGGGCAACACGCGGCTGACGGCCCGGCCGGTTCCGATAATGTTCAGTTGGTCCGCCCGCGCCTCGACGACGGCGTAGGCGGTCTTCTCGGGCGTTTCCACCATCGCCCGGAGCGTCAGGTAATGGATGCCATTGTTGACGCCGTACATGCCGCGGTGGTGGTGGCCGTTCAGGTGAGCGGCCACGCACGGGTGGGCGTCCAGAATGCCCACCAGTTCCTCATCGTTCCACAGGTTCGCCCCGTGTTTCGGGTAGGCCGGGTAGTGAGAGAACGCGATCACCTTCTCCCCGGCTTGGTCGGCCTGGGCGAGCGTGCGCCGCAGCCAGGCGAGTTGGGCTGCTCCCAGCGCGCCGCTGTAGGGCGAGGCGTTCCGGCGGCCACTTTCTTTGATCCGCTGCCGCATCTCCTCGGCGGCCCGGCGCTTCTCGCTGTCGGGGGCGCTGTCCTGCAGGCTGATGTCGTTGCCGTCGAGCACGACGAACCGCCAGCCGCTGTGGGCGAAATGGTAGTAGCCTTTGCCCACGCCGAGACGAGCGCGAACCTTGGCCTTCTCGTCTTCGTTGACCGTGAAGTCATGGTTGCCCAGCACTTGGTGGGTGGGGGCTTTCATCCGCCCGCAGGCGGCCAGGACCTTCTCGAAACTGGCGAAGTCCCGGTCGATAAGATCGCCGAGGTGGACCACGAAGGCCAGGTCGCGCGAGTTGAACGCATCCGCGCAGGCCGCGAGTCGATCGAGCGCCTTACGATAATATCGGCTCCCTGCCGGCGGATAGTCGGCGTACTGCGCGTCGGCGATCACGCCGAAGGTCACCGTCAGAGGCATCGTCTTTGTCCGCGCTGCGCCCAGGCAGCCGCCAAGGCCGACCGTGGCGGCCCCGCCGAGGGCCGAACCGAGTACATCCCGCCGCGTGACGCGAACGTTATCGTCTTTGTCTGCCATGGTATCTCCAATACATCCGCCTTCTTTCCCGGCAGGCCTCCGGCGGCGCTACCGGTTGGCCCGTTTCGATGCCGCTCGGCTGCGGCCGTCTCGGCGGTAGCGCTCCAGCAGTTTGGCTAGTTCGCTTACGACGTCGCCGTGCTCGAGGTACAGGTTGTTCCGTTCGCCGAGGTCATCAGAGAGGTTATACAGTTGCCCGGCCGGGTCGCCTGGACCGGGCTTGACGTTCCTCGGGGCCGAAAAGCCGCCCGAGCCGAGGAACGGGATCAACTTCCACTGGCCTTTACGAATCGACAGCCGCCTGCCGTGGTGGATGATGGCCTCGCGGACGGGGCCACGGCGTTTCTCGCCCAGCAGGACCGGCAGGATGCTGAAGCTGTCTTCGCCGGCCTCGTCGGGCAGGGCCTGGCCCGTGATGGCGGCGAAGGTGGCCAGCAGGTCGGTCAGGCAGATCGGCTCGTGACTGATCGACCCGGGGGCGACCTGCCCCGGCCAGCGGGCGATGAACGGCATGCGGTGCCCGCCTTCCCAGGCGTCGCCCTTCATGCCGCGCAGCGGGCCGACCGCACTGTGCCCGAGCCGCTCGACGTCGTCCGGGTACCACACCGGGCCGTTGTCGCTGGAGAAGATCACCAGCGTGTTCTCGCTCAGTCCGAGTGTCTCGAGCGCAGTCAGCAGTCGGCCCACGGCGTGGTCGACCTGGTGGACGAAGTCGCCGTACATACTCGCGCGGCTCTTGCCGCCGAACGCCTTCGCCGGCAGCCACGGCGTGTGCGGGGCCGCCAGCGCCAGGTACAGCAGCAGCGGCTTCTCCGCCCGCTGCCGGGCGTGCTCGGTGAGGATGCCGATCGACTTGTCCAGGAACGTCGGCAGGACCTCGGCGTGCTTGAAGCCGGGGGCGACTCCGCCGCCTCGCCAGAAGGCGCCCTGGATTCCCCGCCAGCCGGCCGAGTGGCTGGGTTCGATCTTCTCGGTCGGCCGGGCGACGCAGCGGTCGTTGCGTATGTAGTAGTACGGCGGAATGTCCAGCGAGGCGGGGATGCCGAAGTACTCGTCGAACCCGCAGTCCACCGGCCCGCCACGCAGTGGCCCGTCGGCGGGGGGGTTCTTCTCGCCCTCGAAGCCCAGGTGCCACTTGCCCACGCAGGCGGTGTGGTAGCCGGCGCGCTTCAGCAGGGAGGCGATCGTCATGCGCCCGCGCTCGATCCGCAGACCCCGCCGGCCGCCCGCGGTGCGGAAGGGGTATCGCCCGGTCATCAGGCCGTACCGGGTGGGCACGCACACCGAGCCCGGGGCGTGGGCGTCGGTGAAGCGCATGCCGGCCGCGGCCAGGGCGTCGATGTTCGGCGTGGGCACCTTCGAGTCGGCGTTGTAGCACCCCGGGTCGCCGTAGCCCATGTCGTCGGCCAGGATGAACACAATGTTCGGCCGCCGGCGCCCGGCCGGGCCGGCAGGTTTCTTTCCCGCCCTCGCCGTCCCTGCCACGGCCGCGGCCATACTGAGGGCTGAGCCGGTCAGGAACTCGCGCCGGTTGATCGGAAACGCATTTCGCGATGTCATACGCGTAGTCCTCGCCAAACTCCGGCGCGGCCCGATGGAAACCGATAGCGGCGTCTCGGCGCCACGCTTCCGGGGGCCGCGGCCTTGACAGTCCAACAATTCAACACCGCTCGGCCGGGGTGGTGGCACGAGATTCCGCGCCGCCTTGCCGCCGGGCCTCATGACTGCCGCGTGAAGGCCTCCACGACGGCGACGGCGTTGGCGGTGGGGGTCTCCGGCTGCAGCGACTTGGCCGGGCAAAGGATGTACCCGCCGCCGCGGCCCATCTCGCGGCACAGGTGGGCCACCTCGGCGTGAATCTCGGCCGGGGTGCCGAAGGGGATGGTGCTCTGGCTGCCCAAGCAGCCCCAGAAGGTGATCTTGTCGCTCCATCGCCGCTTCAGTTCGTACGGGTTCATGCCGCGGGCCTCCGGCTGCACGCTCTCCAGCACGTCCAGGCCGATCTCGACCATGTCGCCCATGATGTCGGCCACGCTGCCGCAGCAATGGCTCACGACCAGTTTGCCCTGAGCGTGCACGGCTTCGTAAATCCGGGCGTAGCGCGGCTTGAAGAACTTCCGCCAGCGCTCCGGGCCGACGATCACGCCGCGCTGGTCGCCCCAGTCGTCGCCGAACATGACCGCGTCGGCCGGCACGTCGGCGCATTGGGCCACGTGGCCCAGGAACAGCTCGGTCAGCTTATCCAGCAGCTCGACGAAGAAGTCTTCCTCGGCCACGCAGTCGATCAGGGCGTTCTCGAAGCCGCGGATGCCCCAACAGTTCTCCCACAGACCCCAGCCGCACCCGATGGTGGTGAAGCTGTCGGGGTGTTCGCGCATGGCCTTGGCCGCCCCGCCGATCAGGCCCGGGTTGGCGAAGTCGGCCGGTGTGGGGAAGTCGTAGCCGTCGAAGGAGGGCTGTTTCAGCGCGGGCTCTTCCAGGTGGAACGGCCGCCGGTCGACCCGCCAGGTCGATCCGAACCGGTCCCGCTCCAGCCCATCGCGAATCGTCTCCTTGGCCATGGTTGGGATCCCGCCGACCCCGACGATGTAGCGCGTGAGCCGCCGGCGCCATTCCCCGCCGCCGTAGTGCGCGTCCAGCCGCTCCCCCACGTCACCCTCGAAACCCAACGTGAACGGCACCGGCGAGGTCTCGCGGTGATGAATCTGCTCGAGCACCGCCTCCCGTGGCGTCATGGCCGTTCTCCTTGTTGCCCCCTCCTCGGGGACCACCTTCCCACGCGGGTCACCAGAGCTTCTACCCTCCCCCGACGGCGCGGTCAAGGCCCGAACCGGCGGGCACGACCCTCCGTCGCACGGGCCGTTCGTTCGGCGCCCTTGGCCGGGGGGATGGTCCAGGGTAGAATCCATCTCGCCATACGTTCCGCGGCGTGGCCGCAGGCAAAGGAGCCGGGCATGACCATTCGAGAGGCGACAACGGACGACGCGGGCCTGCTGGCCGAGATGATCCGCGAGGCCTTCGCCACCGACGCCACGTGGCACCGTTTGGCCGCCGGCGACCCGCCCCGGGGGCCGCACAGTTGCACCCCCGAATGGGTCGCCCAGCAGATGGCCAAAGCCGTCTGCTTCTACCTGTTGGTGATCGACGAGGTCCCCTGCGGCTGCGCGGGGCTCGAGCAAGACGATCAGGAGACCTGCCACCTCAAGCGGCTGGCCGTGCGGCCGGCGTTCCGCGGAAGGGGTCTCGGCGAGGCCCTGGTGGCCCACGTCCTGCGGCAGGCCAAGGCCCTCGGCGCCGCACGCGTGACGCTCGGGCTGATCGCCGACAACACTCGCCTGCGGGACTGGTACGTCCGCCAGGGCTTCGTCGTCGAACGAGAGGCGGAGCGCCACGAGCGCCTGCCGTTCGCGCTGACGCACATGAGCCGTTCGCTGGAATAGGACTTCAAGGCCGAACCTGAGTAAGGAAGGTCCATCATGAACCGACGCGAGTTCCTCAAGAGCACGGGCCTCGGTGCGGTGGCGGCGGTGCTGCCGCTCGTCCGGCCGGCCGACGGTGCGATCGACCGCGCCGGCAAGCCCAACATCATCTTCGTCATGCTCGACGACGCCGGTATCGGCGACTTCGGCTGCTACGGACAGAAGCTCATCAAGACCCCCGTCATGGACCGCATGGCGGCCGAGGGCATGCGGTTCACCCAGGCGTACACCGCCAGCCCGGTCTGCGGCCCGTGCCGCTGCACGCTCATGACCGGCTTGCACAGCGGGCACTGCACCCGCCGGGGCAACCGCGCCACGGCCAACCCGCCCGGGGAGGGCAAAGACCGCGGGTTGGTGCCGCTGCGGGCGGAGGATGTCACCGTGGCCGCCATGCTGAAAAAGGCCGGCTACGTCACCGGCGGGTTCGGCAAATGGGGGCTGGGCAACCCCGGCACCACCGGCACGCCCGAGAAGCACGGGTTCGACCACTTCTACGGCTATTACGACCAGGTGCACGCCCACAACTACTACACCGATCACCTCATCCGTAACGGCCAACGAGAGCAAGTGCCCGGCGGCGCCGACGGGAAGAGGCCTTACTCCCATCACCTCATCGCCGATGCGGCCATGGATTTCGTCCGCACCCACAAGGGCCGGCCGTTCTTCCTGTACCTGCCGTACACGCTGCCGCACGGCAAGTACGTCATCCCCGACAATGCCCCGTACACCGAGAAGGCCTGGTCGACCACCGAGAAGAACTACGCCGCCATGATCGCCCTGGCCGACCGCGACGTGGGGCGGATGCTCACGCTGTTGGCCGAGTTGGGCCTGGACGAGAAGACCATCGTCTTCTACACCAGCGACAACGGGCCGAACCCACCGTTCCTGAAGCGTTTCAACAGCGCCGCCGGCCTGCGGGGCGTCAAGCGAAGCCTGCACGAGGGCGGCATTCGCATGCCGATGGTCGTCCGCTGGCCCGGGCGCATCAAAGGCGGCACCGTCAGCGACTTCGTCTGGACCTTCACCGACTTCATGCCCACCGCCGCCGACCTGGCCGGGGTCACCCCGCCGGGCGGGCTGGACGGAATGAGCATCCTGCCGACGCTGCTGGGGCAGAGCCAAGGGCCCCACGAGATGCTCTACTGGGAGTTCCACAGCCCCTTTCACCAGGCCGTCCGCGCGGGCCGGTTCAAGGGCGTCCGTTTCGGCACCGCCGAGCCGCTGGCGCTGTACGACCTCCGCGCCGACCCGGCCGAGACCACCGACGTCGCCGCCGGACACCCCGCGGTCGTCAGGCGCATGGAGGCCTTCCTGGCCACCGCCCGTACCGAAAGCCCCTACTGGCCGGCCCGCCCGAGCCGCGGCAAGCGGAAACGGTCGGCCGGTAAAGGCGGCAGCAAACGCAACGCAAGGTGACCGGAGGGGATTCGCGGGGCCGGCGCCCGGCTTCGTCGCCGGCGACGGCAAGGCGATCCTCGATACCCGCGTAAAGCCCGGGCCCAACCGCCGAGCTCTCCTGACAGGCAACAAGCCGCACGGCATGGCCACGTTCACGGCGCCTAGGCCGGCCAAGCCCGGGGGGCCGAACAGCGGACGACCGTGCCGCCTTGGGGGCCGGGGCCGATATCGAGGGATGCATCGATCGATTCGGCGCGGTATCGCATGGTGCGCAGCCCCAGCCCGGGGCCCTCATCGGCCTCGGGATCGATGCCGATGCCGTCATCGGTCACGGTGAGCACGATTTTCCCGTCACTGACGGCCAGTCGGATCGCGATACTGGCGGCCCGGGCGTGCCTGGCGGCGTTGGAGACGGCCTCCTGGGCGATCCGGTACATCTGCGTGGCCACGGCGGGGTCGGCCAGGCGCGCTTCCGGCTCGCACGCGAACCCACAGCGAAGGCCGAACATGCTCTGGGTGTAGGATGCCAGCTCCTGCAAGGCAATGATGAGGCTGTCGGGCTGCTCGGACAGGGGGCTTAGGCCCTTGGCCAGGGAGCGGGTCGCTTCGAGCGATTCCACGGCCGTACGCTCGATCCTGGCGGCGTCGCCGGCCTCGGGCATGTCCATCGCCGCCAGCTTGCGGGAAAGCACCTGGCTGAGGCAGGAAATGCCCCCGAGCATCTGCCCGACCGTGTCGTGTAGATCCTGGCCGATGCGCCGCCGCTCCAACTCGGAAGCCCTGAGCACCTCCGCTTGCAGTCGTTTGCGGGCCTGGACCTCGTGTTCCAGGGCCTTGACGGTGCTGCCCAGGGTGGCCGTACGCTCACGAACGCGACGGTCGAGCTGGTCCCTGGTTTCCTGCAGAGCGTCTCGGCTGGATCGCAGCTCCCGGAAGAGCAGGTCGTACGGCTTGGTCAGCCCCTTCACGATCAACGCTTGATAGATCAAGTAGAACGAGGCGATCTGTAACAGGTGCCCCATTATGTTGGTGTAGCCGTACTCGTCGACGTAGAACATGAAGGAGGACTCCGCCATGATCGTCAGAACGATCGAGGCCGCCATCAGCTTTACGACTTGGGGATCGAACCTCCGGCGTCGTTGGAGCAGCACTGCCAGGGCCGCCACGAGGACCCCGCAAATGATATACTCGCTGACGAGTTTGAACCGCGTAAGCCCCTGGCCCTCCACATAGCAGGACGGGAAGCGGAACCAATCCGGCAGCCCCTCCCATGGGTGGAACACGGACATCAGCCCCAGGGCCGTCACGGCGGCAAAGCAGGCCATGATCGCCGCGGGAGACTTGAGTCGTCGCGCCGCCACGATCGGCGCCAGGGCAAGTGAGAATGACTCGATGTATCGGCCGACGAGCCACAGTTGCGCGGCCCTGTCCGATCCGCATCGAGGGAAGATGCCGAGCCCCTTATAGGACATGACGTGGGCCATGTCCACGCCGGCCACGTAAAGGTAGGCGATGCCGATGAACAGCAGGAAGCCGCCCTGGAGGAACCGCTTTGCGTTCCACGCCATCATGAAGATGGCCATGGACACGACGACACCGGAGGTTACCGCCAGCGTGTGGAACAGCAGGTAGTTCCCTCGGCTGACCCACAACAGCGCCGCGATCACCCCGGCCGCGACGGCCGTCGGCACGAGCTTCCGAATCATCCTGTAGGTCTCGCTCATACCTGCTCCGGTGACGCTCTATCGGGCCCGCGGCCCCGGTGGCCGGTCATCTCGGTAACCAGAGGACGGCCGGGAGTTTCGCGTCGGTGATGAAGTGGTAGATCGCCCCGGTGGAGAGGAACATCAGTGCGGCGAGCACCTCCCCGGCGATCACGCCGATCATCAACGGCTTGCACTTGCGGTAGGCGTTGAACCCGCCGAACCGCGTGACGACTACACGAAGCAGCCAACCCAGCAGGAACGAATGGTGCAGCGCGACGATCGCCCAGGTGGCCCAGACCATGAACGCCACCGGGTGCAGCGGCCACCAGGGGAATCGCAGGCGTATCGCGCTGACCAGCAACACGAGGGCGAAGCCCGTCCCCGCGCTCCAGAGGAACACCTTGCTTGGCCGAATGTTCATCAGCCGCTCCACCGGCCCCAGCGCGTCGGACTCTTCCAGCCGGCCGGTGTAACTGAGTTGCCCGGCCTCGGCCAGTGCCGGGCGGAAGGCCATCGTAGGCACTCGCCTGTGGGTCCAGTTATTGCGGCCCTGCGTGCCGTAGTTGTAGTCGACCCATAAGGCGGCGACTATGCCGACGCCTAACGCGACCACGAAGATACTTCCGGCCAGGCACCCCGTTCGGCCGGGGCGGATGCCCTCGCGGCTGCAGAGGCGCAAGCCGGTGAGGAAGTAAGGCATCAGGGCCTGGCTGGCGTCGATGCAGAGCAGCGCGCACAGGATGCCGCAGACGATGATGCCCTCGACTCCCAGGGCGTACCCGCCAAAGAGCCCCAGCAGCACGCCCATCGGCTGCCAGCGCGGGTGGATGAGGAACAGTCCGCTCTCGGCGGTGATGCGCGAGACGCCCAGGAACATCACCATGATCAGCGACACCGTCAGCACCGCCAGCGGCCAATCGAGGCCGAGGTAGATCATGATGCCGGTGGCCGCCACGAGAGAGAGCAGGCCAATGCGCGCCGCCCAGGCGGCGTAGGGCTCGATATTGCCCCGGCAGCGGAACGTCAGCGCAGACTTCAGCACATTGCCGTAGTAGTGCCGGCCCACGTACGTCACCATCAAGGCCGAAGCGATATAGGCCCCCGCGCGGTTCCAGCCCATCACCCCTCCGGCCATGTAGCTGGTGGACATGTTCACGCCGTAGGTGAACAGTACCATTCCCACCCCGACGGCCAGGTACTGGGAAATGCCCAGGCTGAAGGAGATATCCGCGGCCAGGAAGAACGAGAAGCCCACCACCAGCGGGTAGATCGTCGGCCAGGCCAGGCCCCCGCCGAACTGCACCTTCGTCATCAGGGGAAACTTCCTGGCGATCGCGCTGAAGTTGAACGTCAGCGGCACGGAGATGGCCTGGCCCTCCGCCCAGATGTTGAGCCCATTGATCAGGCGAATGGAGAAGACGACCCCCAGGCCGATCCAGAACAGTTTGCGGCTGAAGAGCCCTCCCACCGGCCGGTCGGGGTCACGCTCGAGCAGGGCCGAGGCGAACTCGGCGATCGGGTAGCGCAGGCGTTCGTGCACGCTCCACTGGCGATGCACGATCAGGCACAGGCAGATCGAGGCGATGCCCAGCAGAACCGCCAGCGACGACCACGTGATCAACGGCCCTCGCCACTTGCCCCAAGGGATCCGGTCCAGGCCGATCGGGGCGCCCTTCTTGCCCATGCCCCTGAGGAAGCCGTCGAGTACCTCGCGGTCGTGTTTGGCATCCGCGGGGAACATCGCCGGTGGCACGTACTCCATCAGCTTGTGTCGCTGCCAGCCCTTGTCGGAGCTTCCCCAATGGGCCGGCATCGCCACGGCCTGGGTGAACTGCTCCAGGAATCCACGCCCGGGCACGCTGCACGCCACCAGCATCATCATGACGATGATGGCCCCCTCGGCCGGGCGGAGGGCGAACCTGCGGCGAATCGCGAACAACAGCGGGTTGACGGTGAGCACCGCCACGATCAGCAGGCCGATCACGGCGACGGGGATCTGATGCCCCGACTCGATCGCCTCCAGCTTGAGTTCCTGGTTGTTGTAGTAGCCGAATCCGGCGATCAGCAAAGCTCCGACCGACCCGATCAACACGGCTCGAAGTGACATGGCTTCACTCGCCTGGATTTCTCTAAGGTCCAATGCCCTCGGTGGGCATGGAATCTCCCGAGGATGCTACCCGATTCCCCCGGCGGCGCCGAGAAGGAAACCGGCGGCGGCCCGCGGGTTACACGATCTCCAGGCCGACGACGGATTTGGCCGGCATCGCGATCGTCAGCACGTTCCGCTGCAGCGTCGCGCCGTCGAAGTCGACGGGGCGGATCGTCTCGGGGGCGTCGAAGGTGTTGTGCGTGTTGATGGCCCCGCCGGTCAGCACGCCCCCGGTGACGGCGGTGAAATCCCCGCCGCGGACGTCGACACTCATTTCGATACCCTTGTTCGGGTCGATGTTGGACAGCGTCAGGTGCACCTTCCCCTCGGTGTCGCGGGAGGCGCTGGCGCTGATCGCGGGGATCGCATCGTCGCCGAAGGCGTAGTCGACGACCTCGGCGTGCATATCCAGCCTCGCCGCGTCGTGGTGAACCTTGTACAGGTCGAACACGTGATACGACGGCGTCAGCAGCATCTTCTCGTCGGCGGTGAGGATCATCGCCTGCAGCACGTTGACGGTCTGGGCGATGTTGGCCATCCGCACGCGATCGCAGTGCTTGTTGAACACATCCAGCGTCACGGCCGCCACGAGGGCGTCGCGCAACGTGTTCTGCTGGTACAGGAAGCCGGGGTTCGTGCCCGGCTCGACCTGGTGCCACGCGCCCCACTCGTCGACGATCATGGCGACTTTCTTCGCCGGATCGTGCACGTCCATGATCGTGCCGTGCCGGGTGACCAGCTCGTCCATGCGGAGGGCCCGCTGGAGTTGGGCGAACCAGTCGGCCTCGTCAAACTCGGTGGCCGAGCGGCTGGCGGCGCCGGTGCCGCAGTAGTAGTGCAGCGCCAGGCCGTTCATGCGGTTGCCGGCCTCGCGCATGAGCACGTCGGTCCAGTCATACCTCGGCCCGGGAGCCCCGCAGGCGATCTTGAACAGTTTGTTCTCGCCGTAGCTGCGGCAGTAGACGGCGTACCGGCGGTAGGCGTCGGCGTAATGCTCCGGACGCATCGCCCCGCCGCAGCCCCAGTTCTCGTTGCCGACGCCCCAGTAGGTCAGCTTCCACGGCTGGTCGCGCCCGTTGGCCCGGCGCAGGTCGGCCATGGGGCTCTTGCCGGGGAAGGTGATGTACTCGACCCACTGGCTCATCTCCCGCACCGAGCCGCTGCCGACGTTGCCGCAGATGTACGGCTCGCAGCCGAGCTGCTCGCACAGGTCCATGAACTCGTGCGTGCCGAAGTGGTTGTTCTCGGTGACCTCGCCCCAGTGGGTGTTCACCATGGAGGGGCGATCTTCCCGCGGGCCGATGCCGTCCTGCCAGTGGTACTCGTCGGCGAAGCATCCGCCCGGCCAGCGGAGGTTAGGGATCCGGATGCGGCGAAGCGCCTCCACCACGTCATTGCGAATGCCCCGCGTGTTGGGAATGGGCGAATCCTCCCCCACCCAGTAGCCCTCGTAGATGCACCGCCCGAGATGCTCGGAGAAGTGCCCATAGATATGCCGGCTGATCGTGCCGGTCTCGACATCCGTGTTGATGACCATTTGGTTCATGGCTCATCGCTCCCAAAACGAGGTGCCATGCTTCTGCCGTTCCGCAGAAGCATGCCGTCCAGTCAGCGCACACCCCTGAGGCCCATACACTCAGCCACCCGGCGCCACCGCGCCGGTGGTCACCCTACCCCGGCCGTGAGAACTTGTCCACCCCGCGTCGGCCACCCCCCGCGTGCCCACCCCTCCGCTCGGCCACGCGGCCGGTCGCCCCGGCGTGCGGCGAAACACGCTCAGGATGCGGACGCCGTTGCGAGACCCTCCGCGACCGGCTCCCTCTCCCTAGCGGTAAGGGGCATGGGTTTACGGTCGGCGGAGGAAGAAGGATAGGGAAGAATAACTGGTAACCGTCGCGGTTAAGCCGTCCCGGTTAAGCCCCTTATCGGAGCAGCCGGGTCGTCCAATTCACGCTGCACCGGTACACATCAGGCCTCCCCATGCAACACGTCTTCGGGCAACACTTTCTTGACGGCGTCTCGGACGACCCGGGCGGTCTCCACGGCCTCCGATGCCTCCTGCATGTCGATCGGTTCCCAATCACCAGGATAGCGGGCCTCTATCGAATACCGATTCAGAGGCTGCACGTTTTCCATCTGCAGTACCAGGCCGGATTCCTCGCCGAGCCGATTGATCAGCACCACCAGGTCATGCGTCTTGGGAAACTCGATCTCCCGACAGGTCAACAACGCCTTGAGATACTTCTCCGCGCACTGCTGGGCATGGAAACAGACCGTGCCCACCGGACAGCGTTCCCCCAACGTCAGCGTATGTTCGGCGTTCAGCAGATCCTCTTCCGCTTTCGCGATCCACTGTCGCGTTAGGTGAACTTGTTCAGGCCGCATGTTCATACAGCACCTTCCCTTCCCGAACCGCCGGATACAGAATGTGCCCGACGATGTCCTTGTAGGTGGCGAACTCCTCGGGCGTGACGACGATCAGGTCCAGCGGCAGCCACCGATCCGCCAGGGCTATGTCGATCTCCGTGGCCTGGCGACGCTTGGACCCGACCACCGGCATCACCACCAACAGGTCCACATCACTGTCGCTATTTGCGGCACCTCGCGCATACGACCCGAAGAGAATGATCTTCAAGGGATCGAACTTCTCCACAATACGCCGCACCATCTCCTCGATCCCGGCCATCGCCTCTGTTTCGCTTACGGTCATCTCAAACACTCCTTATCTCGGAACCGCCGGAAGCCTCGGGGCCAGGAGGCGCTTCTCTTCGCTGCCTCTCGGGTACGGAACCGACTGGGCGTTGGCCATCGGGCGACCTCCCTGCAAACGTTGATCCTCGCCGTGTTTCGGGGTGCTGTTTCAGCCATTCGTCGATGGCCTCTCTGTGGAAGCGCCATCTGTTGCCCACCTTCTGACCGGGCAACCTGGCGTTCTGGAGAAGTTCCTAGTACTCCGTCCAGGCAACTCTGTGTCGTGCCATGCCCACCACGCTTGCGTGGGCATGTTCGCGGAACCGTATCATCCGGCATGGCCACGCAAGCGCGGCCATAGCACCCGTCAGTATTGGGCGGACAGAACAGTAGAGCGGCGAACCGGGAAATCTTCAGGTACTTCGCCAAGACCCCGATGGTCATGATGTCGTCGGATGGTCCTGCCATGGACATCTCCTCAGCCACCCCGGACCGTCTTGCCAAACGTCTCGGCGACTATTGTCCGTATTTGGCGAATGCTCGCAAGAGGAATCCACGCTGGCGGCGCGGACGAGACCGCCCTGAAGGCGGAGTTCGTCCGTCACCGTGACGGTGGGAACGTGTCCACCCCGCGTGCCGACCACCCGCTCGGCCACCCGGGCGGTCGCCCCGGCGTGCGGCCGGCACATCCTCAGGATGCGGACGCCGTTGTCGCACTCGAAATCGATGGCGAAGCGGTCGTCCACGACCCCGTCGCCGGTGATGTCGGCCAGCAGCCAGCCGCGGGAGTAGATGCTGTGGCGGCCGTAGGGGGTGTAGTCGTAGCGTTCGATGAGGTCGCCGTCTTCGTTCAGCAGGCCGAGGACGTTGTAGTTGGCGTCGTGGTAGTAGTGGGTGGTGCCGTCCCAGTCGGCCGAGCGGGTGATCTTCTTCACCGTCCGCCGGCCGAGGCCGTCGTAGCGGAGTTCGGCGATGCGAGAGCCGGTGCCCGAGCCGGTGTCGTAGGCGCGTTGGACGTCCACCAGGCGGTTCCACGGGTCGTAGCGGTAGTGATACCGGCCGTCATAGGTGAGGTTGCCGGCCGCATCATGCATCAGCTCATCCTCGACGGCGCCGGAACTCACGGCAAAGTGCTCCTCGAACTCGGTGACCCAACCGCTATTATCCGCTTCGATCTCCACGTCGTCAACATAGATCGGCCCGCCCGTGTTCTCCTAGACTACCTCACCGCCCGGCCAGCGGTGACGGTCCCAGGCCGCGCGGCCCGTGGCAGCGCGTCCCACCATAGCGGCAGTGTCGTTCGCTCCTGCCTGGTGTATTCCGCCCCGTACTCATTGGCCAGTCCTCGACGGCACCCCATCGGAGGTAAGCTCTCCCTGTAGCCGGTATGAATCTTCACCAACACGCTCAAGGGCTTTGAGAAGGCGGCAGTGCAGGTCGAGCAGAACAGGGGCAAGCTGCTTCCGCATCGCTTGACTAGTTGGGTCCATCGAAGTCGCTTTGGGCTGCTGCACCTCCTGTTCCAGCGCTGAATTAATGGCCAGCTGGTGCCGTAGCTCCGCCGTGATGTCACATAGCATGTCACACATTACCAGCAACCGTTCGTGTGTCGGGACTTGCCCAGCCGCAGGCGACTCTTCACGGCTCGGCGTCTTGTGGGTTGCGACACCGGAGCAGCCTAGCAGAGCTACTTGTAAGACACAACTCAAGCCGAGCACATGCCCTGTAGTCATGGTTAGTCCTCCTTACGTGGTTTCTGGCTACTCTCGTCGATGATCGCACGCACCATATCCAGCATGGCTAAACAACGGGGTCAGGAACCTTTGCTTGTCCAGGAACCTTTGCTTGGCTTGGTTCAGCACGTGGTACGGAACCCTGTCGATATTGACTCTCGCCGCGCGTGGCATGCCAATCAGCATACCGCGAGCCTACACACGTGCAACCAGAAACCGGTTCCCGGATAAGAGAGGGTCAGGAACTTTTAGCCACCTGTTTTCTTGCCCGGCTAGCCGCACCACGGGCTCGTTAGAAAGGGTGTCAACTCCGCTTCGCGCTGCTGACGCCGCCACAGACTGCACCAACGCCACTGCTCTGCCCGAGCGCCAGGCCCGGCACACCATACAGACGGGGCCGTCGGCGCTGGCGTCGATGGCCCCGAGCGCGGTCATTGCATGTGCGGGCGGCCACTCATTCGATCCGCCTGCTCGCCTTGCCTGCCTTCTTCCCCGCGGCCGACGTAGCAGACCCCAAGCCCCACATCCCTGCCAAGGCGATACACAGCCTTCTTGCCTTCCGGAAGACACGTCCTTTCCGGTCCGGGCGTGTTCGCGGCGGGGCGCCGTTCCGGCTGAAGGCCAGAACCGCTTCCCCCGCCTTGCCCATGGCGGGGGACCCTACCACAAGCATTAACGCACCAGCCGACGGCCTCATTGCCGCGGAATGGGATTCTTCCTCCGTCCCGGCCCGCCGTGCGGGCGGCAGATCGGATGGGGGCTTGGTACAAAGGGATGTCCAGTTATAATATAGTGATACGGATAGCAGCCTTCGCGTGAGGCCGCCTGTGCGGGGAGTCTGTGCCGGTCCACGCGGCCGTCACGGTGGCCCCTCGGATGCGCCAAGAAGACGGAAGTAGTGATGACACCACGAGTTGAAAGGCTGAGAACCCAGAGCGTCCAAGCCGTCCCGCACATCTCCACGGAGCGGGCGGAGCTGCTGACGGAGTTCTATAAGAGCGCCGGGACCGACGGGGTTTCCGCCCCGGTCGGCCGGGCGCTGGCCTTTCAGTACCTGATGGAGCACCGGGCGGTCTGCATCAACGATGGCGAGCTGATCGTCGGGGAGCGTGGCCCGGCCCCCAAGGCCACCCCGACGTTCCCGGAACTTTGCTGCCACAGCCTCGACGACCTCCGTATCCTCGCCAGCCGGGAGCGGACCCGCTTCGGCATCGCCGCCGAGGCCCGCGAGGTCTACCAGCGGGAGATCATCCCCTTCTGGAAGGGCAAGACCATCCGCGAGAAGGTTTTCGCCGCCATGGACCCCAAGTGGCAGGAGGCCTTCGAGGCCGGCGTGTTCACCGAATTCATGGAGCAGCGCGCCCCCGGGCACGCCATCCTGGACGACAAGATCTACACCCACGGCCTGTTGGACTTTAAGGCACGTATCGAGGAGCGGCTCGGCGAGCTTGACAAGGCCGACCCCGCGTACCCCGCCAAGTGCGAGCAGCTCAAGGCGATGGCCATCGCCATCGACGCGGTAATCGCCTTCGCCGCCCGCCACGCCGCCGCGGCCGAGGGGCTGGCCGAGGCCGAAGCCGACCCGCGGCGGAAGGCCGAACTGCTGGCGATTGCCGAGGTCTGCCGGCACGTGCCGGCTCACGCGCCGCGGACGTTCGGCGAGGCCCTCCAGGCGTACTGGTTCGTTCACCTCGGCGTCATCACCGAGTTGAACACGTGGGACTCCTTCAACCCCGGCCGACTGGACCAGCACCTCTGGCCCTTCTACCAGGCCGGCCTGGCCGACGGCTCGTTGGACCGGGAGACGGCCAAGGAACTGCTGGAGTGCTTCTGGGTCAAGTTCAACAACCAGCCCGCCCCGCCCAAGGTGGGCATCACCGAGGAACAGAGCGGCACGTACACCGACTTCGCGCTCATCAACGTCGGCGGCGTGACAGGCGACGGCGGCGACGCCGTCAACGACGTGTCCATGCTGATCCTCGAGGTGGTCGAGGAGATGCAGCTCGTCCAGCCCAGCGCGTGCATCCAGCTCAGCGAGTGCAACCCCGACAGCTTCCTCCGGCGGGCGGCGGAGGTGATCCGCACTGGGCTGGGCCAGCCGTCGGTGTTCAACACCGACGTGATCGTCCAGGAGATGCTCAACGCCGGCAAGTCGCTCGCCGACGCCCGCGCCGGCGGGCCCAGCGGCTGCGTGACCATCAGCGCCTTCGGCAAGGAAAGCTGCACCCTCACCGGCTACATCAACTGGCCGAAGATACTCGAACTGGCGCTGCATAACGGCGTCGACCCCGCCTCCGGCAAGCAGGTGGGCCTGGCCACGGGCGATCCGCGCGGCTTCGACGGCTATGAAGACCTCCTTGGCGCCTACGCCGCGCAGTTGCGCTACTTCGTCGACCTCAAGATCGCCGGCAACAACGTCATCGAGCGAATCTACGCCGAGCAGATGCCCAGCCCGTTCATGTCGGTGCTGATGGACGACTGCATCGAGCGGGCCACCGATTACCACGACGGCGGGGCACGCTACAACACCACCTACATCCAGGGCGTCGGCCTCGGCACGCTGGTCGATTCTCTCTCGGCCCTCAAGTACCACGTGTTCGAGCAGGCGGCGGTTTCCATCGACACGCTGCTGGAGGCGATAGCGGTGGACTTCGAGGGTCACGAAGCGCTCCGCCAACGGGTGCTGAATGCCACGCCCACCTACGGCAACGACGCCGAGACCGCCGACACCATCGCCGAGGCCGTCTTCGACCTGTATTACGATTGCCTCAACGGGCGCCCCAACACCAAGGGCGGCCAGTACCGCGTCAACCTGCTGCCGACGACGGTGCACATCTACTTCGGCCAGGTCACCGGCGCCACCGCCAACGGGCGGAAGGCCCACGCGGCGCTGTCGGAGGGAATCTCCCCCACCCAGGGCAGCGACCGGCACGGGCCCACCGCCGTGTTCCGCTCGGCCGGGCGAATCGACCACGCCCGCACCGGCGGCACGCTGCTGAACCTCAAGATCAACCCCGACGTGCTCACCGGCGAAGGCCTCTCCCGCCTGTGCGGCCTGGTGCGAAC
>SDBU01003003.1_pt1 | contig 21801 bp, 21 predicted proteins | sample 2277071 | NCBI WGS metagenome assembly SDBU01 (sample SAMN10397929, study PRJNA504765) | marine sediment metagenome | isolation source: marine sediment core GS08_GC12, 126 cmbsf | place: Arctic Ocean: Gakkel Ridge, Loki's castle | collected 2008 | reverse complement strand
AACTCTTTTTTCTAGTTATGAAAAAGAAAAATTACCAATGCCTCAAGTTATTGAAGGGGAAAATTTTATTAAGTGCATATTACCAAGAAAGACCTTTATAGGAAAATTTTCAAATGATGAAGAGCAAATGATTTTAAACCTTTTTGAGTTGACAAATGAAATAGCGATTTCAGATGTAATGAAAATTTTAAAGATGTCTCGGGCAACTGCAGGGAGAAGATTAGCGAAATTAATTTCAAAGGGATCGTTAATACAAATTGGTGATGGAAAAACGACCAAATATCGTAAAAAAAAGAAATAAAAAATCTATATTAATATTATTCGCATTTTAATAATTGAAAAGGTGCGAATTGGTTGCGACCGCGTCCGCCATTTAAGCCAATTCTCACCTTTTTTCTTTAGTGTTTTGCAAGTATAATCTAGATTAACTTTTACGGAGCAGCGCCTATAGTGATAGTTAAAGTTCCTCCAGGTCCACCTGATAATGAAAGAGTAAGACCACCAGGTAAGATAGGTTTTGGTGCTGGCCCGGAAGGAATAAGGTGAGTTCCCCATACTCTGCCTTGAAAATTACCATTAGTGTAAGTAACTCCTAAATACATATCCGCTCCTGGTACCGTATTGAAAGTTTGGCCACTTGAGGAAACCGTTGGATTTGATGAAAAATTTGGATTCGTTCCAAAAGTTACAACTACATCTGATGGCAAAGCATTAAATGTGACCGTATAATCGTTTGTATCATTGAATGGATCCGGGACCGGAATACCTGTCATATTAGCTAGTGTTATTGTAACATTAGTCTTTGCAGTTGAAATATTAGTAACTGTGACTTCTCCAGAAATTCCCAAAAAATCGCCGTAGGGTGTGGTAAAGAATTTAGTATAGTTCCCACTTCCGAGTGAAATAAAAGTCCCAGAGTAGAAATCGTACCATGGCCCAACGCATGACAAATTAGCGTTATCGACAAATAGAGGATTTTGGCGAAAGAAACTCTGACTCAATGGCGCATTCTCACTAGTTCCCAATAAGGGTATGATGCCAGTAATGACCCCAGCAGATAATGCCTGCCAAATGGCATCTGCTACTTTTGAGTTGCCTGTTATTGTTGGCGCTGGGGTATAGTCTGTTAAGGTAGAGGTAAAAAATGCTTTGGATGATGTAGGAAGAGGAAGATCAAGTGTGGATCCAGTTCCTTCTCCAGAGATTGCAACAAATTTGAATACTCCCGAGTTGTCAACATCGCCTTTGGCAACTCCAAACGTTGGACCTGAGGTGGAAAGATCTATAAAAAGAGAATTAGTTTGATAAATCGCATTGTTTCCTGCATTCTTCCAAGTCTCATCTAGCCAATCACATTGGGTAAAAGTATTGGTAAGGAAGTAATCAATGGGAAATAATGGATTTATGGGAAAAGCTGGAGAATTCGTCTGGATTCCTTGGTTCGGGGATAAAACCCTTAGGTTCTTGCCGGCACCTCCACTAGGTGGTGCATATGTTAAATGGAGAGCTGACCATTTCGGCTCAGTTCCTCCCAGTGGCGTTGTTGGTAGAGTGGTTAATGCGTTAATATAATTTGTAAAAACTTGAAAACTTGTAAGAGTTGGAGGTAATCCTCCAAAGCTAGTTGTTTGAACAGGAGGGTTCTCTGTGTGATCTAAAAAACTAATACTAAAAGATAAGGGTAATCCATAATAATCTACTAATGTAGGATTAATTATGAATCGATCATTTGCAACCATCGTGAATTCTTGTTTATCAAAAAGCGTATAGAAATTATCTTGCGTTGGATCTTCAAAATCTTTTGCAGGTACTTGTACGGGCCCGCTTGCAGAGATAAACCAATCTACTGGCTGCCCAACAGAAAAGTAGATTCTCGATGCTGTGAGATTCACGGTTGTCCGAAGATAAAAGGTATGAGTTCCTTTTGTCAGAAAAAAACTCAACGGATTGACTCCAGATCCTGGATCAGACACATAGGTCTTGGGTGGTGGAGTAGAAGAAGTTCCGATCATCTGACCATCTGAATTACGTTCAAAAGTGATAATGTTGTTGAAGTTATTTGCTAGCACTAAAACAAATACTTCAGAATCAGAAAATCCGCTGTTATTAATGATAGTAAATGGTATGTATCCTGTTGGAGGAGCGTCTGTTAATCCAGCAGCTGCAAGGTATGCCTTTTGCTGGAGCAGAAATTCATCATAGTAATTCTTATAAGAATATATTGAGGAAGTAGAAAAGATCGCGCAAATGCAAGTAATTAACAACCAAATTTTTTTCATAAAAATCCTTTGGAATAATTTGTTAAATAAAATACAATCCACCTATAAAACATTTTTTTCAAGTAGGATTTTAATGTGAAATATTTCGTTTTTCTTTATCTTTTAGTAGTATTTGAATTTGCTTATCCAACAAGTAGTTTCGGAAACATTTCGAAATCTACCATTTCTGAAAAAGATGAAGATTCTCTTGAGATGCCTAGCCAAAATGTCGAAAAGATGAGCAATCAAGATTGTAAAAGTTCTATTTTCTCGATCGGAGCAAATTATTCTTACGTGAACATTAAGCCGAGCTCTAAATCTTCTTTTGATGGGCATCTTGGAGGCTTACATGCTATGTATGAGTATAGGCCGATGAATTCTTTTTATGGAGCAGCAGCTTTCGCTTGGCGCCAAGGAAGCGCTAATGGTTCAGGCGGCAGTCGTTCTTTTATCGATATTAATGTTGTAGAGAGATTGGGATACTCATTTACCTTTAAAAGCAATACACGCTTATTGACACTCTTTTCAGGATTCGGTTTTAGATTTCTTGGACATCATTTGAATCCCTCTACTCTCTCATCCGATGCATTCATTGGATCTTTTTTTCCGCCATTCTTAACGGATGAAACTTCATTAAGAATTGATTACCATGATTTTTATATTCCTTTGGGATTCTTATTAGAATATTCATTTTATTCATGGTTTGATCTAGGTTTTTATGGGACATGGATGCCGCAGATTTTTTCTACAGCCAAAATAAAGCCTTTAGGCGGGGCTTTTTGGGATCTTAAAGAAACCTATAGCAATTTTCTTATTGAGGTGCCTCTCATTTTTAAATTACCCAAAAGGAAGGATTTTTCACTCGTTTTAAAACCGTTTTTTGAGTATTGGCAAGATGGAAAGTCTACCGCCAAGACATCTAGTGGAATTCCTCTTGGTTTGCCAAAAAACACATATTATTTTGTGGGATTTGATTTGAATTTTCTATATTCTTTTTAGATAGATTTTAAATGTTTTAAAGACAATTTATTGGCTAATAATTTCCACAAAAAGCTTATAGAACATTTTTATGAAGAAAATGGGCTTTCCAAAGGAATGAACAAGCTAGATAAGCCTTTTAGAATCACGAAGGATAAAAAAAAATATTGATAAAAAACAAATTATATTATTTAGAAGGTAGTTTTTCATTTACAAAAAAAGCTAATATTAAGATAATTAATTTATGTTTAAACCAATTAGAAGCAGCATTAAAGTTATTCTTTTAAATGATAAAGATGAGCTTCTTTTAATGTGCGCAGATGATCCCAAAACAACTGCAGCAGATGGTAGATATCTTGGAAAATTTTGGTTTGCAGTTGGTGGAGAAATTGAGTTAAATGAATCTATAGAAGATACTGCATACAGAGAAATTTACGAAGAAACCTCTATTAAAAAAGATGAAATTGAGTTAGGACCAATCGTTTGGTTTGGAGAGTTTGATCTAATTTTAAATGGAACTTTAACTCGTCTTAAACAAAAATTTATAGTTGCTAAAACCAAGCAAATAAATGCTCATTTAAAAAACCCAACTTCTTGGGAAAAAAAAGTGATAAAAGACATTGCTTGGTTTTCAATTGATGATATTAAAAATAGTGATGAGATAATCTATCCAGCGCTATTGCCAAAATATCTGCCTGATATTATATCTGGGAATTATCCAAAACAGCCGATTGAAATTGATCTGGCTAAACTGCCAAACAATCTTAAATAAAGTTGAGCCCTAAATCGTTAAAAAATATCTGAAAAATATTAGTCTAAAGTAATTTATTAAATTTTTGGAATAGGAGTTAGACAGAAGTCTATTCATCAATTATGTTTATGTTCAATAGATTTTTCAGTCTTTTGAATTTTTTTTACTTTAAACCGTTTCGTTGGTTGATCTACAAATTGAAGAATTTGTGAGAGAGTTAATTTATTTTTTTCAGGATCATCGCTGCAATATTTTTCCGTAAGCCTATATCTTTTATAAAAGAGATTAGGAGAGCTTTCCTCTGTATAATAAATATCAAGTTGTTCATTTGAAATATACTTCATCAGGGGGTGAGTGAGTGTAGGGTCGATAATCATACTTTTTTTTGTAGGAATCAACACCGCTTCAGGACCATTTGGATCTATTAAAAGGACAGTGTGGTCAGTGTCATTTGTGATGGTTAAGGGACAGGGATAAGTATAAAAAGGAATTGCAAGTACGATTAAAGCAAAAAATATTTTCATGATTTTCCCTCAAATAAATTTGATGAAACAATAAGATAAACTTATACGAATTTTAAATCTATTTAAACAAGAATTATCAATAAGAGGAAACTTAGTTATAACAGAAATCACTTGAACAAGTTTTACAAATATAGACACATTTTTTACAAACTTTGTCTGAAATCGATTTGGCAAAACACTCAAAAAATATCAAATAAGGCTCAGGTTTCGAAGAACTTCAAAATATCTGAAAATATTAGTATAAAATAATTTTTTAAAAGTTTTTGTAAAAACTTCTTTGTGATATAGATCGACTTTGATATATAATTGATTTTTACTTTTTAAAATTTTGGAGATTTTAGTGAAATGTCCTTTTTGTAATTTTGAAGAATCAAAAGTAACAGATTCTAGAATGTCAATGGATGGTCAAGCTATAAAAAGAAGACGTGAATGTTTAAAATGTAATCAAAGATTCACAACTTTTGAGACTATAGATTTGACAATTCAAGTTTTGAAAAGAGATTCTACATATGAAGATTTCAAGCAGGAAAAACTTCTCGGTGGTATAATGGCCGCCTGTAGACACACTAGAGTATCTCACGATAAAGTCAAAGCTTTAGCTTATCATATAACAGCGGATCTGATGGCTTCTCAAATGAGAGTGATCACTACAAAAGAGCTCGGTTCCATCGTTATGAAACATTTGCAGAAAATAGATACAGTTGCATATATTCGTTTTGCTTGTGTATATGAAAGATTTAAAGATATAAAAGAAATTTCAGATGCAATAGATTCTCTTAAGAATGAAAACTATTGTGTAAAAGAGAAAAACAATTTTAACAGTGAGGATGCAGATTATGCCTCTAAAACCAAATGAAATAGAGCAATTTAAAAAGCAGTTATTAGAACTTAGAGAAAAAATCACCGGAGCTATTAATGGAGTTAAAGAAGAAGTTAAAGAGCTCGATGAAACCAAAGGTTACTCTCAACATCAAGCAGATGAGGGGACAGATGATTTTGGTAAAACTATTAATTTAGAAGTATCTAATAAAGAATATCTTATTGTAAAACAGATCGATAGAGCTTTAGAAAAAATCGATGAAGGTACATACGGAATTTGTGATATCTCTCAAAAAGAGATTCCAAAACCAAGACTACTCGCTATTCCATATGCAACTATGACAGTAGATGCTCAAGAGAAAATGGAAAAAGGACTTTTGTAGAATTGAAAAGATATTTCAAGCTTTTTATTGTTTTTTTTATTTTGATAGCTTTGGATATCTTAGTGAAATCCTATGTTTATCACAATATTCCTAAAATGAGCTTTATGCATCCTTTCTTTCCATACGGAGGAATTGGAGTATTTAAAGATTTTTTTGGAGTTAGCTTTTCTATTGTGTATGTGGAAAATACAGGAGCTGCTTGGGGATTATTTTCAAAATATCCGACTCTGCTATTTTGTATTAGATCCATTATCGTAATCGGGCTTGTAATATATCTTGGGTTTTTTAATAAAGATATTAGAAAAGATATGCCTCTTGTCTTGATAATAACAGGGGCTTTAGGAAATATTATCGATTTTATTTTTTATAAAAAAGTGATCGATATGTTTCATTTTAATTTTTGGGGATATTCGTATCCTATTTTTAACTTGGCAGACTCTATGATAACAATAGGAATTATTTGGCTATTTTTTAGATTTTTTAAAAAAGCTAAAAATAAAAATAAAAATAAAAAAGTATGAAAATTGAGATTATCACAATTGGTAATGAGCTTTTATCTGGAAAAACAATAAACTCAAATGCTCAATATATTTGCCAAACTCTATTGAAATTTGGCTACTCAGCTCTTTATACAAGTGTCTATCAAGATGAGAAAAAAGAGCTTGAAAATGGTATAAAGATAGCTCTTAAAAGAGCGGATCTTTTAATCATTACAGGAGGCCTTGGGCCTACTATCGATGATAACACTAAAAAAATAGTAACTAATCTTTTGAAAATCGATTTAAAATTTAGTGAAGATATTGCATCAGACATCGAAAAAAGATTTGGACAAATAGCGTCACTTGAAGAGCAATCAACGATTCCTAAAAGCGGATATGTTTTTAAAAATGAAGTAGGTACAGCGCCTGGTTTTGCTTTTATAGACTCGGGAAAAGTTTTAATTCTGCTCCCAGGAGTTCCAATTGAGTTAGAAGATATGTTTGAGAAACATGCAATACTCTTTATTCAAAAACATTTCCCAATAAAAGAAAAAATTTTTCAAGAAATCATAAATATCTCTCTATTACCTGAGATAAAAATCGATGCTCTTTTAAGAACTATTCATCTTCCAGATGATGTCTCTTTAGGCATTTATCCAGCTCCAGGATTTGTTCAAGTCTCGATTACCACAAAAGCTCTTGATAAAAGTGAAGCGACAAAAAAAATACGTGATATAAAAAATAAGATAGCATTAGAATTTTCTGATTATACATATATTTCTGAAGATGGGAAAATTGAAAGAGCGATTCACGATCTATTAATTAAAAATGATGAAAAAATTGCTTTTGCTGAGTCTTGCACAGGTGGAGCTCTATCTGCTAAAATAGTTGCCTTACCAGATTCTTCTAAATATTTTTTAGGCTCTTTTATAACGTACTCAAATGATTTTAAAAAAAATATCTTAAAAGTATCTGAAAAAACTCTAAAAGATAATGGTGCAGTATCACTTCCAACTGTAAAAGAGATGATAAAAGGAGTTTTTGATTTAACAGATGCTACTTATGCGATTGCTATTTCAGGAATAGCAGGACCAGGGGGAGGAACGGAAGAAAAACCAATCGGGACGATTAGTTTAGCTGTAGCTAAAAGAGGAGATGAAATAGATGCTGGTTTTTTACACTTAAAAGGTTCTTTAAAGGGAGCTAGATCTATGATTATCGAAAGCACAGCAAATATTGCTTTTGGAATTCTATATAGGAAAATAGCTCACAATCTCACATACTTTGAAAAATGAAAAATTACGACCTTTTAGATTCTGGAAATTTAAAAAAGCTTGAAAAATTTGGTGAGAGGGTGATTGTTAGACCATGTATGCAAGCTATTTGGAAACCTAAATTAGATGAAAAGATTTGGAAAAAAGCAGATCTGATCTTTGAAAGAGACACTAAAAATAAATGGATACATAGGAAAAACAAATCTTTAAAACATTCTAAAAGAGAAGATTTTTGGACTATCGATATAGAGGGGATAAAATTAAGTCTAAAGTTAACCGACTTTGGGCATATTGGGTTTTTTCCAGAGCATATTTTTTTATGTAAAAAATTAGCAAAACTGATACAAGATCAAAATTCTCCAACTTGCAAATTAAATGTTTTGAACCTCTTTGCATATTCTGGATTAGTCTCTTTATTTGCTTTAAAAAACAAAGCGAGTGTTTGTCATGTAGATAGTTCAAAGCCCTCTATTTTATGGGCTAAAGAAAATGTAGAGCTTAATAATTTTCAAGATCTGAATATTCGCTACATTTTAGATGACGCTATAAAATTTTTAAAAAGAGAAGTTAAAAGAGGCTCTAAATATGACGTAATTGTTTTAGATCCTCCAAGTTTTGGAAGAGGAGCAAAAGGAGAAATTTTTAAAATAGAAAAAGATATAGTACCTCTTTTAGAGCTTTCAAAAAAATTACTTACTAAAAAAAAATCTTTTATTATTTTTTCTTGCCATTCTCCCAATTTTACAAAAACCACAATAAAAAATTTATTTGAATCAATATTTGATATTGGGGGCAATTTAGAGATAGATGAGCTTCTTTTAAAATCTGAAAAAAGTTATAATTTGCCATCCGGATATTTTTCAATATGGCAAAAAAATGAAAACAAATACTCAGATAACCTCAAATAAAAATGAAAAGATAAAAAAAATAATTAAGTTAAGAAATAAAAATAAAAGAGATAAATACTCTTTATTTTTAATTGAAGGTTATAAAGAGCTCTTAAAAGCTTCAAAATCAAAGATTAAAATAGAATCTTTGTTCATTTGCGAAGAGTTTTTCTTAGAAAATGATGAATATGAGCTAATCGAGAAAATAAAAAATAGTAATGTTTCTATATATGAATGCACCAAAGAGGTATTTCAAAAAATCTCTTATAGAGATAGACCAGATGGTCTAATCGCAATTGCCAAATCTTATAAAAATGATCTAAAAGATTTAAAAAAAATAATTGAAGATAAAAAAAATGCCTTGATAGTTGTTTTAGAAGGAATAGAAAAACCCGGTAATTTAGGAACAATTTTAAGAACAGCTACTGCAGTAAAAGTTGATGCAGTAATTATTACTGATCCTAAAACAGATATTTTTAACCCCAATGTTGTAAGAGCCTCTATTGGTACTTTATTTACTACTCCAATATATGTTAGCGATAATAAAAGTGTGATCGCTTTTTTGAATAAAAATAAAATAAATATCGTAAGCGCTTCGCCTCATGCTAAAATTAATTACACAGATATAGATCTTAAAAAACCTATAGCATTAGTTTTTGGAACAGAAAAAGAAGGTCTATCAGATACATGGATGAAAAATTCTAAATATTTAGTAAAAATCCCAATGTATGGAGATATAGACTCTTTAAACGTAGCTCAATCTACAACAATATTATTATATGAAGCCATTAGACAAAGACGAAAAATCTCTTAGAGTTCTACATGTAGACAATCATATATTAGTCGTAGTTAAAGAGGCTAATATACCAACTCAAAGCATAGATAATATATCTTGCAATACTCGTCTAAGTAGCTTAGAAGATCTAGCTAAAGATTTTATAAAAAAGAAGTTTAATAAAAAAGGTAAGGTATTTTTACATCCAATTCACAGGTTAGATAAAAATGTTACTGGCATCGTTATTTTTGCAAGAACCTCAAAAGCCTTATCTAGATTAAATCAGCAAATGAGAGAGAGAAAAATAATAAAAAAATATATAGCTGAAATAGAAGGAAAATTATCTCAAAAAAAAGCTCTCTTAAAAGATTATATAGTTCATTTATCACGCATTGCAAAAATAGTGAAAAAAGAGCGTAAAAATTCAAAATTAGCTATTTTAAATTATGAAGTTATAAAAGAAAAAAAAGATTCATCTATCATTGAAATCGAGCTAATTACTGGAAGATACCATCAAATAAGAGCACAACTCTCAAATCTCTCTCATCCTATAGTTGGAGATAAAAAATATTTAGCAAAAAAAAATCTAGATAAAATACATCTTAGCTGCTTTTATCTAGAATTTCTGCACCCAGTGAAAAAAGAAGTTCTGATATTTCAAACAAAGCCATCTTTTTGAAAAATTTCAGAACTCTAATTTTTAATATTCTTCTTTCTTAGGATATCTTCTTTCTGTTTTATGTTCTGGGGCAGTTTTTTTGTGTTTTTTAAACATTTTGTGTTTTGAAGTTGGTAAAGGTTTTTCATAATATCCTTGAAACCAATACTTTGTTCCATAATATGTTGTGCATGCCATAGCTATAAAAGCTAAAACCACTACAAAATAAGCTATGAATTTACAAAAACCGTATTGCACTTTGTGTGCTTTTAGAAAATAGAGTAGAGCCCCTCCTAATGCTAAAGCTACGAGCTCTATTGCAAATGCTGCATCAATCCAAAATACCATGTTATTTCTCCATAATAATTTTTAATAAAAAATATGTGGTATCGATTTTATTTCAATACCCTTAATTAATCTTAATAAAACTTTTTTTAATTTTTTACTAGAAATAATGAAAAAATGGAAAAAACTTTTCAAAATATTTTTTCAATTGCATAAATTCTTTATTTTCATAAAAATACTAACCCTTACATATTGGAGGTATAGTATGAAAAAGACTCTATTTGGTGTTTTTACACTTGTAATTTTCGTTTTAACGTTTACATTGAGCTCTGTTAGTTCTAAAGAAATTCCGATTGATAATACTTTAAAAGTTGGGAAATTTGAAAATGGTCTTAGCTATTACATCAAAGAAAATAGCTTCGAGAAAGAAAAAGCATCACTTAGATTACTTATAAAAGCTGGGTCTGGTTTAGAGACTGAAGAAGAGAGAGGAATTGCTCATTTTTTAGAACATATGGTTTTTAGAGGAAGTGAAAATTTTAAAGATTTTGAAATGATAAAATATTTAGAGTCAATTGGAGCAGAGTTCGGCCCAGATACTAATGCTTATACCTCTTTTGATAGAACAGAATATATATTAGAAGTACCAATAAAAAATATTAAGGATTTAGATAAAGCGTTATTGTTTTTAAGTGACATTGCTTTTAGAGCTAATTTAGAAGAAGAAAAAATCGATAAAGAAAGAGATATCGTTTTAGATGAACTAAGGAGATCTTTAGGCCCTAATATGAGAGCTGCTGATAAACATTTCAAAGCACTTTTGAAAGATACAACTTATGAAGATAGATTGCCGATTGGAAAAGAAGACGTTATAAAAAACTGCTTACCAGATATTATTCGAAATTTTTATAAAAAATGGTATCAACCTCAAAATATGGCTGTGATTGCAGTTGGAGATTTTGATAAAACAGAGGTTCAAAAAATTATTGAAGAACATTTTTCTAAAAAAACAAATGATACTCAAATTTTACCCAAGTATGTAGTTAATAAAAATAATGAGACTGTATTTAGCATTGTTAAAGATCCAGAGATATCTTATTCAATAATTGAGTTAATATTAAGAAAAAACACCTTACCAATTCAAACGAAAACAGATATAAGTCAAGGGATTATATCTGGCATAAAATACGATATTTTAAATGAAAGATTTTTAGAAATGGCAGCTAAAAGTGATTCTGATTTTATCTCAGCCTGGACTTATTCAAGTTCTTTTATTACTAATCTTCAGATCAAAGAGATGGGAGTTATGTGTTGGGAAGATCAAAAGCTTTTGGGACTTGAAAAAGCTCTGCAGGAGCTCAAAAAAATGCAAAATGGAATTACAAAAGATGAATTTGAAAGAGCTATCAAATCAAGAAAGCAAGAAATAAGTAAAAAATTAAGTAATTTAGATAAAATTGAAAACTCTGAGTATATATCTATGTGCTCAAATCATTTTATCAACGAGGATGCAATCTTTTCAAAAGAATCTCTTTTAAAATACAAAGATAAATTATTAAGTAAATTGACATTAGATGAGATTGATCAAGAAGTCAAAGACTTTGACTTTGATAATTTTTTATCAAAAAATTTCATTGTTTTAGCAACTCTTCCAAAAGATGCAACTTTATTAGATAGTGAAATAACAAATTCTATTGAAAATGTTAAAAACTTAAAAATTACAGAGGAAGAAAAAGTAGTTTTAGATGAGACGGCTCTAATAGAGCCAAAATTTGAAATAGATGGAAAAATTTCAAAAATTGAAAAAAATGAAGATCTAAATATTTTTGAAGTTTTGTTTGAAAATGGTCTAAAAGTATATCTAAAGCCTACAGATCTAAAAAATGATGAAATTTTAATTAGATCATACGCTTTAAATGGAATTGCTAATCTAGATGATAAAATTTTAGATTCAGCGAAAATGGCATCTAGTTATTTTTATGATTCTGGGATTTCAGGAATAGAAAAGTCTACTTTTTCAAAAATACTAGATTCAAAAAATAGCTCTTTAAATGTTCAGCTTGGATTTAATTTAAGAAATATAACAGCTAATACAACAAAAAATAGCTTTGAAGATATTATTTGTTTGATAAATAGAATTTTTACATCTAAAAATTATCAAGATGAGATGTTTGAAAAAACTATTAAAATGGAAAAAGAAAATCAAAAATTTTCCAATTTATACCCAGACTCAATTTATTATAAAAAAACAAATTTGATATTTACATCTCAAAATGATCTTTTTAAAGATATTAATTTAGATCTAGTAAAACTAGATGTAGCAAAAGATGTGATAGATACTTTTTTTTCTAATCCTAAAGATTTTGCATTTTTTATAGTAGGGGATTTTGAGGTGGATAAAATTTTACCTATTTTAGAAAAAAATCTAGGGAGCATTTCAAATGATAAATCAAATAAAGTTGAGATAAAAGATTTAAAAAGTATTGATTTTGCTCAAAATGATTCAACTGAAATTGTAAAAGCAGGCTCAGATGATAAAAGTATGTGTATTTTAGGTTTTGATCTAAATAAGATGGATACAAAAAACTTAAAAAATTGGACTAAGCTAGATCTTCTAAAAACAATATTAAAGAATAAGCTTTTAGATGCTCTTAGGATAGATAATGGCAAAACATATGGTTCTTCTAACTTTCCAAGCTATTATTTGTATCCAGATTTAAGCAGTTTTAATTATTTTATTAGCTTTACTGGGCCTCAATCAGAGATTTTTAACATCAATGATTTAGCTATTAATACAACGAAATCGTTGATAGAAAATGGTCCTATTTTAGATGAACTAAATGTTGCTAAGGAGATTGAAAAAACAGATCTAAAAGAAAACTCAAAATATAATAGTTTTGAAATATCAAATATGTATTATGCTCATATTTTAACAAATGGAAATCTAGAGGAATTCAAAGAGTTTTTGAAATTAGAAAAAGAAGATTTGATAGATTCTATAACTGTAGAGGAAATCTCAGATTTTATAAAAAATATTTTTTCTAAAGATAAGCTGACATCTGTTGTTTGGTTGCCTGAAGAAAAATAATATTTTTGAATATTTCAAAAGAGACGAGATATTTTAAAGAGTCAAAAAGGCGCTTTTAGCGCCTTTTTAATTTCTAATTCACTTTTATAATTTTTTAATAAAATTTTTCTTCTTAGAAAAGATCGATAAATATATTATGTAATTTTTAAATTTTTAAATTTTATGAAAAAGATCCTTTTTGTTTTTTTTGTTTTAATGAGTTTTTCAACGAACCTTATAGCTCAATATTCAAAAGTTGAAAGAATCAGCGGTTATGTTGCAAAAGATTATTCTTATCTATTGACGATAGATGACTTTGATAAGAGCCTTATGAAGATGCATATTACCCTGTATAATGGATATGTGAATAATGTGAATCTATTTTTAGATCAATTAGATAAATTAGATGCAAGTTCGAATATCTCTAAAGCTTTAAAAAAGACATTTGCTTTTGAATTTGATGGAATGAAACTCCATGAGCTATATTTTGATAATTTAAAACAAGATATTAAAATAAATCGTAAATCTAATTTTTATAAAAAAATTGAAGAACAATTTAACAGTTTTGATGCTTGGATGGATGATTTTAAAAATACAGGCTTAATTAGAGGAATTGGATGGGTGATTTTATATTTTGATGCGAGTGAAAAAAGATTTTTCAATGCATGGATAGATGAGCATCAAATAAATAATCTAGTTGAATGCATTCCAATTTTAGTTATGGATGTTTTTGAACATGCATATCTAACTCAATTTGGATTGAATAGAAAAAAATATATAGATATTTTTTTCAAAAATATAAATTGGTTAGAAGTATCTAAAAGATATGAAACTGCTATAAAATGAGAGGCTATTTTATAAGGGCTTCAAGAATTTGAAAAGCATTCAAGCTAGCCCCCTTTAAAACTTGATCGGCGCATACCCACATATCAATAGCTTTGGAATTTGATATATCTTGCCTGATACGAGATACAAAAACATCTTTTTGAAAACTAGCCCTTTGAGGTGTTATAAATTTATTGTTTTTAAAATCTTCTAAAATTTTTACATTTTTAGATTTTTTCAAAATTTTATAAATTTGATCTATTGAAAATTCATTTTCGAATTCTACATTTAAAGCAATGCTGTGAGCTCTTAAAACGGGCACTCTAACGCATGTTGTAGTTATTTTGATGTTCCTATCCCCTAAAATTTTTTGAGTCTCTAAAACCATCTTCATTTCTTCTTCAGAATATTTTAGTTCGTTCAATGCACTTTCATGCAAAAAAAGATTAAACCCATATAAATTATCTTGAGATTTTTTATTTTTTAATTGATTTTTTGTATCAAAGAGGAGCTTATCCATTAATTTTTTTCCGCCGCCAGATGCCGCTTGGTAAGTTGCTGCTACTATTCTTTTGATTTTAAAAGTTTTGTGAAGGTTATGTAGAGCCATTAGCATTATAGTTGTAGTGCAATTGGGAGAAGCAATTATATTGCTTTTATTGTCATTCAAAATTTGAGAGTTAATCTCAGGAATTATTAAAGGGACATCTTTTTTTTCTCTAAAAGCTGAGCTAAGATCTATTATGTAGATTTTTGAATTTATTAATTTGGGGATATATTTTTTAGAGATTTTTGAGCCAGCTGCAAAAAAAACAAAATCTACATCTTTAAAAGATTGAAGATTTAAGCTTTGAATAAAGTGAGTTTTTTTTCTAAAAATGATTTTTTTTCCAATGGATTTTTTAGATGCAAAAAGTCTTAGGTTTTTGATTTTTATATTAGATGCTTCTAAAAGATTTATTAGTTCTTTTCCGACAATTCCAGTAGAACCTACGATTGCAAGATTATATGACATATGGAAAACAAATTCTTTTTAAGTTATCGTTAATAGATTGTACAAAATTAGAAATTTTTAAAAGAGGAATATTTTATTATGAAAAAAGATATAAATTTAGCTGTTGATGATGCGATAAGAGCAATAACCTTTTTAAAACAAGATAAATCAATTTCATTTATTGAAAATGCAGCAAAAATGATTGCAGATGCTTTTAAAAATGAAAAAAAAATTGTGATTGCAGGAAACGGGGGATCGCTTTGTGATGCTATTCATTTTGCTGAAGAATTTACAGGCTATTTTAGAAAAAAAAGAAAAGCTCTTCCAGCTATTGCCCTCGCTGATCCAGGGCTACTTAGCTGCGTTTCTAATGATGAAGGTTTTGAGTTTGTTTTTTCAAGAGCAGCTGAAGCATATTTAAATGAAGATGATATTTTTGTATCACTTACTACTTCTGGAAATTCTAAAAATTTGCTTAATGCTATAAAAGTAGCTACAGAAAAAAAGGCTAAAACAATTACTTTTTTAGGTAAAACTGGTGGTTTTACAAAAGATTTGTCAGATTTGGAAATATTAGTAGAGGGATTTTCAACCTCTGATAGAATACAAGAAGCTCATATGGCAATGATTCATATTATTATTGAAATGGTTGAAAAAATCATGTTTGCTCCAATAGATCTTTTAAAGAAGTTGAAATATAAAGCGATGAATTTATAGATTTTTTTGTGATAATTATTATCAAAAAAGACTCAAATGTTGAAAGAAAAGATATTTTTATATGCAAAAGATGTAATTGATGGTAAAAAAAAGAACTTTTTTTTATCAAAAGTTTTATCTTTTTTAGCTATTTTTTTTAGATTTGGTTCATTTTTTCGAAATCTTTTATATAATTTAAATATTCTCAAAGCAAAAAAAGTTAAATGCAAAGTTATCTCTATTGGCAATATAGTTGCTGGAGGCACTGGCAAAACTCCATTTACGATCTTTTTAGCAAAAAAATTAATAGATAAATATAAACTAGCTATAATATCTAGAGGGTACAAATCTATTGCAGAAAACTCATCAATTGTTATTAATAAAGAATCTAAATTTTTAGCAAGTGAAGTAGGAGATGAAACTCTACTTTTAAAAAATCATATAAAAAACGCTTCTTTTTTTATTGGAAAAGATAAATTAAACTCTGCAAAAAAAGCATCCAAAATGAATTTTGATATCGCTCTTATAGATGATGGTTTTCAGTATCGAAAACTTAAAAAAGATATAGAAATTGTAATAATAAATGCTATTGATCCTTTTGGGAAAAATAATTTTCTACCAAAAGGATATTTAAGAGAAAACCCAAAAAATTTAAAAAGAGCAGATTTTATCGTCATAAATAATGCAAATAGTAAAATAAATAGTTTAGAAAATGAAATAAAAAAATATTCAAATAGTCCAATAATTTACTCATCTCTATACCCAAACAAATTTTTAAATCTTTCAAAAAAAGAGATAAAAATTGATAAAAATGAAAAAATAGCTGTTTTTTCAGCAATAGCTAACCCTAATATTTTTTTTAAAACTCTAAAAGATATGGGTTTTCAAATTGTAAATTCTTTATATCTTTTAGATCATGAAAAGATTTCTAAAAAAAAATTAGATGCTTTTATTAAACAATCTATTTTAAAAGAGGCAAAATTCATAGTAACAACTGAAAAAGATGCTGTGAAATTAAACCCGAATATCAAAAAAAATCTTCAAATAATATATTTAGAAACTCATTTGAAAATAACTCACAATAAGCACCATCTCTTTGCTTTGGTTGAAAAAATATTATGAAATGATGTAAAATCAAATGAATTTTAAAAATAAGTTTTAAAAATAATTTATGAAAAGTTGGGTTAAAATTTTAATAGGTCTTTTTGTTGGAGTTCTCTTTGGTCTTATCCTCAGGGAAAATGCCAAAATATTTCAAATCTTTGGTGATATCTTTATAAGACTTTTGACAATGCTTGTCATACTTATAATATTTTCATCAATAGTCGTTGGAATTTGCCATATTGAAAGTCCAAAAAAATTAGGTAGGATAGGCTTTAGAACTATTGGTTTTTATGTAATCTCTACTGTTATTGCGATTTCAATTGGGCTTATTTTAGCACACCTTATAAAACCTGGAGTAGGTTTAGAAAAGATAAGAGTCGACATGAAGCCATCTCATGCGCTCACCTTAAAAGATCTTTTGATGAGTTTAATTCCATCTAATCCCTTTAAAGCTTTTGCAGATGGAAATGTTTTGCAAGTTATTGTTTTTTCGATTCTCTTTGGAGTAGCTATTTTATTTGCTAAAGAAAAGGGCAAACCGATTTTGCATCTTTTAGAATCTATTGCTAGTGTAATGCATAAACTTACCCATTTTGTAATGATGTTAGCCCCATACGGGGTTTTTGCTCTAATGGCAGCAACAATTGGAAAAATCGGTATTTCTGCTTTAATTCCTCTATTTAAATTTTTACTCTGTAATTACATAGCTTGTCTTATTCAACTACTAGTTGTTTTTCCTTTAGCTCTAAAATATCTTGCAAAAGTGAAAATAGGACCTTTTTTCAAGGGCATGAAAGATGCTATAGTTGTTGCTTTTACAACATCTTCATCAACAGCTACTTTGCCAGTTTCATTAGAGTGTACTCAAAAGCATTTAGGAATATCAGAAGATGTCTCTGGTTTTGTATTGTCTCTTGGCTCTACTATAAACATGAATGGTGGCGCTATTGGACAATCTATATCTGCTGTTTTTATTGCTCAAGCATATGGTATTCCAATCGGACCTATGCAAATTATAGTATTAATATTAGTATCTTTATTTTCTGCAATAGGAGCTCCAGGAGTTCCTGGAACTGGGCTAGTGATGCTATCTTTAGTATTAAATGTAATGGGTCTTCCTCTCGAGGGAATATCTTTAGTAATTGGAGTTGATAGACTAAGAGAGATGATGAGTTCTGTTGTTAATGTTTTAGGAGATGCGGTCGCTGCTGTTTTTGTTGCTAAAAAAGAGAATGCAATTAATCAAAAAACTTATCATAGAGCAACTTGGATGGATTCAGATATATAGGTGAATAATATGGCAAAAGATTTTGAGATAAAACTTCCAAAACTTGGAGAAAGCATAGTATCTGCAACGATAGTTACAATTCATAAAAATGAAGGAGAAAAAATCTCAAAAGATGAAACTTTGATGGAAGTTGCAACAGATAAAGTAAATAGCGAAATTCCATCGCCTGTAGAGGGTGTAATTAAAAAAATCTTAGTTAAACCAAATGAGACTCTTCAAGTAGGAGATGTCATAGCTATAGTTATTACAGAGGCTATAGAAGATGATAAAATTTTGAATAGCCAAGAAGAAAAAGAAAAAGAAACTCCCAAGCAAGAAGAAAATGATAAAAAAAGTTTTTTTTCACCAGCTGTTTTAAGATTCGCAAAAGAGGGAAATGTAAGTATTCAAGATTTAGAAAAAATTGAAGGTACAGGTGAGGGGAAAAGAGTAACTAAAAAAGATGTTGAAAATTTCATGAAATCTCAAGAAGGTGATCAAAATTTTATAAAACTCTCTCCTATAAGACAAGCGATTGCAACAAATATGACAAAAGCTAACGCTGTTCCTACAGCTTATATTATTGAAGAGATAGATATTACGAGTCTTATGCAATTAATCAATGAACAAAAACATCATTTTTTAGAAAATTTTTCAGCAAAACTCACAATCACACCCTTTTTAGTAAAAGCAATTGCAATAGCAGCAAAAAAATTACCACTTGCTAATTCATCTTTTAAAGAAGATAAAATACTTTTAATAGATGATATAAACATTGGTATTGCTATGAATGTAAATAGCGATGTTTTAGTGCCAACGATACACTCTGCAACAGATCTCAATTTTGTCGACATTGTAAAAAATTTAAATGTTTTAGTTAAAAAAGCAAAAACGCAAACTCTAAGTGCTAAAGATTCTGAAAATGGAACTATAACCCTTACAAATTTTGGAATGACCAATATTTCAGTTGGTTTTCCTATAATAAAATACCCTCAAGCTTGCATAATTGGCGCTGGAGCGATCAAAAAAAAGCCATGGATCATAGATGATGAAATTCAAATAAGATCGATAATTAATATATCTTTTGGATTTGATCATAGGATTTTCGATGGTATTTATGCTTGCCAATTTTTAAATGAAATAAAAAACTACTTAGAATATGACTTTGATAGATCTTTTTGAAAAACAAAAAAAATATCTTAATTTTTTTTTCGATAATCTAGATATCGAAAAAGCAAATGAGATATTAGATCTATTTATATCTTGCAAAAATAACATTATATTCACAGGGATCGGAAAAAGTGCAATCATTGCTAAAAAAATAGCTCAAACTATGCTATCTACAGGAACAAAAGCGATGTATTTATCAGCTGTAGATGCACTTCATGGTGATATTGCAATAATAACTAAAGATGATATTTTCGTAATTTTATCTAGAAGTGGGGAGACAAAAGAGATAATAGATCTAATTTTCTATATAAAAAAAAGACAAGCAAAAGTAATTGCGATTGTTTCAAATAAAAACTCTAAAATTGCTAAAATTTCTGATTATTTTATTGATTTGCCTCTTGAAAAAGAGCTCTGTCCTTATAATTTAGCACCGACCACTTCAACAACTATTCAATTAATCTTTGGAGATATTTTAACTGTAGCTTTAATGGAAAAAAACAAAAAATTCTCGATAAATGAATATGCTCTAAATCATCCAGCTGGCGCTATTGGAATGCAAATTAACTTAAAAGTCGAAGATCTGATGATAAAAGATGAGATGCTGCCTATTTGCAATGAAAATGACTTAATAAAAGATATACTTCCAATTCTTTCATTAAAAAAATGTGGTTGTCTATTAATAGTTGATAAGGAAAATAAACTACAAGGTATTTTTACAGATGGAGATTTGAGAAGAGTTTTACAAAAAGAAAATTTAGAATTTTTTAATAAAAAAATGAAAGATATAATGATTCAATCTCCAATATTAATTAAAAAAGATATCTTAGCTATTGATGCTATGAAACTAATGGAAGAAAAAAAACAAATCACTATAATACCAGTTGTTGAAAATGAAAAATTGATAGGCCTTATTCGTATGCACGATATTATTCAAACAGGATTAAAATCTCTTTTGACGAAGTAGATAAAAAAAAATTAAATTAATTAAGTAAAAAAAGATATGGATGCTATTCACTCTACAATCACAGCTCTTTTTATAATCGGTTATCTAGCCATTATCTTTGAATTCTATATCAAGGTTAATAAAACAGCTTCCGCTCTTTTAATGGCCGTTTTTACTTGGGTTTTTCTATTTTTAGAAAAAGACACTTTGCAAGGTCTTTTTAGAAATGAAGTTCAATCTCACATATCAGATGCTTCTCAAATCATTTTCTTCTTAATAGGCGCTATGACTCTAGTAGAACTTATAGATTCTCATAATGGCTTTAAGATGATAACGAATTTAATCGCTGTTAAATCCAAAAGAAAGCTTCTTTGGATTATAGCTGCTATCTCTTTTTTTCTATCAGCTGTTTTAGATAATTTGACTACAACTATAGTAATGATCTCCATTTTAAGAAAGCTATTGCCAGAACCTAAAGATAGAATGCTTCTTGGCTCTACTGTAGTTGTAGCTGCCAATGCAGGTGGCGCTTGGACACCAATAGGTGATGTGACCACTACTATGTTATGGATTAAAGGAAATGTTACAACTATACCTGTTATGAAGGCTCTTTTCTTACCAAGCGTTTTTTCAATCGTAGTTACTTTAGTACTGCTTGGTTTAAAATTAGATGGAAAATTCTCTATTAATAAAAAACATCTAAATAATGCTAAAACAGAACCTGGCGCTAAAACCGTTTTAATCCTCGGTATTTTGGCTTTAGTTTTTGTTCCTATATTTCGATATCTTACTAACCTTCCTCCCTTTTTTGGTATGTTTATAGGTCTTGGAGTGCTATGGATAGTTACAGATGCTATGCATCACAAACATGAGAGTAGACATCATTTGAGAATTCCGTTTGTTTTAGCTAAAATAGATATCTCTGGAGTGTTATTTTTCTTAGGAATCCTGCTTGCCATTAACTCACTCGAAATGACAGGCATTTTAAAAAATCTAGCTGTTTTTTTAGATGTTCATATCGGTAATTTAGCAGTAGTTGCAACTGTTATTGGATTTTTATCCTCCATTGTAGATAACGTTCCCTTAGTCGCTGCAACCATGGGAATGTATGATTTATCATCGTATCCACCAGATTCTGCTCTTTGGCAGATGATAGCCTATGCTGCTGGAACAGGGGGTAGTATCCTGCTCATTGGTTCCGCTGCCGGTGTTGCTTTAATGGGGCTAGAAAAAATAGATTTTATTTGGTATATGAAAAGAATTAGTATTGTGGCTCTAACCGGTTATTTAGCTGGTATGGCTCTTTATCTTCTTTTAAATGCAATTTACATCTAGTTAAATTTAAAATTTTTCTCTTACTTCATGTTTGACATCCTCCTCTCCCTATTCGAGGCTAGTTAATGATAAAGTTCAGCATTGTTTTAAATTGTGAGGGGATATTTCAGTTATAATTTTATTGAGTGTTAATTGAGTGTTGTTAGAGAAACTGGATGAGATAGTTTGCTTATATAAAAAAGGCCTTGGAAAAAATCCAAGGCCTTTAAGAAATTGCAATCTAATGAATTAATTAGAACTCTAAATGTAGTCCGAACATGAATCCATTAAATGATAGATCTCCTCTACTTACAGTGTCATTTGCTGTAGGATCACCATCAAAGAATTTT
>SDBU01003002.1_pt1 | contig 21807 bp, 20 predicted proteins | sample 2277071 | NCBI WGS metagenome assembly SDBU01 (sample SAMN10397929, study PRJNA504765) | marine sediment metagenome | isolation source: marine sediment core GS08_GC12, 126 cmbsf | place: Arctic Ocean: Gakkel Ridge, Loki's castle | collected 2008 | reverse complement strand
CAAAATGAGAACCATTATACGTATTACAGGTTGAATAATGTTCAGAAAGACGCTATGTTTACTTTCTTTAATTGCGTTTGATGTTGCCGCCCTATTCTCAGCTCTTTTTTTAGCTTACCTAATAAGAAAAGAAATTCTTGTTTATGTTTATCCTGCTTTCAGAATGTGGACCTTTCCCTTTAGCACCTACCTGGTAAATTATCCTTACTTTCTTGGGCTGTGGGTGCTGATTCTTGGCTACGAGAGGCTTTATACCAAAAGATTTATCTTAGGAGAGGAGATAAAGCGTCTCTGGAAGGCAGCAAGTATTTCTTTTCTTATCATAATGGCTTTGACCTTTGCTGCCCGTATCTCCATGAATGTTTCCCGGACGGTGATAGTTCTCGCCTGGGCTTTGAGTCTTTTCCTTTTGCCTGCCTTCAGGTTAATAGCGAAAAAGATATTGAATAAGGCAGGGTTTTGGCAGAGAAAGATACTCATTCTGGGGGCGGGAAGAACAGGGGAGATGGCCCTGGGGAGACTTAAGGGAAATAAGAATATGGGATATAGGCCGGTTGGTTTTCTGGATGATGATGAGGCTAAGTTGGGTAAGAAAATAGGCGGGGTTAAGGTGCTGGGAAAACTTTCTGAGATTAAGAGCTGGGTGAAAGAAAAAAAAGTGGGAGATGTGGTGATTGCTATGCCAGGAGTCTCTCGAGAAAAGCTTTTAGAGGTAGTCAGTCTTTGTGAGGGAGTGGCAGATGAAATAAGGGTCATTCCTGATATGTTTGGCCTGGCTACGGTGGGGGTTAAAGCGGAAGATCTAGATGGTATTCTTTTATTTGATATGGAGTGGAACCTGGCTAAGCCTCATAATATATTCATTAAAAGAGTGATTGATATAATACTTTCTTCTTTAGCTATAGGGATTTCTTCTCCCTTAGTGCTCTTTATTACTATTAAGATAAGGCGTGGCTCTGAAGGTCCAGCAATCCTTGCTCAAAAAAGACTATGGAAAGAAGAGACTACTTTTGATTTTTTGAAATTCAGGAGTATGTATCTTGATGAGGAGGAAAGACTAAAGCGGTTTTTAAAAGAGAATCCTCAGGCCAGGAAAGAATGGCAAAAATTTGCCAAGATAAAATCAGCTGATCCCAGGGTGACACAGTTTGGAAGCTGGCTTCGAAAATACTGCCTGGATGAGCTTCCTCAGCTAATACATGTCCTGAAAGGAAAGATGAGTCTGGTAGGACCTCGCCCTTATTTTCCCCGGGAATTTAAAAAGATGGGAGGATATAGAAAGACCATTTTGAAGGCTCTTCCCGGGATGGCTGGTCTCTGGCAGGTGAGTGGGAAAAATGAGCTTACCTTTGAAGATAGATTAAGGCTGGAGGAGTATTATGTGCGTAACTGGTCGCTGTGGCTAGACTTCATTATTCTTTTAAAAACAGTTAAGGTTGTCTGGAGAGGGGAAGGGGTGTAAAGAAAATTCCTGCCAGTTAACCTGGAATTCTCTCTTTCCCCGGGATAGGGAGATATTAGTAAAAGCTGTTTGGCAGTTCGTTTTACCCAGCATTCCTATGGAAGACAGGTTCATTATAATATACCTCAATGAATAACCAATACAAAAGACTGATCATAATTTTCCTTATAGCCGTAAGCCTACGAGTGATGCTATTTATTGCGGTTGGCTCCTGGCAGGATGAAGTCTTAAAAGAAAGAATCGTTGTCAGTGATGCTAGTGGATACGACAAGATAGCAGTAAATTTGGTAGAAAATAATGGTTTTTCTACTTCAGAGAGTTTCCCGTATGTTCCTGATATTTCTAGAACCCCTATATATCCATTTTTTCTTGCAGCATTCTATACCATTTTTGGATACAAACCGTATATGGCAATCTTATTTCAACTTATTATTGCATCTATGACCTGTATTTTAACATATAAAATTGCAAGAATCTTTTTTAATGAAAAAATCGCTTTCTTGGCTGGCTTATTGATAGCTTTTGAGTATTCAAGCATTCTTTATAGCAATCAGTTATTGACAGACACATTATTTACCTTTCTTTTCATTGTCCATATCTATTTTCTTGTAAAATTTCTTACGACAAACAAGAATAAATGGTTAGTTTATTCTGGAGTATTTCTTGGAGTATCTACACTTTGCAGACTCGTAAGTGTCTACTTTCTTATATTTCTTATAGCAGTTTTCTTTCTACATTTTAGGAAGAGTTTACGAAAAGGGATTATAAAATATTCCATTTTGACATTAGTTTTCTTACTGACAATTACCCCCTGGATGGTTCGTAACTACACAGTTTCTGGCAAGTTTTTGGTTTCTTCTGTACAAGAAAGAGTATGGTACTGGCACCTCCCCCGTCTTATCAAAAGTTTTCCGATTGAAGGAAGTTCATCTGAACAGATAAAAAGAGTTCCCAATCCAAACGGTGACTCTTCTGAGACAAGAAATGAAAATATGGGGATGTCAACAGAAAGGAATATTATTGATGCTGGGTTGCCCGATGCTAAGAGATACATAGCAGGTATGGTTCGTTTTTTTACCATCGTGGGCAGCAGTCAATACCCTCAGATGTTAGGTCTCCCATACTATAGGATAAAACCAAATGCGGGACCACTGGAGCGGGCCAAGATTGCAATTCAAAAGAAAAATGTTTTGGAATGGTTTTTTATTTGCTTTAGTTTAAGCTTCCTGATTTTCCTTTATTCTACAATGTGTTTTGGGATTTACGCAGCTATAAGGGAAAAGAAATTTTTGAAGATCGCTTTATTCATCTCTATTATAGCATATTTTGCCATAGCGACCGGTCCTGTTTCTTTTACTGAAAGATACAGACTTCCAATAATGCCGTATATAATATTACTCTCAGGCTATGGCATTAACCAGCTTCGAAGAAGATTCAGGGAATCCAAAGCACCAGTGGGTAATTGAAAGAAATATCCAACATGATGTCTAGCGATGAACTAAAAGACAGAACAAGAAATCTTATTGGCGATAATTTGATGCCTAACAAACCTTTTGTTTCAGTTATTATCCCCGTACATAATGGAGGTAAATATATCGAGAAGTGTCTGAATGCCTTAATTGCATCGTCTTATCCATCTTTTGAGATTCTTGTGGTAGATAAGTGTTCAACCGATGAGACGGTAGCAATAGCTCGACAAAAGGGGGCAGCTATCCTTCAGCTTCCAGAGGAATCAGGCCCAGCCGCTGCAAGAAATTTTGGGACTCAACATGCGCGAGGAGACATCGTTTTGTTCATAGATTCTGATGTAGTTGTGCGTCGAGAAACCATTGCCCTGGTTGTAGAGAACCTCCAGCGTCATCCCGATATTGCTGCTGTGTTTGGTTCTTATGACGATGACCCTGGGGAAGGAAATTTTGTGTCCCAGTATAGAAACTTGCTTCATCACTTCCATCATCAAAATTCAGACAGGCAAGCCTCTACTTTCTGGGCTGGGTGCGGGGCCGTACGGAAGAAAGTTTTTGAGGAGATGGGGGGTTTTGATCAAAAACGATACATTAAACCTTCCGTTGAGGATATCGAATTAGGCTATAGAATCCACAAAAGGGGATATCGAATTCTTCTGGACAAGAATTTGCAGGTTAAACATATCAAGCGATGGGAATTTCTACCTATGTTGCGGACAGACATATTCCAACGAGCAATTCCATGGTCACTCTTGATTCTGGAAACAAAATTGATGCCAAAGGACCTCAATCTGAAAATGTCCCATAGAATCAGTTCAATCTCGGTCGCTTTGATGATTTTAATGATTCCATTTTTTCTTTTGGGCCGTACAAAATTTTATGGTGTGCCTTTAGCTTCCACTGCTGGTCTTTTCTCACTAACGCTCTTTATTAATTTTCTTGTCCTTAATCGAAGACTGTATGGTTTTTATGCACGGAGAAGAGGGTTAAGGTTTATGATGCAGGTTATTCCTCTGCATCTTCTCTATTACCTCTATAGCGGGACGTCATTTGTTTTCTGTTGGATTACCTATAGAGTCTTCAGCTTTAGGCCAATCTATCATGTGGCAGAGGATTAGAATGCGAGAGTCCATCGAAAAACCTGATAATAAAAAAGTCATCATCATGGGCGCTGGACCAGCAGGCCTAACTGCGGCTTATGAACTCTCTAAGGTGGGTGTGGAGTCAATGGTCTTTGAAAAAGACCAACTGGTCGGTGGGATCTCAAGGACTGTCAATTACAAAAACTACTACTTTGATATAGGGGGGCATCGCTTTTTCAGCAAGATTAAGGCAGTTAATGAGATGTGGAAGGAAGTGCTCGGTGATGATTTTCTCCGACGTAAACGGCTCTCAAGGATCTACTTCAATAAAAAGTTCTTCTATTATCCCCTTCGTCCTTTCAATGTTTTATTCCAGTTGGGGTTCTGGAACAGCTTTCTGATCCTTGTCAGTTACCTTTATGCCCACATGTTTTCCTTAAAAGAGGAAAAAACTTTCGAGCAGTGGGTCTCCAACCACTTTGGAAAACGTCTGTACACAACATTCTTTAAGGCGTACACAGAAAAGGTATGGGGGGTACCATGTAGTGAAATAAGGGCTGAATGGGCAGCACAACGCATTAAGGGACTCTCCCTGCTGAGCGTTCTCAGAAATGCACTGATAAAGCCACAGAACAATGGTGGAAATAGAGCTGTTATCAAAACACTAATTGATGGTTTTGATTATCCTAAATTAGGGCCTGGCATGATGTGGCAAGCGGTGGCAGGGATCGTTGAGAAAAACTTATCTCAGGTTTATTTGGGAGCGGAGGTGGAGGGAATTCTGTGCACCAAAAACAGAGTAGAATCATTAGAGATAAAGCTAAACGGACAGAAGAAGCTTGTGCACGGAACCCACTTCATCAGCAGTATGCCTATAAGAGAACTCATACAGAAGTTTAAACCGGACGTGCCAGAAGAAGTGCTTAAAGCTGCCAATGCTCTTAAATATAGAGACTTTATTATGATAGCCCTCATTGTTAATAAACGAAACGTATTTTCTGACAACTGGATATATATTCACGACCCCGCTGTTAAACTGGGGAGAGTGCAGAACTTTAAGAATTGGAGCCCTTATATGGTACCTGATCCGGATAAGAGCTGTCTGGGTCTGGAGTATTTTTGCTTCGAGGCAGATGAATTGTGGATGATGACGGATCAAGAATTGATTGAGCTGGGGAAGAGAGAACTGGCAACCTTAGGTTTGGTCGACGCATGTGATGTTGAAGATGGTAAGGTGGTGCGAATGCCCAAAGCCTACCCAGTCTATGACTCCAGTTATCGGAAGTTGCTCCGGCTTGTGCGTCAATTTCTCAGCCGGATTGAAAATCTTCAACTGGTGGGCCGCAACGGCATGCATAGATACAACAATCAAGACCACTCCATGTTAACGGCAATGCTGGCAGTAGAGAATATTTTAGGGGCCAATCATGACCTGTGGGAGGTAAAGGAAGAGCAGGAATATACATGAGGAAGATAACGAGGTGGCTCCTCAACGCTTTGTTCCTGATGAGGCCCATCATATGGGGATGAAACCGCCTAAGTTATCCGGATGGATTGTTTAGCTTCCTTAGAAAAAAGTGACGGGGGAATTGACTACCGATGTCTAGCCTTAAAATGGGGATCATTGGCTGCGGGCGCATTGCCAAGCTGGTCCACCTTAACGTTCTGACCCATTTGCAGGATGTTGAACTGGTTGCGCTGGCGGAATCTGACCCGCAGCGGCGTGAAGAAGCGAGTTGCCGAGCACCTTCAGCCATCGCCTTTGCTTGCTACCGGGAACTACTGGCTATGCCTGACGTGGAGGCTGTGGTCATCTGCCTGCCGAATGCACTTCATGCAGAAGTGACAGTGGCGGCATTGCAACATGGTAAGCACGTCTACCTAGAGAAACCGCTTGCCACAAGTCTTGGCGATGCGCAAAGCGTGCTTGCGGCATGGCAGCGCGCTGGAGTGGTCGGGATGATTGGCTTCAACTATCGCTTCAATCCGCTTTATCAGGCTGTCAGGCAGCACATCCACTCTGGTAGAGTCGGCGAATTAGTGAGCGTGCGCTCTGTATTTTCTACCGCTCCTCGAGCCTTGTCAGATTGGAAACAAACCAGGCATAGTGGCGGTGGTGTTCTACTGGACCTGGCGTCGCACCATATCGATCTTATTCGCTTCTTCTTCAATCAAGAAGTGCGCGATGTATTTGCCATGTTGAGGTCTCAACGCAGTGAAGGTGATAGCACGACCTTACAGCTACATCTCACTAATGACCTGCTCGTCCAATCATTCTTCTCGATAAGCGCGGTTGAGGAGGATTGCTTTGAAATTTATGGTCAGGAAGGGAAACTTAGGGTTGATCGTTATCTTTCCCTTGATGTAGAAATTACCGATCCAATCCTAAATTGTGCCCGGCTAAAGCGGCTATTGCGGGGGTTACGTTCCCTTGGCCATAGCCGGTATCTGCTTGACAAAATACTTGCTCCCAGCCACGAGCCGTCTTATCAGTTAGCACTGGGCCATTTTGTGGATACGGTGCGGTCCAATCGGACTAGCAGCCCGGACTTCTGGGATGCTTACCGGAGCCTGGTGGTTATCGAAGCGGCGGAGAAATCAGCTAGGACGGGGCGGGTTGTTTCGCCCACGGATCTTATCGATGAAGATTTTGCTTATAAACGAGCCTTATAGCCCCGTTCTATTGCGTAGGAGGCATTGATATGGTGAGTGATCGTAATTCTCCGGAGATGTCGGTGGTGATTATTACACCGGATTGCTACGAGACTATTCGTAAGGTCATAGGGTATCTCCGGGCACAGACTGCCAGAGACCGTCTAGAGATCGTTATTGTCACGCCCTCACGAGACAGACTCCGTATTGATGACGCTGAGCTGGAAGGATTTTTTCAAGTTTGCGTGGTGGAAGTTGAGGTCATCACGTCTACGGCTGAGGCCAGAGCTGCAGGCATTCGACAGGCAAACGCGCCGGTAGTTGCTTTTGTCGAAGATCACTGCTATCCTGACCCAGGTTGGGCCGAGACGTTAATCGAGGCGCACCGGAAACCCTGGGCAGCAGTTGGACCGGTGATGGTCAACGCCAATCCAGCTACAATGATTAGTTGGGCCAATCTTCTTATCGAATACGGTCAATGGCTCGAACCTGTCGCAGAAGGAGTTGTCTGCCACTTGCCGGGGCATAACAGTTCTTACAAACGTGCGATTCTCCTGGACTATGGTTCTGACCTCGAAGCCATGCTTGAAGCGGAAAGCATCCTGCACTGGGATTTACAGGCGAAGGGTTACCGGCTTTACCTGGAACCTGCGGCGAAGACGCACCACCTGAATTTTTCACTTTTGTCATCCACGGGGTCATTGCGGTTTCATGGGGGACGTTCGTTTGCTGCGGCTCGTGCACGAGACTGGTCACTGCTCGGGCGGCTCCTCTATGCCGGCGGTGCACCGCTCATTCCTTTGGTGCGCCTGTGGCGCATTATCTGGGAGTTACGCAAGCCCGGCCGGGAATGTGGTCTGCTACCGCGCATCCTGCCGGCTTTGGTCTTTGTGCTGACATTTGATGCTGCCGGCGAAATGATTGGCTATGTTTTTGGTGCCGGCAATTCGGTGAAGAAGTTATCTGATTTGGAGTTCCATCGTGGTCGTCATCTTGCGGAGCGAGACAGGCAAGTATATACTGATAGATGAATCGATCGTCTTTACAATTAACCGAGACACGCTCAAAGGGATAATATGGCGAAGTAGCTTGGTCTGTGGGTTTGCCACTATGGCGATCTTCTTTCCTGGCAACGGCACTTAGTTCCTCTTTAGGCTAATGATTATCGGGCTCATTGCAGGTAAATGAGCAAAAACCTGGTGAGGTTTAATGGGACAAAAACCGGCTATTTTCTCAATTATTATTCCCACATACGATCGGCCAAGACAACTTGCCTCTTGTCTCCATTCTCTTGCACGTCTAGATTATCCCCGTGACCGCTTTGAAGTGATAGTGGTGGAAGATGGTAGCAGGATTCCACTAGAGTCTGTGACTGCCCCGTTACGCGACCGGATTAACGTAAAGGTTTTTGCACAACGACACGCTGGGCCGGCGACGGCACGCAACACTGGCGCTGCACAGGCTAGGGGCGAGTTTCTGGCGTTCACCGACGACGACTGCGAACCTGCTCCTGACTGGCTAAAAAAAATGGCAGTGCACTTTTCCACGTCACCTGATTGCGTAATCGGTGGACGGACACTCAATGCACTCCCTCACAATCCATATTCAACTGCTAGTCAGATACTCATCGATTACCTTTACGCCTACTATAATCAGGATCCCAACCAAGCATGCTTTTTCACCACCAATAACTTGGCTCTGCCAAAAAAATCCTTCCATGAGATAGGCGGCTTTGATGTGACCTATCTTCGTGCCTCGGCAGAGGATAGGGAATTCTGTAAACGATGGTTACACCATGGCCACCGGATGACCTACGCTCCAGAAGCCTTGGTCTACCATGCCCATGAACTGACATTCCGCAGCTTCTGGAGGCAGCATTTCAACTACGGCCACGGCGCTTTCTACTTTCACGAGATAGGCTCTCGGCGCGGTCAGGAGAGCATCAAGCTGGAACCGTTATCGTTTTATTTGAATTTGTTGAACCATCCTTTTTCAGGTAGACAAGGTCACCGGGCGTTGTTACTTACAGTGTTGTTGTTGGTTTCACAGGCAGCACATACAGCGGGTTTTTTTTGGCAGAAGATGAAAACCAGGGTTAGGTGTCTCGCTAGCTGAGGTGTGATAAGGCTCAATCAAAGCAGTTATTGATTTTTGCCCGATAGTATTTCTTGATCTATTTACCAGACTTAAGCCAAAGAAGCTAGAGGAAAAACTTTGCTTTTTAGTTATGAGAATAATTATCAGAGCCCGAAAAAACAAATACTCCCTGAGGGGATGAAGTAGATATGGCAAGGTTCTATCAAAAAATAAAACTTCTGCAGGGATTACTTACAGGCCAGGTTGCCAGGACAGGTCCCTTTTATGTCGATATAGACCTCACTCGTAGGTGCAATCTGCGGTGTTTGGGCTGTCCGTATCATTCCTTGTATGTGAACAGCGCCTCACCTCGCAATCCGGCTGTGGTTGATATCTCTCTCGATTTGCTAAAACGGCTATACAGGGAACTCAAGACAATGAACACCCACAGCCTGATTCTTCAGGGAGCAGGGGAACCCTTTATGCATCCCAATATCTTGGACATAATTTCAGCAGGCAAAGAAGCGGGTTTTCATCTTACCGTGTTAACCAATGGCACCCTGCTTGACCAAGACACAATCCAGGCTCTTATGGATGCGCGGCTCGACACTCTTAAGGTGAGCCTATGGGCCAGCTCGAGCGAACAGTATCAACAGAATTACCCCGGAACTAGTCCCAGCAGTTTCAGGAGAGTTGTGGATGGATTGAAGCTCCTGGCAAGCCTCAAAGCTGAGCGTAAGACTGCTTTTCCTTTTCTCCAACTGCATCACCCCATTAGCCGCTGCAATTTTCAAACAATCGATGCGCTGGTGGATTTGGCGTCCAAGATAGGATGCAATGCGCTATCTTTTTCTCCTTTTTTCTCAGTTCGGGGGGCATTAGCTTCATTTGCGCTTTCCCCGGAGGAAGAACGGTTGCTACGTCTTTCGTTACTAGAGGCGAGAAAGCGATTGAATTCGCTTTCTATGGACCATAACATTGACGAGACCCTTTTGCGCTACAAATTGGGGAGTACCGTGTGGCAAAAACTCCCATGTTACATCGCCTGGTATCATGTTAGAATCAGGGCTGATGGGACGGTTAAGCCCTGCGGCCGGTGCAATTTGGATATAGACTTTGGAAATCTTCACAAAAATACTTTTCACGAAATCTGGAACGGCTTGGCCATTCGTGCCTTTCGCAGAGAAGCACTTACTCGCAAGGGGCTGGCATCCATGAAGGAACAGTGCGATTGCGGCTTCTGTTGCTTTGCCGGTGATAATGCTCGTGTCCACCGGTTGTTTCGGTGGTTTTCACCCTTCAGGCGTCAGTTAAAAAGTGAAAAGATATTGGGGTGAATCCCGTGAATGGAAAATTCCTTGGTTATATTGGTTGACAAGACCGTTTCTATGCCTAAAAATCCTCAACTATCGGTAATTATAGCTTCTTATAATTCTGTACGGACCATAGAGAGATGCCTTCAGTCCTTGAATAATCAAATAACCCCCAAAAACTTTGAGATCATTGTTGTTGATAGTTCTAAGGATGGCACTGCTGAACTTGTCGAAGAAAGATTTCACCAGGTCAGATTATATAGATTCTCAAAAAGGAAATTCTGTGGCGATGCCCGCAATTTCGGCATCTCTGTAGCCAGGGCGAAAATAATCGCCTTTATTGATGCCGATTGTAAGGTTGACCGCAACTGGGTGAATGAAATTCTCAAGGCCCATCAGTTTCCTCATGTTGCCATAGGTGGTGCAGTTGCCAACGGAAATCCTGAAAGCTACCTTGGTTGGGCAGCCTATTTCTGCGAATTCAGTCAATGGATGCCAAGCAGATATACAAGATGGCTAACAGATATACCTGGAACAAGTATGTCTTACAAAAGGAAAGTTTTTGAACAATATGGCCACTTTATAGAAGGAACTTATTGTTCGGACACTGATTTCCATTGGAGACTAAGGCAAAATGGCTATCTTTTACAATTTGTGCCCTCTATTCTTGTCTTCCACCACAACATTGACAAATTCGGAATATTTTTTAAACATGAGTTTGTTCACGGCCGGTCTTTCGGCCAAGTGCGCCTTAACAGTCAAAACTTCTCTAAATTGAGAAGATCGATATATGTGATCCTTTTCTTTTTGATCCCATTAAAGCTTTTGTTGGGGATAGGACTGAGTAATTTCAAAAATAGAATTTATCTGTCACTGTTTTTAAAAGCATCACCCCTGCTTATTTTAGGCATTATTTCTTGGTCTTTGGGTGAGTGTGCTGCATATATTGGAGGTGAGAAAAATGAAAAAAGTTCTTAAGGCGCTGGAGACCCTTGCTACCGGGCGTCTAGTCCTGACTTTTGACAAGGTGGATTTTACCTATTCTCATTTGTCTTGGAAACGGCTCGCAAATTGGTTCCTGGTAGAACTCTCTTACCTTTTAAAATCAGAGCGGGTTTGGGCCTATCCGACTCACATTCAGATCGAGCCGACCAACGTGTGCAATCTCAGGTGTCCACTGTGTCATAGCGTCACCGATAATAAGCCTCGGGGATTACTGAACTTCGATGATTTTAAAAAACTCATCGATGAGGTCGGCGATTACCTTCTCTTTCTACATTTCTGGGGATGGGGGGAGCCTTTCTTGAACAAGGATTTCTTCTCCATGATCAGATTTGCCAAAGATAAAGGGATAAAAATAATCACCAGTACCAATGGTCACTTCTTTGAGGACCAGGATAATATTGCTCGGTTGATTGATTCCGGGTTGGATGTTCTTATCTTTGCCTTAGACGGAGTTGACCAAGAAACTTATGGAAAATACCGGCGTAAGGGTGACTTCGACAAAGCGCTGCGAGGCTTGCGGCTGCTCTTGCAGCGCAGGGAAGAGCGCGGAGTGTCCTTGCCTCTTATCAACCTGCGGATGCTTGTAACCAGAGATAACGAAGAGCAAGTTTCTCAGATGAGAAGCTTGGCGAAGAAAATCGGAGTGGATGTTCTGACTTTGAAAACGCTGTGCAGTTTTGATGACGAAGCCGAGGGGGAAAAGCTACTTCCCCGTAATCGGGAATATCGGCGATTCGATTATGACGATGAGGGACAACCGGTCAGAAAGAAAAACCCTTGCAAGAAAATGTGGAACCATCCCACGGTTTACCGAGACGGAACAGTTGTTCCCTGCGATTATTATACTGGCCAGGAACTTTCCCTTGGCAATGTGTTCACTAATGATGGACGTGGGTTTCGGTCTGTCTGGTTCGGGAAAGACTTTCGACAACTCAGAGCTCGCTTTCTGAAAGGGAAGTGTTTCGGCCTTCGATGTGAAGGTTGTTCTTTGAACTTTGCCGATGTCGATCGTTGTGTTTCTCATATATTTGACTTCTCAAAAACCTAGATCTAGATGAACACCGATTTTGGCGGTATTCTATAACAATGGATAGTGCGCTTTTGCATTTTTCCATCATAGCCTCATATAATTCAATAAAATAAACTCTTCATCCTGAAAAGCTATATCCACTACGTATTTGCTTGAAAACGTATATGGAACAAAAGCCCAAAGCACTCACATTGACAATCAATGCCAATATAGCTGGAGCAAGGACACCGAAAAAAGGTATGAGAAGATAGCACCCGATAACCATCGCCGTTAACTTAAGCACATCAACCATAGCTAAGAGGTGAGGTTTATTCATGGAGTATAAAGCCATCCGGATGGGGTTATTAATCATGAGGGCGATATAACCTAACAATAGCCAGTTGAAGATTGGGACAGAATCGAGATATCGTGAGCCAAAGAAGAAGGGGATTATTTTGTGGGAGAAAAATAGGAAGGGAATAATCATCATCCCTATGGAGAATGAGATTTTTAAAGACCCTTTTATATATTTTTCAAATTGCTCCATCTCTCTAAACCTTGAAATCTCCGGCAATAGCACTGAGTTTGAAGAATAAATAAGTATTGGGAAGATATAGGTGAGCCCAAGTGCTAATCCGTAGATTCCAACAGTTTTGCTATTCAACATCTTTGCCAGCATCAAGATGCCGATATAAGGCAGGATTAATCTACAGGCATTGCCTGCAAATACCCATTTGCTGTATGAGAAAAGTTGACGGAATAGATTTTGTATTGGTTCTCTCTCTGAAAAGAGTTTACGGCGAAGCTGTCCTAATCCAAGTAAGACTCCTAATAGGGGGATAAAGGCAAAAGTAGCCACAGCAGCCAGGGTATCCATCCCCAGGGAAAGTATTAAAATGATCACCGTGAAAAACTTGCTAAAATCAACTAAGAGCTGTAGGATGACAGCTCTTTTAAACAATTGATAAGCGTAAAGGGCAGATTTGAGATAATTTAATGTGGAAATAGCCAAAATCCCAAAAGCGGCTAATTTAAGAAGTGGGGTTAAACTCGGATAGTGAAACACTTTTGTAGATAATAGTTCAGCCGTGTTGAATATTATTGCTGCGAGAATAAAGCTGGTTATGACTCTAACAAGAAGCGTCAATCTAAGCACTTGAGTAGCTTCAGCGGTTTTTTTGACCCCCAGATAAGACGAAGCAAACTTTATCATACCTGTATCCATGCCCAGGCTTGCTAAGTGTGAGGCTATGAGGATGACTGATATGGCCATATTGAACAGTCCAAAATCGCTCACGGTGAGTTCTCTAGAGATTATTAACACTGCTAAGAATCCCAGGCCCGCGGCGAAAAGGTTCCCCATAAAAACCAGGGTTAGGCGTCTCGCCAACTGAGAGGTGGCAAGAGTCATTATTTTAGAGAACTTCATAGAATCACTATAAACTTGAATTTTTTGAATGTCAACTAATCCTTTTGTCTGAGGTAAAGCCTTGAGATCTTCTGCTGATCGAAAGATCAACCCAGCTGTACTCTTGGAAATAGCAGACGCCAAGACTGGCCTTATTGGCTGGTTGGCCATTGACTCCAATATCAATAACCATTGCTGGGGTGGGTTGAGGATGGTGCCTGATATTTCTGCTTTGGAGATGGCTGAGCTGGCGAAAGTGATGACATTAAAGTACGGTTTTCTGGGAATACCGCACGGAGGAGCCAAGGCCGGTATCCTTTGCGATGAGAATGTCCAGAGGGAACATAAGCTCCGTCTTTTGGTAGCCTTTGGCCTGAAGATACAAAATCTTCTATCTGACCGGGTCTATTCCCCGGGCACGGACATGGGCACAAACAATCAGGACATTCGTTATATGCTTCAGACGATGGGGATTCGGCTTCCAAAACGAGCTTTGGTAGGAGATAGATCGGGCTGGGACACAAGCCTAACCGTCATAGCCAGTGCTAAAGCGGCTGCCATCTTTCAAAGACTTGACCTTTCTAAATCCACTGTCGCCATAGAAGGCTTTGGAAAGGTGGGAAGCCGTAGCACAAGGTCTCCATCAGCTTGGCAGCAAGATTGTGGCAATCTCTACCAGTCGAGGGGCACTTTATTCACCTGATGGCCTTGACATCACTAAACTCCTTAAGATGTCTTATCGTTTTGGCACTAAAATAGTAGATAATTATGAAGGTGCAGAGAGGATCGACAAAGAGAAACTCTTCGAGCTGAATGTAGATGTCCTTTTACCCTGCGCCAGACATCACAGCATTAACATGAGAAATGCCCTGAAAATAAAAGCCAGACTAATTATTCCAGGTGCCAATATTCCCATTACCGAGGAAGCTGAAGGTCTTCTCTTTCAACGCGGCGTGCTCTGCGTGCCGGATTTCGTTTCCAACTCCGGTGGGGTTCTTGGCGGTACCATGGAATTTGCAGGACTTAGTCAATCTACTATAGTAAACTTTATTAACCATAGTTTCTCAGAACAGGTGTCCATTATAATTGAAAAGGCCCGAAAGGAGGATGTGTACCCACGAAAACTGGCTGAGGACATTGCTAGGAACCGCTTCGCTCGCATGAAGATTGTTTTTGAAAGTCGCTCTGTCCGCAATAAAGCCTTTCGTCTCGCTTTAGAGCTTTATAGAAACGGAATTATTCCAAGGATGTGTGTCGCAGCTTTAGCTCAGAGATATTTTCGCAGAAGAATTGAGGGAAGGACTTAGGAATGGTCAACCATGGTATTTTATCGTTGTTAGAAAGGATAAAACTAAAAAACAATTAGCAGAAATCAAGAATAAGTGTTGTCCTGTAGAAACAATACATGAATATGAACTTATATCTTTTTAATGTCAATTGATTCTTTTATCTGAGAAAAGAGATGGCAAAGGGTTTCAGTAGAGATTATTGGGATGCGATTCTTAGAAAATCCTGGCCTAGCAACCATGAGAATCTTTGGAGAGCCCACGTGAAAGAGGTCTACCAGAGATTAATGGATCGTTGGTTAAAGAATTCAAAGGCTGGACTTACCCTCAAAACCGATTTATATGACGAGGCAGTAAGCACTTATAATCTCATACCTTTATTCGGGCAGAAAGGTGAAGGTATAATTGGAATCGATGTTTCTTTTAAGGTTGCCCTGACAGCCAAAGAAAGAATGATAACAGAATGGGACGGCTGGCAAAATGTAGTAGTATCTGACGTCAGGGATCTATCGTTCAAATCTGATTCCTTTGATCAAATAATATCCAATTCCACCCTGGATCACTTTCCTCATAAGAAGGATATAATCGTGAGTTTAAAAGAGCTGCAGAGAACACTAAAACCTGGAGGGGTACTCATCATCACCCTTGATAATCCATCAAATCCCATGGTTTTCTTGAGGAATTTATTGCCCTATCGGTTACTAAAATCGTTTGGACTTATTCCCTTTTATGTGGGGGTGACAGTATCAAGGCCTGAGCTAATACTCATCCTGGAATCTAATGGCTTTAGAGTTCATGGCAGTACTGCCATTGTTCACAGTCCTCGTATCCTGGCAATTTGGACAGGGTATGTTCTTGGCAGAATAGGTAGTGAAAGAATCAAGGTCTATTTCCTCAGACTTCTTGGAATGTTTGAACGTCTGGAGAAACTTCCCCTGCGAAATTTGACCGGATATTTTGTTGCTGTTAAAGCTATAAAGAGATAAACTGAAAATGTCTTGAGGAAAAAGAGTTATGTCATTAAATAGATTTTTGTGGAGTGGTTATTGTTTCTTTCACGCTTTGGGGCAAAGGAGTATTCCCTTTGCCCCGCCAGAAAGGTGGAAAGCCATTCAAAAAAGCGGATCAAGCAGATAGTGACCTATGCCTACGAATCAGTACCGTTTTACCGGTCCTATATGCTCCGGAAGGGGTTGCTACCTTCAGATTTCAACTCGGTTACAGATTTACATAAGCTTCCCTTGATCTCTAAAGAAATTATATTAAAAAATCCCGAGAGCTTCTTATCCACTCGTTGCCAAAAAAGCCAATGTCTGGAACTGAGGACCAGCGGTACCACGGGGAAACCTGCTTCTATCTGGCACGATCGGCAGTCATTGATCTTAAATATTGCATATGGAGAGCGAGAACGAGCAGTAATTAGCCGACTGCTGAAGAAGAATCTTGGGATCCGAGAGATGCGCTTTCTCTACCCAGGCTCTACGTTTCAAACAATCCAGCGGTTCTACGGTCATAATGTCCTCCGCCCAAGTTGGGCTATGCCGAATCGGGTGGTCGGCTCCATAGCCAATCCTCTTTCGATCAACCTCGATCTCTTGAACCAATACAGACCCGATATTCTGGTCACATATGGCAGCTACCTCGGGACCTTATTTCGGTATGCAATGAGGCATCGAAAGAGGATTTACAAACCACCGGTAGCGATTTACGTCGCTGATTCTCTTTCTGAGGCAGACCGGCAACTAATCGAGGGAGATCTTCAAATTTCTATCCTGTCAAGCTATGAAGCCTGTGAGGCACTGAAGGTCGGATTTACGTGCGAGCTCGGGAAGGGATTTCACCTCCATCCTGACCTCTGTGCCCTTCCCTTGATCAACCAGAAAGGAGAGTTGGTGGGGCGCGGCGAGCACGGAGAGGTCGTGATCTCCAACTTGGTCAACAGGGCAACGGTCTTATTGAATTACCGTTTAGGTGACCTGGCGATTCTTGACGAACGTCCTTGTAAGTGCGGTCGTACATTTCCGTTGTTGCAGTCTTTTGAAGGTCGAAAGGAAGATATTATCGAACTCCCCGATGGGAATATCGTTTACCCGCGGCTGGTATGGAATGTATTTAAAGAGCGACGAAACGTAGAAAGATACCAGGTAGTCCAACGAGGACCTCGGTCTTTCGCTGTTGAGGTTTTTCCCACTGTCGGTATCAATATGAAGATCTTAGAGGAGGAACTTAAGGAGGAATTCCAGAGCCTCTTCGGAGACAAAACACAGGTCGATGTCCTCTTTGTTAAATCCTTCCCTGTCACTGATCCGGGAAAATTCCGAGCCGTGGTGGGCTGGAAAGATGGAGAGGATCAGGAATGGTAATAAGTGAGCTTTTCCAATTAAAAAGGCTAATGAGTAATCAGTGGTTGTCTGCTCCTGACCTTGATGAGTTACAAAATCGAAAGCTTAGGGCTGTGGTGAAGTATGCCTATGAGAATGTGTCCTATTACCGCTCACTTTTCAGTTCAATAGGGCTTTCTCCTGAGGATATCCGTACGGTGGAGGATCTAAAACATATTCCGATAACCACAAAGGACGATCTAAGGACTGCGGGTGAGGAAAGAATCATAGCAAGGGACGTCAATCTTTCTTCCTGTATTACAAGAAATACAAGCGGGTCCACAGGAAAGTCTTTTACCGTTTACCTCACTCGTGGTGAGGCAAAGACACGGCGCTTAGTTGAATTTCGGGCGCTTCTCTCAATGGGGTTTCGCCCCCAAGACCGTCTTACAATTCTAGGTCCCGAACAGCCGCACCGGACTCGGCTTCATCAACGTCTCGGACTCTACCGAAGTGAGAACATCTCTCCTCTTCTTTCAATAAAGGATCAAATCCGGCGTTTGCAAAGGATGCGACCCACAGTGCTTTGGGCCTACCCGACCGTGCTTAGGGCTTTGCTACAGAAGGTCGACTACCGGCTGAGTAAGCTTGCCCGTCCAAGAACACTCATCACCTCAGCGGAGGTCTTTGACGAGGTGATGAGAGAAAGGATCCGAGCCGATCTGAATCCGGAGATGTTCAACTTCTACGGGGCAATAGAGGTCGGAAGAATCGCTGCGGAGTGCCCGGCACACGAGGGCCTTCATGTGAATGCAGATCATTTGATTTTGGAATGTCTGGACGGTCACCGGCTGGCTGAACGGCGAACACTCGGTGTTGCTGTTCTTACCACCCTGAACAATTTTGCCATGCCCTTCATCCGCTACCGCCTGGGTGACATTTGCACGCTTATCGAGAAAAAATGCTTCTGTGGCTCATCCTTTCCTCTCATAGAACCACCTCTTGGAAGAAAATCGGATATGATAAGGCTTCCGAGCGGGAAGTTGATGTCCCCAAATGGGCTTTACTTCATCTTAAACAGCCTCGACCGGGTCGATCAGTTCCGCTTCATTCAGGAAAGTTACGAGCATTTGGTGCTCCAAATTGTATTTTTTGGAAATCCCCAAGATGAAATGATGTTTGGGATACGGTCTCGTATTATGGAATATCTAGGTGAGCCTGTCAGGCTGGATATCCAGATCGTCGATTTTATTCAGGAAGAGAAGCTGAAATTCAGAGCTTTCATTTTAAAGCTACGTCAATCAGATTTGTAAGTAGAAGTAGTAAAGCTATTGTGAAAATTATATGGTGAAAAAGTGATGCGTTACAGATGGTGTGACATTCCAGACCTCTTCCGCATGCCAATCGGGCGGATGCAGTTTGTGGACGGTATGTACCAATCCGCTTGGCCGCTCCTCTCGCGCGTAGCGAGTCTTTACCGACAAACGCTCATGTGGAAAACCCGTGTCGTTGCTGTGGTAGGCTCGCTCGGGAAGACGACCACAACACGTGCCGTGGCCACCGCACTTGGCATGCAGGTTCACAGGCTCTCTCAACGTAACTCATGAAGTTTTGTGGCACGTGCTGTTTTAAGTATTCGGCCTTATGATCGCCATGCCGTGATCGAGGTTGGAACGGCCTGCGGGTGGTAATATGAAATAGTGAGGAGGGTACTTGGTTGATTGATATATTTGATCGTACCCTTGGGAAATTACCTGTTATTAATAGTTATTATATGAAAAGGGCTGCAAAGTTAAAGCGGAACTACTGCTTACTGCTGTATAGATTTGGTCTGCTTAAGCCATTTTCTTTCATCCAGTGGCTTGCCACTTACAAATGTAACTTCTACTGTCCCTATTGCGAAGCATCGGCAGGAAAAGCTTCTGAGAACGAATTAACAACTGAAGAAGGAAAATATCTAATTGAAGATTTAAGGAGGATGGGAGTTAAACGCCTTCTGATTTCTGGAGGCGAGCCGTTAGTTCGCCCTGATTTGATTGAAATAATGCATCACGCAAACCGAAAAAAAATGAATCTCGGTCTGGTGACAAACGGATACCTTGTAGAGGAATTGTGGGAGGAACTTAAGCATTTAAAGTATTTTCTATATTTTACTAGCATTGATGGAATCCCAGAATATCACGACAGAGTCCGTGGAAAAGGAAACGCCTTTGAAAAGGCGATGAAAGGTCTTGAATTATTTGGAAAGCTGGGTGTGCACACGAGAATGATAAATACGGTTGTACATCCCGGAAATATCGACCATCTGGAAGAGCTGTTGAGAAGGTTCAAAAATACCACTGCAAACCTATGGCACTTAACTCCAACAATTAAGATTGGCAGGGCTGCCAATGATAAAAAGTACAGCCTTAACGGACAACAGCTAAAATACCTTGTTGAATTCATAAAAAAGAATAAAAACGTGATGAGAATTGACCTTGGCGAATCCCATACCTACCTGGGGTGTTTCAGCGGTGGTTCCGTAGGAAAACCTTTTTTCTGCGGAGCCGGATTAACAAGGTGCTCCATCATGCCAGACGGTGAGGTTATGGGATGCCACCAGGTATACGACAATACTTTATCTGAAGGGAATATTCGTGACAAGCCCTTTTCACAAATCTGGAGAGAAGAATTCGTTCGCTTCAGGAGAAAGAAATTTCACAACTACTGTACCAGTTGTTTTTTTCTTGATGCCTGTCAGGGAGGATGCTGGGCTGAAATGGAAAAACAAAATGCCTGCTTGAAATCGGTCTGGAAGGAAGATAATTGAGGGCAAAAATATTCTTCCCCGAACCGTCAAATCGTTTGTTATATTCGGTGGCAAGCCTTATCAAGCGGATAGTTTTCCTACCTCGCTCTTTAAGACTTAACCTGGTTAAATTTGAAGGTACCGCACAGGATGGAATGTCCGATTTTAGTCTGAACTATATCGGAGAAGGAGAAAGTTTGGGGTACTTGAGAAACTTTTATTTTTCAGAGATAAAAAAAGAAAATATTAGCGTCATCCCTATCTGGTGGTTAAGGAAAAAAATCAGACAATTGTTGTCATCGGATAGTTTTATATTTATTGAAATAAATCGGCTGCTGAGTTTCTTAATTCCTGTAGGTGGATTTCTTACTTTTCCATGGATTAGACAGAGGGTCTGCTTGGATGATAAACACTACTTGCAAAAAAAGCGTGCAGTTGAAGAAACTTACGGAAGGAAGGTTCGGAAAAATAATTATAGGTTCCAGACCACTAAAGATAAATCTTTAGTGATAAAATTTTATGACGAATTATATGTTCCGTATATTAAGGCAAAGTATAAGAATATCAGCCATTTACTAAGCATTGAGGAGCTTCAAGCCGCGGTAAAATCCGGCTTCCTGTTGCAAGTATTTGAGGCGGACCTTTGGGTATCCGGCGCAATCTGTAAGTTGAAAAGCAAAGAAATTGCAGCCCTTGCTTTCGGTCTCCTTCCAGAGTACCATTATCATTTACACCGTGGAGCCCTTTCCTCTGTCTACTATTTCATATTCAAATGGGCAGAAGAAAATTCGATGCAGACAGTTGACCTTTTGGGCAGCAGACCCCATGCCGATGACGGCGTGTACGAGCATAAACGAAGGTGGGGAGCGAACCCTTCAAAAGATATCCGGCCCCATACATCTATACGGATATTCGCCTCGAAACAATTCGAAATTCCCACAATATTAAAAAAACAATTGGTATGGAATGGAAATAAATTTATTGAACTACAAAAATTACTAGAACTCCAAAAATGTCAATCGATTCTTTCTTCCGAGAGAAAGCCTTGAGACCTTCTGTTGATCGAAAGATCAACCCACCGGTAACCGTGGTTGAAGGTGATGGGGAAGAAAACTTCTTGGAGCTGGTACGGGCGTTAGAGAAGGGTAAATCTTTAGGCAAAGTAAGGGAGATCTTACAAGGAAAATGGGAACGGTATTATTTTTACTTCTTTAAATTCTTCTTAAGAATTTTTAAACTCGTTCAAATCTACGATTTTAGTGTAGTACAATTCTCGGCCTTGTCAAGGAAAAATCGGCCTAACGGGCCATGACTTTAGAACTTTTCTATCACACCAAAACTCACAATATATTCATTAAAAGAGTAATTGATATAATACTTTCTTGTTTAGCCATAGTAATTTTTTTTCCTTTAATACTCTTTGTTAGTATTAAAATAAGGCCGGATTCTAAATGTCCGATAATCTTCAGGCAGAAAAGACTCTGGAGAGAGGGAAGATGGGAAAGATGAGTCTGGTAGGGCCTCGTCCCTATCTTCCCCGGGAATTTGAGAAGATGGGAGGATATAGAAAGACCATTTTGAAGGCTCTTCCCGGGATGGCTGGTCTCTGGCAGGTGAGTGGGAAAAATGAGCTTACCTTTGAAGATAGACTGAAGCTGAAGGAGTATTATGTGCGTAACTGGTCCCTCTGGCTGGATTTTGTTATTGTTCTACAGACAACCTTTTCTGTGGGAGAAAAAGTTATTTGACAAAATATTCAATAATTTGTAGAATATCCTGTAATAAATATTAAATTTGGAGTTTTAAGTTGGTTTTTATCAAAAGAAAAATTTTACTGCGCATTAGCAGGTTTTTAGAGTATAAAGAAGCTATAGTTATCTATGGTGCAAGACAGGTCGGTAAAACTACAATAATGAAAATGCTTATTAAACAGTTGAAA
>SDBU01003001.1_pt1 | contig 21815 bp, 13 predicted proteins | sample 2277071 | NCBI WGS metagenome assembly SDBU01 (sample SAMN10397929, study PRJNA504765) | marine sediment metagenome | isolation source: marine sediment core GS08_GC12, 126 cmbsf | place: Arctic Ocean: Gakkel Ridge, Loki's castle | collected 2008 | reverse complement strand
GGCTCTCGCGGACGACGAAAAGGCTGTGCGCGAAGAAGCGGCCCTCGCCACGGCGCGGCTGGGACAGCCTCCGGCAGTCGCGCATTTCGAGGAAATGCTCAAGGAGGCCGGGGGTAGCTACTATCATTCGAGAGAGGACGTCTATCGGGCTTTGGCGCCACACGCAACGCAGGAAACGTTTGCCCTTTTCCTGAAATACCCCCAGGTCAACGACGATGATGAGACCCGTCAGAGAGTATTCGAGGCGCTTGGCAAATCGCTTGTTCAGAGGCCGGACGCAGCGAAGATCCTGGTCAAAGCCTACAACACCCCGAGGCTGAACGCCCGGAATCACAGTCCCGTGTCCTTTGCCGCCGAGGTGTTCCGCCACGCGGGAGAGCCACTGCTGCCCGTTCTGCACGAGGCGCTCGCCAGCGAGGATCGTGTGATTCGTTCCAACGCCGCCCGCGCATGCGGAGCGATCGGGGATCCTTCCTCTGTGCCACATCTTATCCAGGCCCTCGATCTGGAGAGCGGCCTTTCGCGGGCTTCGATTGTGTGGGCTCTGGGAGAGCTGAAAGCGCGAGAGGCTTTGCCACACCTGGCCGAGCTTTATGTGGATGCCCGCAATGATGAGAAGCGCCGTCGTGGGGCGGGATTCCGTGCCGAGCAGGCGCAGGCTGAAATGAGAGCACATTACGATGCCATCGGCAGCCTTGACAGCATCGCGAGTGACTGGGATGAACTCAAGGCGTCGTTGCGACCTGAGCCTGTGGATCCGCGCAGAGTCGAGGAGCTTCTTAGTCCTAAGCATGTACTGGAGGCTGTGCGCAAGATTGGACCAACCGCTTCGCAGGAGTTTTACCGCACGCTCGCGGCCGAGAAGGACGCCGATGCTCGGTCCGAGGCGGCTGTATTTCTGGCCGAAGGCAGCGAACAGGACATCCCGAAGAACCTGCCGATCCTCAGAAACCTGCTGGCCGATACGAACGTCCGGGTCCGCATGCGTGCCGCAGTGAGCCTTCTCATCCTTGGCCAGGAGGTGGCGCGGCAGCCCATCATCGAATGGCTCGAGTCTCCTAACGAATCGGAGAAATCTTACATCCTCGAACAACTGCTTCGCGTGAAGAATGCCGAGCAACTTCGGTTTGCTCGCGGACGCATCGAGGCCATTGCCAAAGACCCGGCGCTGCACGAAGACACATGCAAGATGGCGGAAAAAGTCTTGCGGGAGGTGCTTACGAAGTGAGCCAGACCTGAACGACGGCGTGGTCCTCAATATGGCCCCCCTGTGGGAACTCGTCCCATGGAAGGAAGCCGAGAAGTACTGGAAGCGCCTCCTGGATGGCCAGTACGAATGGTCCACCATCAGCCAGCAACTCCGCGCTCTAGGGATCGTCGCTGATGACGCGTGAGAAGCCAGACACAGGCGGTTACGTTGGCCTGGAATCAGGTCCGGTGTTGAGGATTCCGTACGCATTGGCAGAATCAGGCGAATGCGTCCGCCCCAGGAATGCCCAGAGAGGGGCGCGCTATGCCTGTCCTGAGTGTCACGAGCGCGTTGTCCTGCGGCGAGGGGAGATAAGGGTACCGCACTTCGCCCACTATCGAGCGCCGGAGTCCTGCCGTCTGGCCGGCGAGGGGTGGCTCCACGTCGCCGCGAAGCACGCTGTGTTCGCAGCAGTCTTGAATGGCGTAGATGGCGGGTCGCCACGGGTCCAGCTATTCCGAACGTGCGATGTCTGTCGTGAGGAGAAGTGGCAGACACTGCCGCCGAAAGTCAAGAAGGCACAGGTTGAGTATCGTCTGCCTTCTGGACGCGTTGCTGACATCGCGCTACTTGACGCCGATGACAGCGTCCTGGCTGTGGTCGAGGTTCGGTATTCCCACGAGGTGGACGCCGAGAAGGCGACGGACCTGGGCGAGATTCCCTGGATCGAGCTTTCGGCAATGGACGCGCTGACGCGCCCGGACAGATGGCGTCCTCTAGCGTGTGATGGGTTGAGGGCGTTCCATTGCCGCTGCAAGGAAGCCGTTCGGCTAAAGGTGGTCCTGCGAGGCTACGCTCTGCATGTTGACGGCTGTCCCATCCCCGTCCGCATCTGGCGAGGAAAGCCCTACGCGAACGTGACTGACGACTGCTGGCAGTGCGAGTTCCTTATAGGGTCCATTGACGAGGAGACTCCAGATCACGGAGGGCCGGGCACTGTCCTGTGTGGCGGCTTCAAAGGTCGGAGAACGATGGCTGCCATGGCAAGCATGGGCGTAGCCGAAGGTAAGGGAGCGACTCGCCGTCCACGATGACGGAGACCGTGGGCTTCCACGTTCATGACCAAAAGGTCGAACGACAACGTATAGGTGCGATTCTGAAAAGCGTGGAAGCGAAGCTTCTTCATGACGGTCAACTGCCGTTTCGAGAAGGGCTGGCGAGTAAAAGTGGCGATATGTAGATGCTTCCTACGGTCGTGGAGTTCCGCTCTCGTTATCCGACAGTCTTCTTCAAGATCCTTCGTTCTCCGGTGTCGGGCAACTGTGTCAGAAACAGACGATGTGCGAAAACAAGATGCCTATGCAGGATGCTGAGCACCAGCTCATCCTGTTGTCCCTATGAAGACACCAGAGTTTATAAACCTTGCGGTCAGCTGCCATGTCTCCAGGGGCGGCGAGAGGAGAGGCCTGATTGACTGCATCAGGAACGGAAGCAACCGGCAGGGGCTCGTAGCAGCCCTGAAAAGGGAGTCCAAAGGCGAGTTGACACGGTGCACGGGGGACCATAATCTACATGTTGGATCCGGGCGGTATCGCTAGGAATGGCCAGACAGGTTTCGGATCGACGTTATGGTTCGCTATAGTTGGAGACCTAATCGGAGGGGCATTCAGTGTTCAGATTCATCCACGCTGCGGACATTCACCTAGATAGCCCCTTACTGGGCCTCGAGCGTTATGACGGCGCGCCCATTGAGAGTATCCGCGGCGCCACCAGACGTGCGCTCGAGAGCCTTGTGCAGTTAGCGCTGTCCGAAGACGTGGACTTTGTCCTTATCGCTGGAGACCTTTACGACGGAGATTGGCGCGATTTCAACACGGGTCTGTATTTCCACAGTCAGATGTCGCACCTTCTCGATGCCGGCATCCAGGTCTTTGTCGCGTCGGGGAACCATGATGCCGAGAGTCAGATCACACGCTCGCTCCGGTTGCCGGACAACGTTCACACTCTTCGCACGGATGCTCCCGAGACCGTGGAGCTCGAAGATGCACCGGTAGTAATCCACGGGCAGGGCTACGTAAAGCGTGCGGTCACGTCGAACCTAGCGGCAGGCTATCCTGCCGCCTTACCCGACAGGTTCAACATCGGCCTCCTGCACACCAGCGTTACTGGATATGAAGGGCACGAACCTTACGCCCCCTGTGGCCTGGACGACCTACTGGAGAAGGGATACGACTACTGGGCTCTGGGGCACGTTCATAGGCGCGATGTGCTGAAGGAGGATAGCCCGTGCATCCTGTTCTCGGGCAACACCCAGGGGCGGAACATCCGTGAAACGGGGGCTAAAGGGTGCACAATGGTCACTGTTGACGATGCCGGCGACGTTTCGTTCGAGCACCACCCGTTGGACGTGCTCCGGTGGGTGAGCCTCCACGTGGACGTAACAGAGGCTGAAGACGGATATGAAGCCGTCGAGCGCGTGAGTGAACAGCTCGAAGAAGAACTGGCGGAGAGTCAAGGTCGCCTTCTGGCGGTGCGCATCCAACTCTCAGGGGCATGCAGTGCTCACGAAGAACTGGCGGCCGACCCTGAGAAGTGGACCAGCGAGATCCGGGCGGCAACCACCGAACTGAGCAGTCGGCGAGCGTGGGTGGAGAAGGTCACTGCGGCCACCATGCCAATGGTGAATGAGCGAGAATTGCGTGACGGTGAGGGGCCCGTGGCGGACCTTCTCCGGTACTTTGAGAGTGTGCGCGACGACGCTGCAGCGCTGGAAGGGCTTGCGGAGGAGCTGAAAGACCTTCGGAGCCGCCTCCCGATAAGTCTGCGGCGCGGCGAAGGGGCACTTGACTTAAAGGACACGGGAACCCTCCGGGCCCTGTTGGGCGGAGCAAGGCAGATGCTTCTGGTGCGGTTGATGAGGGAGGAAGCGCAATGAGATTGCTGGAGCTGGATCTTGTTGCTTGGGGGCCTTTCACTGGTGAGACAGTCGACCTCGCGCATGGCAGCGAGGGCGTCCACATCATCTATGGGCTGAACGAGGCCGGGAAGAGCTCGTGCTTGCGCGCGCTTCGAGCGCTGCTTTATGCCGTGCCTTCACGCACCAACGACAGCTTTGTCCACAGCTACAACGACCTGCGCATCGGCGCTCGTATACGAAACGCTGAGGGACGAGAACTGAAGTTCATACGCCGGAAAGGACGCAAGAACACCTTGCTGAGACCCGATGGGACTCCTCTTGGGGACGAGGAGCTTGTGAGGTTCCTGCCAATGGGTATCACTGAGGACCTGTTCCGGCAGATGTATGCGCTGGATCATCGACGACTTCGGGAGGGCGGCCGGGAGCTTGCCAGGGGAGGCGGCGACCTCGGTGAGGCCCTATTCGGCGCTGGCATGGGAACGGGGGCTCTCAAGAGGGCGCTGGAGGAGCTTGAGAAGGAGGCCGACGAGCTGTTCAGGAAGCGGGCGACGACGAGGGACATCAACCGGCTGATTGAGGCTCATGACAAGCTTGCGGCCGAAATCGAGGAGCTTTCCGTATCGGGACCCGAGTGGGAACAGCACGTCCGAACAAGAGACGAACTTGGCCGCAAGAGGAAGGAGGTCTCAGAGCGCATCAGCGAGCTTAGGAGCGAAAAGGAGCGCTTGGAGCGTCTGAAAGGGGCCTTACCCGCTCTTTCGAGAAGGAGAGAGTATCTGTCGGTCATGGGCGACCTGGCGGGGGTGCCCGAGCTGCGCGAAGACTTCGCCGAAGAGCGGCGGGCGGCACAACGGCGGCTTCAGCAGGCGAGATCCAGCAAGGAGAAGGCGGAGGAAGGCCTGAAGGAGATCAACGCCCGTATCGAGGAGTTGAGTATCCCCGAGCGCGTTCTGGAGCATCGAGATGAGATCAGTGACCTGCACCAGCGGGCCGGTAGCCATAAGAAAGCCCTCCAGGATCGGCCAAAGCTCGATGCCGAGCAGAATGCAAGCCGGAGAAGATGCGCTGCAATCCTTCAGGAGATCGGTCAGAAAGTGGCGGTGGAGCAGGCGGGTACGGTCTGCGTGCCGACGCAGGTGGCAGCCCGGGTGCGTAAGTTGGCGAATACTTATCGGGAACTCGCTGTCAAATGTGGGCAAGCCGAGGATCAAGCCAAGAGACTGCGGGCAGAATGTAAGAACCTGCAGGACGAGCTGGATGAAATGCCTGAAGAGCGATCGGCCGATCACTTGCGCCTGACGCTGAAGGCTGCGACCAGAGAAGGCAACCTTGACTCTCAGTTTCAGGAAGTAAACGAGGAGCTCCAGGGGCTCGCGGAGCAGGCCAGGATCGAGCTAGAGAAGCTGCCCCAGTGGTCAGGCGAGTTGGAGGATCTTGAAGGCCTGTCTGTTCCTACAGAAGAAACCGTCGAGCGATTTAGAGAGAGCTTCACCGAGGTGGAGAACGAAGAGAAGAGACTTAACGAACGGATTCGGGAACTGCAAGAGGAGATCGAACAGTCGAACACGCAGATACGGGCTCTGCGGCAAGAGGCTGAGGTCCCGACGGAAGCTGACCTATCAGAGGCACGCGACTTGAGGCACGCGCTCTGGAGTATGGTGCGCCGGAGGCTAGAGGAAGGCGAATGGGACAACCAGGCGCTGCAAGACCTGGGGCTCGATGCGAGCGAAGTACCGACCGAACTTGAAAAGGCTATGCACGCTGCGGACGACTTGGCAGACCGCCTCCGGCTGGACTCCAAGCGGGTGGCGGAACTGGCCCAGCACAAGGTGCAAAGTGCGCAATCTCAGAGGAGATTGGAGGGAACGGAGACCGCAGTCAAGGGGATCGAGAACGAGAAAGAGGCCCTGCAGAAGGAGTGGCATGACACCTGGTCAGAGGTTGGGATACTCCCCCTGACCCCGAGAGAGATGAGCGCTTGGCGTCGCCAGCAGCAGGCGATTGCCGAGCTTGCGGAGGAGATCCGGCTGAAAGGTCTGCGGAAGTGCCACACGGGAGAGGCGATAGCGAGCCACAGAAAAGCCCTTAATCAACTCTTGGCGGAACTCGGTGAAGAGGCTCTATCGGGGGACATGTTCCTGGCAACGTTGATCGAGCACTCGGGGGCGATCGCGGACGCTGTTGAGCGGACTGAGCACGAACGCGCGCAGTTGAGGCAGGGCCTGAGGGGGTCTGAGCAACAGCTTGATGAACAGCAGAGGAAGGCCGACGAGGTTGAACAGGAGCTTAAGGCCTGGCAGCACAGATGGTCCGAAACAGTTGAGGCCCTTGGCCTTGATACCTCCGCGGGCCCGGACGAGGCAAATGCTGTCCTGGAGAAGATGCAGGAGCTCCGGCAGGAGCTCGGCAAGGCGGATGGCCTTGCAGAGCGCATAGAAGGAATCGACCGGGATCAAGACGAGTTCTCGAAAGAAGTGAAGCTGCTATGCGAAGAGGTCGCCGAAGAGCTATCGGAGAGGCCGGTTCTGGAAGCCGTGGAAGAACTTCACAAACGTCTGCAGAAGGCGACCGAGGACAAGGCAACTCTCAGAGAACTCATGAAGCGTTGGGAAGAGCAGGAGCATAATGCTGAGGCAGCCCAATCAGGGATCGAGGAAGCTAACCGTCAGCTTGATGTCCTTCTGGACGAGGCAGGTTGTGAGGAACTGGATGAGTTGCCGGAGATCGAGCACCGTGCTTCCAAGCAGCGCAAACTTCGCTCACAGCTTGAGAGCACCGAGGAGGACCTCTCTGGATACGCAGCAGGACAGACGTTACAGAAACTGGCGGGGGAGGCTGAGCAGGTCGATGCGGACCAACTACCTTCGAGAATCGACGAATTGGGCGTAGAACTGGAGGGGCTTCAGGAAGAGCGCGACGGGCTACTGAGGCAGTTGCAGGATGGAGCGCGAATCATCGCCGCAATGGACGGAAACGCGGAGGCCGCAGAGAAAGCGGAAGAGGCGCAACACGTGGCCGCTCAAATCGTATCGAAGTCTGAACGGTACGCCCAATTGCGTCTGGCAGCGGTGATGCTCCGGCGGGGGATCGACCGATACCGGGAGCAGAATCAGGGGCCGATCGTTGAGAGAGCCGGGGAGTTCTTTCGGGAGCTGACCTGCGGGTCATTTGGGGGCCTCAGAACGGACTATGATGAGGCCGACAATCCGGTTCTCCTCGCCCAGAGACTGTCTGGGGAGTGCCTAGGTCTGGAAGCGTTGAGTGACGGCGCTCGCGACCAGCTGTTCCTCGCGCTGCGCCTTGCCTTCATCGAAAGAGCCGTCGAATCTTCGGAAGCCTTGCCGCTCGTGCTCGACGACGCACTTGTCAATTTCGACGACCAGCGCTCGAAGGCAGCACTCAAGACCTTGGCAGAGCTGTCAAAGAAGACCCAGATCATCTTCTTCACACACCACCAACACCTCGTGGATCTTGCCAAAGCTGCGGTCCATGACGATGCACTCTTCGTCCAGTCGCTCCGTAAAGTGGTCTGACCGTGACGGGCTTGGAGGGAGTGGCTTGTCAAACACGGGGAGGGAAGATCAGCGCCCCCTTGCCAATTGTCGTGGTGCCTGCGATCGGCGGGTGGGTCGGCTTCCGGGGGTGAGCGCAAAGGCTCACATCGCGAGAACAGAGCAGCGCAGGCTAACCAGGGGAAGGAGTCGCGAAGCATGGCAAGGCAAGCGAAACCACAAGTCTGGCAGATCGCGGCGGGAGAGAGCCGCCGCGACTACTCCGACATCTTCCTGAGGAACGACGTGATGTTCCTCGGGCCCGGACAGCTGGGCAACTTCAAAGACAGAAGGCGCTTCTACGAAGCCGCACTCCGTCGCGGCGAGATCCGCAAGAGCAGGTTTGATCAAATCCAGAGCTTCGTTCAGAACGTCAGGCCCGGCGACTTTGTCCTGCTTCGTTGCTGGCATCGCGTCAAGGCCATCGGGCTCGTTCCCCGAACACCACCTTACGTCTGGAGTGACCGATACGAGGACGTGTACGGCTGGGACCTTCAGCACAGTCGTCGCGTGATCTGGCAGCACCATCTGGCGAAGGAGCTGGAAGAGATCCAGAAAGAGCAGAACCTGTTTGACCATATGAAGCAGGTGCCCACGTTCACACGCGTCCACAGCGAGAAGGTGCTGGGGCCGGTAGCTGTGCTCAGTCCTTCGTTTCTTGAAGCAGTGAACTGCCAGCCTGAATGGGCTGCGGCCTTCGTCGACGACCCGACGGGCGACGAGCGCAAGCCTATCCCTATAAGGGTGCAGGCCTGCGAACCAAGGGGGCTCTTGAAAGGGATCGTCTACCTTGACTTGGTCGGCATTACCGATGTTCACTTAGCCGCGGCGAGGCTGCTCCAGGGCGTGCGATTTGGTCGCGCGAAGGCACACGCCGAACCTTCTTTTCCCGGCTGTTCGGCAATACGAGGGGTTTCACTGGGCGCCGAGCAAAGGGGTAATCGGCATGCGTGAAACCTATCCATGGAAGCGTTTCTGGGTACCGCGAGACGGTCTTGTCCACCTCGATTCATATGGTTACATGATAGACCCCGAGGGGCCTGCGCAGTACATGAACCCGGATGTCTTGCCCTTCGCGAAGATCGAGCGGTCCCCATGCTTGGCGCTTCTCGGCGAGCCGGGTATGGGCAAGACATACGCGCTGCAAGAGCTGGGTCGGCAAGCCCGCGAGCAGGGCGATGTCTTTGTTCTGTCGCTCGACCTGCGGTCGTACTCTGACCAAGGCCTGCTGTACGACGCGTTATTCGAATCCCCTGGATTCCTGTCATGGGTGAACTCGACTGGTAGGCTCGAACTGATCCTTGACAGTCTTGACGAGTGCATGGTTCACGTCCGAACCGTCAGTGCCATGTTGGTGGATGAGTTGAAGAAGTATCCCAGAAGTAGGATGCGACTGCGGATCGCATGCCGGACGGCGGAATGGCCCAGGCTTCTTGAGGAGGAACTGCCGGGACTCTGGGGCGAGGAGAACTTCGGCGTCTTCGAGTTGACGCCCCTGAGACGCGATGATGTCAGGATTGCTGCCGAATCGCACGGCTTTTCGGCTGACGATTTCCTCCGGGGCGTTGAAAATAAGGACGTGGGTCCCTTTGCGGCCACACCTTTCACACTTGAGATGCTTCTGCGTCTGTTTGAAGAGCATGCGGAGCTGCCAGGTGATCAATCTGAGCTATACGCGCGGGGCTGCCTGGAAAGGTGTCGCGACCCAAGCCTCAGCCGAACGGCAGCCGGGGCAAGTGGACAGCTAACTCCCAAGGAGCGACTTGCAATCGCGGTGCGCATAGCGGCGCTCACGGTATTCGGGAAGCGGGCGGCCATTTACATCGACCCCGCGGAAGACGGGGCCAACGAACAAGACCTGCGGATAGCGGAGATAAGCGGCGAAGATGAACCTTATGAAGGCGGCACTGTCCCTGTAAGTAGCACCAATGTCAGGGAAGTCATGACGCACACCCAACTCTTCTCTGGAAGAGGGCCAAGCCGACTCGGATGGGCCCACTGGACGTATGCCGAATACCTGGCTGCGGCGTATTTGACAAAGCACGACTTGAGGCAGGCACAAATCTGCGACTTGCTCCTTCATCCGGGTGCGGAAGAGAGGAAGAGGGTAGTCCCTCAGCTTGCCGAGACGGCGGCATGGTTGGCAGGGATGCAAGGCTGGTTCCTGGACATCATCGCGGAGGAGGACCCCCAAGTGCTCCTCCGGAGTGCAGTCGTGAGGGCAAGCGATGCCCAGAAGGAGCATTTGACGGCTGTGCTATTGCGACTTACAGAGAACGGTCAACTGTCTGATGCTGAGGTAGAACTGAGGCGGAGGTATGATGTTCTCGGTCATCCCGGCATCGCTGGCCAACTGCGGCCTATCATCACCGACAAGAGCAAGGACACAATGTTACGGCGCGTAGCCATCGACATCGCGGAGCGCAACTCGGTCATCGAATTAATGCCGGAACTGCTAGGTGTCGCGCTCGAGAGTTCTGACGTCCCGCACATTCGGGCTCAAGCCGCACATGCAGTGGCAGAAATCGGAACCGACGAAGATAAGGCTCAGCTTATACCTCTCCTGGACTGTCCTGCCGAACAGGACCCAGACGATGACCTCAGGGGGAATGCTCTGAAGGCACTTTGGCCCGGCAGTCTATCAGCCAGAGAAGTATTCGAAGTTGTCCGGCTCCCGAACAATTCTGAGTACATCGGCATGTACGCAGCTTTCTTGGGGTACGAGCTGGCAAAGGGACTCAGTTCATCGGACCTGCCAGTCGCTTTGAGCTGGGTCAACAACCAGCCACCTGACCATGAACTGCCGTTCCCCTTCGGCCGTCTCCTCAGCAAGATCTTGAGGCGTGCCTGGGAGCATCTGGACAGAGCAGAAGTGCTGACATCTCTTGCGGAGACGACGATCATCCGCCTCCGACGACATGACACCATTCTTGGCGCCGAGGATCCAAAGGAGAGCGTTCAACTGGTCAAGCAGGATGCTGAGAAGCGCAAGAAGCTCGTGGCAGCCATCCTGCATGAACCTGGGACGTCCAGTGAGGACGCTCCCTTACTGGCTTGGTCGGATCTGCCGCTTGTGCTCCCTGGCGACTTCGCTTGGCTGCTTGAGAAGTCGAACACGGCCTTCCAGGACAGCAGCGAAAAATGGGGCCGGCTGGGCCTCGCGGTGTTCGATTGCCGAAACAGAACCCATGTGGCGCTCGTCCTGGACACCGCGGGCGATAACCTGGGTGTCAGACGGACCTTTGCCGACTGGCTGGAGCCTGTACGGCTCGACTGCCCAGAGGCGGCGGAGCGACGACGGCAATATGACCGGCATCAGGAGATTCAACGCAGACGTGAAAAAGAACCGCCAGGGCTCCCGCGGCCTTTTCGCGAGATACTGCTCGAACGGCTGGAGAAGTTCGAGGGGGGCGCTATTGATGCCTGGTGGCGCTTGAATGTGGACATGACCGTTGATCCTGTGCGCGGAGTGTGTCAGTTGCATAAGGAACTGCAGCCTGACCTGAGAGCACTGCCTGGTTGGGAAGCTATGGATGCAGGAATGCGTGAGAGGACCGTAGATGCTGCTGCAGAGTACCTGGAAGTTGGAGAACCGGACACCGATCAGTGGCTCGGAACCAACACAGTGCACCGTCCTGCCTTCGCTGGCTACCGGGCTGCGAGGCTACTCCTTGCAGAACGCTCGGATAGGCTTGACGAGGTCTCGCAGGAGGCCTGGGCAAAGTGGGCGCCGATAATCGTCGCTTTTCCCGAGCCCATCGGTATTGGCGAAGCGGAGCCAATGGAGGCATTGGTCCAGACGGCTTACGCTAACGCGCCAGACCAGACTATCGAGGCGCTCTTGGCGCTTATTGACAAGGAGAACGCGGAATCACGGCCCCTGCATATCCTGCGCAAGTTCGAGCGCTGCTGGGATGTGCGGCTGCGCGATGTGCTCTTAGAGAAGACAGAGAGCGACGGATCCCTTCGGCCGACATCGGTAGGAAACATACTCGACCATACGCTGCAACACGACGGCAGCAAGGTCGTGGAGTATGCCCTTTCACTCATATCTTCAGGTACTGACTCGGCGCGGGCAATAGAGCTCGCGCGCGAGGCTGCCGCGGCATTGCTCAAGCACTGCCCACGCGAGGGATGGCCCGGAATCTGGAACCGGATGTCCGGAGACCCTCAATGGGGGAAGGACCTGTTCAAGTACTTCGCCTACCATCACGACAGGGTGCACAACGCGGAGTTGGGCAATCGGCTGCCGCCTGACAAAGTGGCACAGCTGTACCTGTGGCTGTACCGGCACTTTCCCCCTGCCGATGATCCTAAGCACGACGGAGTGCATGGAGTTGGGGACAGGGAAGCCGTGGCGATGTATAGGGACACGCTGGTCGCACGCCTGCGCGAGCGAGGCGCCGTCGTTGCGATAAGGCAGATCCGTGACGAACTGCCGGACGTCAAATGGCTCACATATACGGAGATTGCTGCTGAGAAGAACCGGCTGTGGGGCTCCTGGGAGGGTGTCAATCCGTCTGCGCTACGGAAGATGGTCAAAGACACCGACTCTCGACTTGTCCAAAGCGGCGGGCAGCTGTTGCAGGTCCTCACAGAGTCCATGGAAAGGCTGGAAGCCGAGCTTCAGGGCGCGCCTCCAGCAGTCCAGGACCTTTGGAACACACGCGGCGCCGTGAACCCAAAGGATGAGAAGGACCTGTCGGACTACATTGCCCGTTACTTACGGCGCGACCTTACTGGTCGCGGGATCGTTGCCAACCGCGAAGTCCGGATCCGGCCGAGCGAGGAAACTGACATCAAGGTGGACGCTCTGCACGAGGGAAGCGCAGCAGCGGGAGCATCAGTTGTCAGCGTCATCGTGGAAGTCAAAGGCTGCTGGCATTCTGATCTCAAGACAGCTATGCAGACCCAGCTCAGGGACCGGTATATGGCAGACAACGAGTGCAGACACGGCCTGTACGTCGTCGGCTGGTTCTTGTCGGAGCAGTGGGACACCGGTGATTACAGGAAAGCACGCACACCTGGGTGGTCGCTCCGTGAAGCGCGCGAGTTCTTCCGCAGCCAAGCTGAGGAGGTGTCCGAACCGATGGCACAAGTCCGTGCTTTCGTGCTGAACGCGTGCTACAGGTAGACGCCCGACCAGAAGGGGTCATCTCGGCTCCCGGCGAGCCCCTCCTGCAAGGCCCGGAGCAGCTTCTCACGCCTGTCCGGCGTCCCCACGTATGCCTTGATCCGGCGTCTTATCGCTCGGAATACCTTGCCCTCCAGCCCTTTCTTTCGCACCAAGCTCCGCCGGCAGACCGAGTTGCCCTTGGTGACGTAGCCCCCGCAGACGTAGTACTTCGTCTTGACCTGTGAGCCGTCCTTGCGTCGCCGTCCCTTCCGGACCGTGTATCCCTGCCAGTTGTGGCCGCAGCGGGTGCAGACGATGAGGCCAGTGAGCAGGTAGTCCGAGGTCGCCCCTGTGCCGCGGCGGTAGTTGTGCTCATAGTGGTTCCGCCGCTCCTTGCGGAGTGTCTGAGTCAGTTCAAACGGTGCGTCGGTCAATGAGGGCAGGATGCGCATCCTCAGTGACCACCCAGCTATCCTGGCCGTTCTCCTTGGTCACCTGCTTGCGGATCTTCGCCGTCGGGACCGCTCTGCCGTTCTCGATCCTGTAGAACTTGGCCATCGAGCGGCGGTTCCACACCATGTCGCCCACGTAGATGGGATTCCGGAGGATGTCCTGCACCGTGGTCATTGCCCAGTTGCGGCCCCGCGGCGAGGGGATGCGCTGCGAGTTCAGGCGGTCGGTAAGGCTCTTGTAGCCGTAGCCCTCGCGCACGTACATCTGGAAGATGCGTTTCAGCAGCTCTACCCTCTCGGGTGCGCCGGGCACGAGCCGCGCCCGGTCACTCTTCGACACCATCACGTGATCGCCCTTGCCCAGGCGCCGCGTCAGGTTCCCCTCGGCGTCGTAGACCTCCTTGACGCTGTGGGTGACGTAGCGCACCGCCATCAGGAGGTCGCCGCCGGCATCATAGTAGGCCAGGTCGTAGCCGTAAGGCGGGACGCCGCCGAGCCACCACCCGCCGTCGGCCCTGGAGAGCAACCCACGGATGGTGACCTTCGAGAGGTCCTTGAGCTCCTGCCGCGCTTGCCACTGCTTGACAGGACGCAGCAGGTCGTCCGTGTCGTCGCCGTTGAAGTTCTCCGAGACGTAGATGACGTCCACCCCGGCCCGGCGCAGCAGGTAGCGGTAGTGGCCCGTCTCGTCGTTGTCCAGGCGCCCGAAGCGCTTGACGTCGTAGACCAGGACGGCTTCAAAGGGGCAGTCGGGACGCTGGGCGTCCTCGACCATCCTGAGGAAGGCCTGGCGCTCGTCCACACCGGCCCCGCTGATAGCGTCGTCCACGTACCAGTCCAGAATCGCGCAGTCGTTCTGGCCGGCATACGCTTCGACGGCCCGGTGCTGATCGGCGATGGACTGCTCCTGGCGGTCCGTGGATCGGCGCGCATAGCCCACCCCGAGCCTGGTGGCCCGCGCTCGGGTCCTCTTCGTCTCGGCCTGTGCTGACTCGGTGCTTGCCATCGTTGGACTCCCTGAATCTCGTGGCACTCTCCGCACTCCCACTGCAATCGGATCCGCTTGGACCTTAGCAGGCTAGGATCTGTTGTACGGCCTCGGACGATCAGACCGGCGCTTGTCGGGGGACTCTCCTTGGTAGCCTCCACATTGTAGCCGCTCCACAGGATTTGTGCGGCATGGGGCGGGCTAGGAACGTGCAGAGCTTCGCTGGCCGGGTCTACATCGCGCATCCTTGGTCTTACTGGGCGACATCCGAGGTCCTCATTGGGCCCCTCCGGCTTGTGGCACACGCGTCTTGACATGAGAATATGGCGGGCTTAGAATGCCTGCCACCTCGGCTATGTGTTCGAATAGGTTTGGTAGGAGGAGTAGCCGAATAAGATAGAATCGTTAGACAGGCCATCTCTGGCTTGTCTGCCTCGGACGGAAATCTACCACATTCTTAGTTTGCTCGGAGGCAGCAAGACTTGGGGATGGCGCTCTCGCAATTGCGGGGGCGTCACCCGAGAGTCTGCTTTCCGAGCATGGGCCGTGGTAGGCCCTCCGTCCGGGAGTAGGCCTTGGTGTTGGCGTTCCCGCTTTTTTTGTGGGAGCCGATGCCGCAGTGGAAGGCGGCTGCGTTCGGTCAAAGCTGCCCGAGGTCTCTCCGGATGCCGCGAGAAAGGGATTGGCTGAGACGCTCTCCGAGACTACTGGCATCGGGCTGGAGGAGTGTGTGTAAGTGGCGTTGTTCGTCGAGAGCAAACTTGCGTGAAGGTGGCGAGCATGCGAACCCCGGCAGACCTTAGGCAGGTCCTCCGCACGTACAAGGTGCTTCTTGACACATCGTTCGCGATGGACGAGGGGTTCTCCGGCTTCTGTGAGAAGTTCGAGGACACCCTCAGGAGCAATCCCATCCTGATGCCACTCACGTGTAAGAAGGAGTTGGCGAAACTTGCCCGGGACTCTGACAAAGGGAAACGTCTCGCCGCCGAGTGTGCGACGCAAGCGATCGGTAAGCTGGCAACGGAAGGCATGCTTGAGTTCCGCCATGAATCCTGCGACTCCTTCACTGACCTAGTCATACAAAGGGTAGTAGAGCAGCACTTGCTCCAGTTTGATTTCTGTGTGTTGACCAATGACGTCGGTTTGATGCGGGACCTTTACGCCAAGCGGCAGAAGCGGTCAGTGAAGGTTACAAGAGACGTAGTGGTAATCAAACTGTACGGCAAGACCCATGAGCCCGTGCACTTTCGTCCGTACAAGACTGCCACGCCGCCGACAACTGTCAAGGGGCCGCAGCCTTTTGCGCTTGTCTCGAACCTAGCTCGGGATATTGATGTGCCTCTTGACGTCAAGCACGACGTTGCAGCCGGCAGCGACCTGTATACGTCGGCCGGAAAGAAGATCAAGGTGGACCGCGAGATAGCCCGGGGCGGCGAAGGCGCGGTATTTGACATTTCCGACAAACAGGATGTCTGCAAGATTTACCACCGGGACAGGCTGACGGTCGGGCGAGAGAACAAGATATCGCTCATGAGCACCCGGCGTCTCGACCGCCCCGGAGTATGCTGGCCGCTGGACGTTCTCAGGGACTCTGACGGCGTCTTCCGCGGGTTCGTGATGCCGCGCGGCCGAGGGCATTCTCTGCGAGAGACGCTGTTTGTGCCTAAGCTTTTCTTGCAGGATTACCCCGATTGGACTCGCCGGGAGTCCGTGAAGCTCGCAATCACCATTCTGGAGACCATCGACCATCTACACCGGCTCAACGTGCTCATAGGCGATATCAACGAGCTGAACATCTTGATGGTTGACGAGAGCGAAGTGTACTTCGTTGATTGCGATAGCTACCAAGCAGAGGGCTATCCCTGTTCAGTCGGTACGGTTAACTTCACGGCTCCAGAGATACGGGGGCGCGATTTCAGCACATTCCTTAGAACCAAGGAGCATGAGTTGTTCGCGGTTGCGTCTCTGCTGTTCATGGTCTTTCACCCGGGGAAGTGCCCTTATAGTCATCAGGGAGGCGAAGACGGTGCGGCTAACATAAGGGAGGGGCATTTCCCCTACCCGTTGGGAAAGGAGAACCCAACGGATCGGGCGCCGCTTGGCCATTGGAGGTTCTGCTGGTCACATCTGTGCTACGACCTAAAGGAGGCATTCTACAGGTCTTTCGATAAAGATCACCTGTCTGCCCGAAGGGTCTCGCTCGAGGAATGGCTGCAGGTGCTAGGGAAATACCAGCAGTACCTGTCCGATGATGAGAAAGTCTTCATTGGGCCAAGTCGGCAGCCAGGTTTCGACCTTTCGATCTTGCCTCAGAACTTCCGGCGCCGGCCAGATACCCCGGAACCCCAATGGCAAAGGGACTTGGCAAGGAACTATGACACAGATCTGGAGTCGCTCACAGACAGGATCTGGCTACGCGATAACACAAGAAGACAGCCTAGACGTGCTGGGCGTTCCGTGGGAGTCCCTGCCCCCGTGGGCACCACACGCCCCAGGCAGTCGGCGCGTCGTCGACTACGCACGCCCTCCAGAATCAACTGGAGGCGCCTTGGCAGGCCTGTCCTTTACTTGCTAGTGATCCTCGGCGTTGTCTGGCTTGTGTTGGCCGTCCTGTCGAGCATACCGACCTGGTGGTGGGTAGTCGGTGCCTTGATCCTGCTCTGGTTGATGCGCCGCCGGTGACGTCTGGAATGTTGCAGAAAGCCGGAGTCGGACGAACGGTAGCAGACGGAAAGGAAGGAGGAAGAGATGAGTAACGACTCGATGGAGATACACAAGGAAGATCTGCTCTCTAACCCGACCAATCGGGTGCCTATCGGCCTGTGTCTGGACGTGTCGCCGTCTATGACCGGGAAGCCAGTGAGGGAGCTGAACCAGGGGGTACGCCTCTTCTTTGAGGCACTCCAACAAGACAGAGTCGCACGCCTGAGCGCAGAGGTGGCCCTTGTGACGTTCGCCACCTCATCACAAGTGATCCTTGATTTCCAGAGCTTGGACCGCGTTGAGTCTCCCCCGGCTGTTGAGATAGGCGGCGAGTCCACGAACCTTGGTGCCGGCGTTTCTCTGGCTTTGGACATCCTCGAAGACCGGAAGAACGTTTACAGGAAGGCGGGGATTGACTACTTCCAGCCGTGGCTCGTGCTCATGACGGACGGGCAGCCCACCACAGACGAACATCTCCGTGCGGCTCTCAGAACATGCGAGCTGGAGGGTGCTGGCAAGCTGGTGGTCTTCCCAATAGGCATTGGCGCTGGCGCGGACATGGAAGTCCTGGCAATGTTCTCACAGAGGCGCAAGCCGCTGAAGCTCAAGGGCCTGAGTTTCCCGCAGTTCTTTGAATGGCTCTCAAAGTCCGTCGTCCGCGTATCCCAGTCACGGCCAGGCGAGAAGGTTCAGCTGGACACCGAGGGCATCAAGGGATGGGCAGAGATCTGAGCACATCAAGAGGTCTCTGGCGAGTGGCCGCGGCAAGTGTCGTCGGCCTCACGCATGAGGACAGAGGGCTGCCATGTGAAGACGCGTGGTTCGTGCAGCGCGGTGCGGACCTAGAAGGCAGGCACATCCTTGCGGCCTGTGTCAGCGACGGCGCTGGAAGTGCCGAGCGCGGGGCCACGGGAGCCAAACTCGTCTCATGGGTGGTCTGTCATTGGCTGTTCCGTGAGGCAATGCTTTACGCGACTGAGTCAAGAGAGAGGCTGGCAGAATCGGTCGTGGGGTCTGTCAAGCGTTCTCTGCGCAAGATGGCTCATAGGAACGGCGTTCCGATCGGCACTTACGCAAGCACTGCAGTTGGGGTATCCGTACGTTCGGACGGCCAGTGGCTGGCCGTTCACATTGGCGACGGGGGAATCGTTGGCCGTTTCTCTGCGGGGGTGACACCGCTTTCTCTACCGATGAAGGGCGAGTTTGCGAACGAGACCTTCTTCATCACGGATAAGGGCGCGGTCGCTACCATTCGTTTTTGTGGCTCAACATTCGGGGATGGCGTCGCCCCAAGCGGTTTTGCCGTCTTCTGCGATGGCCTCGAACACGCGTTGATCAATCGTCACACCGGGGAAGTGGCGCCCGCCCTGGGGAAGATGCTGTCGTGGCTGGACTTGTACCCTGAGGACCAGGTGACGGCCGCTCTCCACAACAACATTCGTGAGGTATTCCGTGATGAATCGGGTGACGACTGCACGATCACTCTGTTAGCCAATGGACTATGCTGTGACGCCACCACAGCCTCCGAAGCGGGAGAGGGAACGTGGCGCGGCAAGTAACATGTCCAGAGTGTGGACACCAGTTCTACACGAGCCAGGGCACAAATGTGTGCTTTCGGTGTGGCAACACTTTTGAAACCGGTGTGCGGCGCCGCGGTGCTTCGGGGAAGAGGGATTTCTGGGCCAAGGCATTCGTCCTGTATGCCCTTATAGCAGTAGTCCTCTTCGCCACGGGGCACTGGTTCTGGGCGATACTGTTCGGGATGGCAGCGTATGGCGTGGTGTTGATGGTCACGCGCCTGCGCTTGTAAGCGTCAGTTCTGCGCCGGATTGGCTGGTTTCTTGGATTGGAGGTGGTGGCAGTGAGTGAGAACCTTGGCTCCCTGCAGCCACCGAACCCATAGCAAAAAAGGGGGGGAGGGCGCGGATTGGCAGGGCGTCGCGTCTCTCCCCCCCTAGGCTTGGACGATTATGACTCCTGGTCCACCTCCCGTGGCGTGTCTTCGTCATCCAGCCATGGCAGCCGGGGTTTGGGCGGGCGTCTTCCGGCCACAAAGAACCGGAGAAGCGTCGAGGCGATCCCGACAGCAAACGCCGCGAGCGCCGGCAAGATAACCAGAAGCCGGCTTCACTGGATTCTGCCCGTCAGCAGCTGACAGTGCAAGTCACCAGGGCATCCGCGTCATCGCTCCCACCAGCCCCGCCGCTCAGGTAATCACTCTCAGCAGCCACTCCCAGCCCCGAAGCCGTCCTTGCTTCACTCCTCGTCAGGATGTCGAGAGGCGAACAGACCAAGGTGGCCGTTGGGGAGCCGCTAAGGCCACTTCACTCTTGCCGCTCCTGATCTCGTGCAGCCACGACGTCGGCGCGAGCAAGAAGGTATTCTGCGACCGGCAGGTCCCGCTGGGATCGGCCTCGCACAAACAAGCGGCCCGGGAGTTTGCCCGTCCTTATCCACTTCCTGACCGTGGCTTCTGAGATATTCAGAATCTGCGCAGCGTCGCAGACGTACACGTATTCGTTGCTCTGGGAGAAGTGCTCCCGACAGTGCCAGCAGCCCTTATACTCGAACTGTCTCGCAAGGACCGGCCGGCCATGCTTACGGCAGTAACCGACCTCGGCCTCCTCATCGATGTTGCCCCGAGTCTGCTGGGCGATCTCTGCCCGCCTTTCCGCCCAGGAGGCCCGACGTTTATCCCTTTCGATTCTCCGCGCACCGACGTAATCACGGGCGCGTCCGTGCTTCCTGTAGATCCGCAAGGCGAGCCCGGCCTCCCACTTGCGCCGGAACCTCCTTTGGGAGATCCAGCCTTCCTGAACGCCCTCAACAACCCAACGACCGTGCTCGTTCCTGAGAAGCCTCATTCTGACACCCCTTCCCGGCGTGAGTCCCAGCAATCAGACAAGCCCCCTCCCGGCCCTCACCTCGTTACACAGACCGTCCCAGGGCACTGACAATTCACTTGATAGCGTCACGGAACGTATGCAATCATTGTAGCCCTTCGTGCGCCACCTTCCAAGGTCTTTCCCTACACTGGGTCTGTCGTCCCATCCCGGTCGCTGGAAGGGGTCCTCATCTCCCCGGCCGCCTTGACGGCCGCTGGGCGGGGCTCGGTCCGCTGGTGCCCACGTTGCCTCCCTGCAAGACCGTCATCAACGAGCTCCGACCGCAGGTAGGAACCGTCTTCACGTCTGACGCCTGATGCTCTCTGCTTGTAAGCGACTCACTACAAGGACGTCGCCAACCCCAACTGCCGCTGGCGCTGTCCACCTCACGGCTGAAGACCAAGGAAGAACGCCGAGGAAGGATGGCGCTAAGGTAGCTGGAGCAAGGTGAAGACCTGGTCGTACTGCGCCACGTACATGGATTCCTCGATGAACGAATCAGAGCCAGGTTCACTGCCCCTTTCCGACCACGCTTCTATGTTCACCTCCTCGCGTGGCCCCCGCGCCAGACCTCTCAACGGCAGATCCGCCGCAACCGTCTCGGGGGGCAACCGGGAACCTGCCACAAGCCAGAAGCGATCTTCGAAGCTATCGCTTCCTCGCCACCAGCGGATCCGGCCCCGCTGGGACACGACGATCGCCAAGCACTCATCCGCCGGGATGTCTGCGTATGCTATTGCGGTCGAAGTGAGCGAAGTGCCAAAAAAAGTGGCCAAACCTGACAAGTCGCTGAAGCAGAAGCATGTGCCCTTGGCCTTCTGCTTGAGCAGGAATCGCGGCATCAGCAGTCCGGAGGCGAAGTAATTGGCTTCGACCTCATGGATGCTCGTCCTGTAGGAAGCCACCATGTCATCGCTCGTGCAGGCGAACAACTGCGAAACGCTCTCGTGGAGTTCCCAGTGACCAAGTTCGTGGGCAATCGCGAAGCGCTTCCTACCGCCCTCTGGCATACCCTCCTTGACGCGTATCAGGCCGCGATTGCCCTGCCGTATCAGTCTTGCCTCCATCTTATCCAGAGGCCCTTCGGTGACGATAACGCCAAGGGCAAGGGCCAGATCCTCCACCACCAGGTCCACCGGCGATGAAAAGCCGAAGAGCTTCCACAAGCGTTCGGCTCGGCCCATGGCCTTCGTCTTGCTGAAATCAGTGCTCGTCATTATCGGGGTCTTCGGAAAAGGCGTCCAAGCGGGAGATGTCTTCGAGGAGCGATCTCAGGTCCTCATCGCTCGCCGCGCTCTGCAGTTTGCGGGCGTAGACCGCTTGCTGAGGCCCCGTGAATCGCTGGGCAATCAGCCGCGCCAGGACCTCCCTGATCGCCGGCCCTGAAGGCACCTCAATCCCGGTCAATCGTGCGACGAGGGAGGGCCGCTTCTTTCGGGCAGACTCAAGTGCGGCGCGTGCCTTCTTTGACTCGCGAGCTTGCTCCAAAAACCGGCCAAGCTTTGCAAGCGATGGGCCCATATCGATCCCCGCCCGCTTGAGTTCAGCTTGAACCTGTTCGCGGCTCAAAGCACTCTCGTCAGGAAAGACAAAGTCGAAGAACCTGCTCCACACGCGGTCACCAAAGTGGTTCATCGGGCTCATCGCTCCCGCTCCTCCTCGCCTTTGAGCGCTCGGTTGATCTTCCGACGGAGGCGCTTCTGAGCGTCGTAGATCTTGCTGACCTTCACGTCCAGCATCTCGGCCATCTCCGCAGGCTTGGTGATGTCCGCCTCCAGACACTCGAAAACCTGCAGAACCAGGGAGTCCTTCTCAGCGTCCATCTCTAGTACCGCCCTGGCTCGCTCGATCACCTCTCTGTTCATGCAAACCCCGGCCGGGTCGGGGGCCTTGCCAGGCAGGTCGGCCTCGACATGCTCCGCCGCCTCCGGGTCATGGACCACAGGCATGCGCCCGGTACGTCGCCGGACGGCCTTCTCCAACATGTGAGAGATCTTGCTGTCCACCACTGATC
>SDBU01003000.1_pt1 | contig 21825 bp, 27 predicted proteins | sample 2277071 | NCBI WGS metagenome assembly SDBU01 (sample SAMN10397929, study PRJNA504765) | marine sediment metagenome | isolation source: marine sediment core GS08_GC12, 126 cmbsf | place: Arctic Ocean: Gakkel Ridge, Loki's castle | collected 2008 | reverse complement strand
AGCGTGATCCTGGCCTTTTTCGTCAGTTACCGTAAAGGTGTACGTTGTGTTGGCTGGCGTACCGTCCAGGGTCAACGTTATCGAATCCACCTGAACCTGCGTCGCGGTCCCGCCTATCCATGTTTTCGTATTAGCGGCCATCTATGAAATCCCCCTTATAAATCAATTCCAATAGTTTATATCTTGGCTACCATGCATGCTTAAGAATTATGGCCCAACCTATATATTTCATATATTGCTGGAAGTTTTCAAACGCTGCCCCTGGCGGAGCGGGCCATGCTGTTGCGCCAGGATCATCAGTAGCTGCGCCTTCGACATAATCAAAAATTACTTCATTGTTAGTAGTATCAAGATTTATGGCTGCGATAGCAGTCGAATCAATTTGTTCTAACCGTACTTCGGTATCATGTGACGGCGTTATAGTATAGGGACCACCAGAGAGCACTTGGCCTTCAATAGACAAGTCAATATCATAATCTGGGAAATGATCTACTTGCCCACCAGGAGAAGAATCAGGATCAAGCGTAAACATAAAATACCCATCATCCACAGACGGCGGATTAGATAAACCCGCATAGTCGTCAAACGTAGCGAATGTTTGGCTTAATCGTAGTGTGAATCGTAACTGACTTACAGAATAAGAAGCATTCAACCGCGCCCTTGCATATCTACCTAAAATATTAGTAGACCCTGCTGGATTTTCTGCTTGTACAACATTTGAAAACGAGGTAGACCTTGCTGTATTCCAATTCGCATCTGTATCGCCAACTTCAAGATTATATTCAAATGCATCAACTTCTCTGGGAGTACTGTTTGTTTTTCCTGCCCAAATCATCAGGTCCAGGCAAGCCTTCATGTCATTCCAAAGAATCTTTCGTGGACTGCCTGGAAATGATATTTCTCGCCAATCATTTTGCCCGAAAGCAGCATTATGTAGGGTCTCGGAAGTGTAGACAGTCCCAGAGCTACCACTTGTATAGAACCGTCCCGCCATCGCATCTATTGCAGTACGGTACGCTGCAATTCGTTTCCATAAATCCCCCACACTTGCGGCCACTGGATTACTGGCAGGGCTTAGTGACGTATTGTAAATTGCGTCACTAACTTCCTGTCGATTAATTATAGCCGTACGTAGTTCATCCCACCAATCGTCTTTTGGCAGTTCACCTAGCGCACATGGAAGCTCTGTAAATTCTGCCATTAGTCCACCACGATCGCCGGGCCGCTGAATACATAACGAGATGCAGGGCCAGCGTCAGTAAGAACATGAACCATTACTTTCACTGTGCCATCGACGGGTAAATCAACGCTACTCGCTATCAGTTCGTCTAGGTTGGTAGCCGTTACCGCTCGCCCACCCGACAGGTTTCCGTAGGTTAGTGTGTCGGTTTCAGACGATGTAATTCCCTGCTCGGTTACGGTGTATCGCGCAGCCGCGTCTTTGGCGGTTATCTTAGCCAGGAAAGACGACGCTGCGACTGTCTGGCCGAAGTAATAGTGTAGTACAGGCTTTAGTTTGCTGGTTTGGGCATCAACTTCCCGCCCCGCGCTCTTGGACACCACGACATAAGCAGTGCCGTCGGTGGCCAAGGTGTGCCCCCCTGTGGCCGTGTCCCCAAGGTCGGTAGCCGTTATGTGCTTTCCGCCGGGCTTGTCCTCAAAGGCCAGTTCGTCGGTATTGGCTCCAGAGGTGTTGCTTATCCGCTGTTCTTCTACCCAGTATCTTTCGTCTGTGTAATCGTCCTCTGTCCCCAGCGGCCCTGTATCGGTTATCTTGGCTATGAAATGAAAGGAACGCCGCGGCAACAATGTCGGTCTGCGACCTTGGCCCTGCTGCCCCAGGGTCGCTATCTGCTGCTCCAGGCGATAGAACCGCTCGTCTGCCGGGTCGCCATCCGGCGGGTCAGGCAGAGCCATTGCGTCCATTTCCCGCTCTCGATCGATCAACTGCCGCAGGGTGTTTTCCAGCGAATCTATGCGGCCCGCTAATTGCTCTTCGCTCATTCGTCCCTCTTCTGTTCGATTTCCAGTGGGTCCAGTGTTTCGGGGTCTATCTCGGTAGCCCCCAGCACCTCGGCTAGTTCTTCCAAGTTGGCCGCCAGCGGTTCGGGCTCCCCGCCAATCTCCGGCAACGGGATATTCGCCCGCTTATACATCTGTTCGATAATCTGATTGAGCGACTGCTCTACCATCCTCTGTTATCCTTTATAGCCCCCCATTGGGCTCGGATATAGTTTGATCGGCTCTCGACAGGCGTCTGCCGCCATTGGTCGCTCGTGTCGGACACGGGCTCCTGGCCCGCTATGTAATCGAGAGTCGTGTGGTATTCGCCAGTAAGGGCTCCGGCGGTGTCCCTCTCTGGCCGAGTTACCGGGGTCCATGTTCCCTTTTGTACCTTCAGGTGGCTATTCCACCCCAAGGGGTCCAGGCTGAATCTATAGGCGATACCAAAGGGATCTGCGTAGTAATGGTCTTTGGCGGAGTAGGCGTCGAACCGTAAGGTTTGTGAGCCTTTCTGCCCCCGGATATTGAAATTGCGGGTATTGATCGTGCCTATAATATCGCCCAGGGCGTCGGCATTGAAATCACGACGGTCGATAGCCGTTTGGACGATAATAGTGCTTTTGACCTGGGGGATCATATTGCTGCCAGCGACTATTTCGTATTCCTGATTCAAGCCAGACAATGTGTTGGTCGTTTCGCTGGTAAACCCGGTGATAACCAGCCCATCTACGTCAATAGTGGACCGAATCCCCGGCTCAATCCCGGCAGTGAAGGTAACAATCGCCTTGCCGGGAATCAGAGGGGTATCGTAATAACCCACCACCAGGGCCACGCCCGGCACATGGAACGGATGGTATTTTATCCTGACGTTGTAGCATCTGGGTGTCCAATCCCCGCCTATACCTGGAAACGCAGTACCTTGAAGCGAAATAGCCAGAAGGGCAGCACTGGTCTGGTCGGCTATGAAACTCCGATGGCCCCGCCAGGAGTTTGAACCAAACGAGCCGGGATTGCCAATCTCCCCGCCGTAGAGCTCTAAGGCCCTGCTTTCCTCTATTTCATAACTGGCCATTAGCTATACGCCTTGAAGGCTTGGAAAATTGCCCGGAAGAACATAATGCCAGGGACAATTTCCGGGTCTTTATCAACCCGAATACACTTACGCCCGGTCAACCCGGATTCTATCGAGCCGCCCTTGGGCGTAAAATAATCCCCCGTAGATGGTGCGTCACTGGGGGCATCTCCCACATGTAACATTTCGCCAAATGTGTGTTTTCCCGTCTGCCATTCTCGGCGTGAGCCTATTACTTCCTGCGAAGCCATAGTGTCCCCCTCTAGGCGTATACTTCTGGCTGTATCCAGTCGATGGTAATGAAGATAAAGCCTTCGTTGTCTGGTTGGCCGTATTGGATGTTCTTAATTCGGGGGGAAATGAGCGCATTCGCTTCCCCCGGCATAATCGTGCCGCGCGGCAGGGTGGTGGACTCAAAACCAGCGGCAGCGTCCTTGGGAACCCGATAGACACGGGTAAGGATTTTGCCGATTATTTTGAGCCGCCTAACCTTGCGAAGCTCTGGCTGTTCGTAGTCTTTGAAGTTCATTACGAATCCTCAAGACTAGCGGAGTTGGATGGCTTTAACCCAGTCTATCGACATGATAGGTGCGGCAGTGCCGCCACTCTGGCAGACGAAGCTCGGCGTCATCTCCACGATAGGAACGTAGGCCGCAGCCAATGTTCCAATGGCAACACCATCGACGTAGAAGTCTGCCCGCAACGCGGCGTCAAGGGTAGTTACTTTGAGGCCCAAGCGAACATAAGTTCCGGCCTCAAAGGTAGCTGAGGTGTCGGTGGAAGCGTCGCCCGCTTTCTCGCCAACGCACAAAATCACACCGTCGCCGGTAAGCGACTTGAAGCCGATGTGGTTGGCGGTAGTTATCGCACCCGAAGCGGTGACGAGGGTAGAGTCGATTGTAGAGAGGCCGAGGAAGAAATCATCGGTGATGATGTCCACCGCCACCCTAGTCTCAAACCACAAGTCTTTAGCGGCTGCCGGAATGAACTGCTCGCCGACAGTAGTGGCAAGTTGTATCTGCCCGCCGTACTCATCGGTAGCAGTCACCGAATCCAGCAGAGCCACACCGCCCGCCTCGTCGGTCAGGACAAACGTCCCCGCGCCGTTGAGCTGGGTGAACCGCCAGCCGCCCACGGTAGTCCCGGTAGAGCCAGCGTTCATGCCACCGTTGAACTCATCGAAAAACCTGTAACCCTTGAGCGGGTTTAGTAGAATTTCGAGTTCCGGGCAGTCTTCCCAGACCCCGTTTGCGGCGGTTCCGATGTTAGCCGCTTCCCTCGCCTGATAACCAAAATTGTGAATGGACATTTTGTCCCCCTTGTAAGAAAAAAGTGTTTACAATTCCGCCGCTTACTGTTCGGCCCTCGGAGCAGTCTCAAGATACTCAGCCATGTCTTTGGATGTTTTCACTACAACCCTTCCGTCTTTCCTAGCCTCTGCCAGATCCCAGAGTTCTTGCAGGTCCTCTTTGCCCACCAGCCAGTCTTTGATAAAGACATCGCCATTTGCGAGCTCAACTTTGTTCTGTGCCTCACCTGGAGTCAGGGCATCCCAGCGGATCTGAAGTGCATCAGGCAAAACAGCATCCTTTTTCACGATAACCTGGATGTGCCATGTGTAGCTGTTGTGTGCCATTGGTATCTCCTAGCGATAAGGGCCTTGATCGTACAGGGCCTTGATTTCACTTGCGCTCAGTTCGCGGTTGTAGAGTTGGGCGTTGTAGATATGGCCTGCTGTGATATTGTCTATGAGCAAGCTGTTGGCGCTATCGGGCATAGCGCCGTAGGGCCCAACTTCTGCACCAGTGGACGCAATAACCGCCCCGTCTTCGTAAATGGTCAGGTCATCGCCATCGACAGCATTGCCGTTGTAGGTAAATACCCAGCAGTGCAACGTGCCATCAGCGCGGACAGCATTGCTAACTGTATAAATTGTGTCGCCTTGAGCGTCGTAAAGATAGAAGTAAAGTTTACCATTGGTGGGAAGAAGAATCCGATATTCAGTGTTTTTGTATAAAAGAAATTGGGCCCAAAGGTTCTTGTAAGCATCCGACCAGACAACATAAGAAAACGGCGCGTCGGAGCCGCCAGCAAAGCTAAAGTCCGCGTGGTCCCCGAAGTCGATAGTGTGGCTGGCATCCATCCACAGCCCGCTGCCTGCGAACGAATCACCCAGGGTCTTGAACGGGAAGCCGGCGGCGTTTTCAACATCAGAGGTAGTTGTGGCAGCACCCTCCGCTGGCAAGGCACTGCCTCTGGTCAGCGTTCGCTGATAGCGGCTGATGATGTTGTCGGTATCAATCTCTTGGCCGTAGGGCACAACGTTGTTGATCTTCCAGTAGGTGATAACGATAGTGTCGCCACCAGAAGGCCCTGTCCAGGCATCGAACTTACTGAGCAAGTCTGCGAAGAACACTTCCCAGTCCATGTCAGCGTCGTCCCAGGCATCCCTGATTCCTTCTCGCACTTCCTGGTCAACCCCACCAGTAATATCACTCAGGTCAATCAGGCAGAACGGGCCGAAGGTGTCGGTGGCTCCGCCAGCGGCATCAAACGCTTTTGCTCCTAAACGAATAAGATCGGGATTGCCGCCGTTTAGAGTGTTGTATGGGTCACTAAGCGGGTCAACAGCATCTACCCAACCATAAAAAGTCCCAACTCCGCTGCCACTGATATTATCCGCAACGGCCACAAAATTATGTCTCAGACCATCTATATGTCCTGTATGATCTAGTTGGGCTCCTGTTGCGCCTGCACCAATAAAAGTATACGCCCCGGCACTATTATTTCTAATTAACGAAAGACTTTGGTTATTAGCCAATTCATCAGAAAAATACCTCTCAAACCCGCTACTCGCAATCCTCGGCAACCACCACATACATATCGCAAAGGCGTCCTCGCTGAGAATCTGGAGTTGGCCTTTGTACGCTTGGATTGACTCTCCGTCCCAGGTTACGGCAGTTGCAGGGGCGGGGGTAACTGTAACTTCGGTAGTCGCCCCAAAAGCACTAGCTGTTATCCTGTGCCAGGTAAGATCATCAGGGCTTTGAACGACATTGTTTACAACATATTCTGCGGTAACGTCACCAACGAATATGATGGATGTACTGTTAGAAGCATTGTCGGCTGTCTGTGCTGTGCCCTGAGCCACCTTATCCGTAGTCACCAGGTCCACATAGCCCGCCGCAGTTGTGGTAATCCCCATCTGGGTATCAGCGTTGACATAGCTGCCGGGAACTTGAGTAATCTGCCACGGCCCACCAGCAGTTACCATTGAATGATCGTTGCCGCTTCTATCCAGCAGCACCGAATTAGTGCCTTCATTGAGGGGCCACCATGCTCCCATGTTAGTCAGGAAATTGGGCGGATACATATTGTACTGAGTAGCTTGAGCATTAGTAATTGCTGTATCTGTACCCAGTAGTCCCAACCATCGCATCTTGCCATCAAACTCGCCTATACCGTTTTTACCAAAGGCAATCTCATTAGGTACATCAGCACCGAAGGAGCTAAATCCACTGCTGAGCGCTGTGTCGGTTTCCTTCTGAACACCATCCAGCCAAATATCAACTGTATTATTATCTGAGTCTATCTGGACAATCAGGTTGTGCCAAATATTCAGGCTGATGGCCCAATCAGTGGTAAAGGTTACTTCGCTGTCAGCATCATTACCTTTGACATAAACCTTCACATAGTTAGTCGTATTCTGCATCTCCAACTTGACGTTGACATTCAATCCATCGTTGAACTCACTCCAGAAAAAGCCATCCGTACCTGAGCTTTCATGTAGAAACCAACAGGCTATCACGGCGTACCGGTTGCCTCCTACCCAATCCCAAGGTGTTGCTACGCCCACATTGTCCGCAGCGCCGTCAAAATCCAGCACTGGCCCCTTGATCGTCCCGTTGTGGGCATTGCCGGACTCGTCAGTAAGTGTCCCCTTGCGCCCCGCAACTCCGTGCGCAATCAACTTTAGGACTTGGTCATCGGGACGAAACGGCATCTGTCCCAGGCTGCCGGTTGTTCTAGCGAGGTCTATACTCATTATGTATTTGTCACTTTCTGCAAGTACCCCGTACAAGACACGGCCCCGATATAGTTCAAGGTGGTCTCTCCTGCTGGCATGGTAATGATCCTGCTTTGGCTGGCGGGTATAACCCAAGCCCGGTTAGCTGTGGTTGCCACAGTAGCATTGAAGCCAGCATATATAATTCCATCAACTGCGGTGAGAATGTAGCTTGCCGTGGTGCCCACAACCACTGCGGTCGTTTGGTTGCTGGTGGTAACACTCAGGACGGTCGCTTGCTCATCGACTGGCGTGAGGTTTGCGAGTGCTTTGATGTCTGCCAGCGGCCCCGTCGCGGTTGTCCCGTCAAGTTCGTCCTCGGCTCCCTCAGCGGCCGTCTTGACAGCGGCCAAGAGAGCATCATCATTTGAGATTGTCACCCGGGGAGTGGCGTTGTCGGTAGCTCCTGCTCCCTTGGGCCAGTTACCTCCGGAGTTAGTTCCGACTTTAGTGACTCTCACCGTATTCGACGTAACATCACCAGTCGTCACTTGGAACTCAGCAGCAGCTACGGAGTGAATCTCGAGGTCGTTGAAGAAGATTTCCGTAAGTGCCTCCGTACCGTCCATCAAGACACCGAAAGCAACATAAGTAATCGCAGCCAGGTTAATCCCTGTTCCTGCTTGAATGCCATTATGCAAAGGGAGCGTCACGTGATTCCATAAGGTCGCTGAGAACTCCGCCGGATCAACTTGATACTGTTCGTAGTTGGCATCAGTTGAGCCAATCCTGACAAAGATATTAGCGACGTTCGTAAAGTTTATGTGCTTAACGTAGAAGGCGACAACTGCATCGCCAGCCATGACACTGGCATCGACGCTCGTAATCGTCTTGCCGTAAGAACCCTCTGCAACAGTTGCAGCCTTGTCCATTGACAGCGAGTTAGTAATCCCATGAGCCGCTACATGGTCTGTTTCTTGGGTGATTCCTGAAGCATCGGTACTCGCTGCCCAAGATGCCGTCGCATCAAGATCGTCCAAATTGACGTGAAGCTCGTCGATATTATCGCCAATATAGCGAAGCTGTGCGGCTCGCGTTCCGGCTGTGGCTGCGGCTACCCCCGTAGTCCCGCTCTTCGTGTCGGCGTCATCGTCCCGGACCCTTATGTCACCGTTTGCCGTAGCTTGAGCCGCCACCCAATCCCCATCAGCCACAGCCTCTGGTAAGGCCCGCGTATCTTTACGCACGATACCAAGCGCAGAAAGTTGGTCGGCGGCAGCAGCGGCAACGTTTGACTTTTGACCGCCAGCGGGTTCAATTTCAGCCTCCGCCTTGTCAAGTATCCCCACGTTACCCAGGTTGGCCTCGACGTTGACCGACACGCCTAGTATCCCGGCTTCGATATTTGCCGTTGCTGTGGCCCCGCCGTCAGTGGAGCAGACAAGGTAGATGTGCGGATAGTCGGTAAAAAAGGCTACTGTTTCCCCTGACTTGACCATACTACAGTTTGCGGTGCGCAAGGTGGCGGCTGTTTTGTTAAGATAGGTAGCCGCCGTATAGTCATCGGTGGCTATGGAAAAATAATACACCGAGCCGGACCCGGCGTTGCGGATGGTGTACCAGCACGACGTTTCCGGCAGAGTTACCGCTTGCGGCGTGGCCGTAACCGAAATGGTATCAGGTGATTTGAGCAGAGATTGAGGCATTGTGTCCCCCCTAGAGAAATGATTACGGTTCTGGTAGAGCTTGGATTACAGCGGTTCTCATCGGCCACTCTCCGTGGTCGTCCGAGCCGTCTGAGTTATAGCCAAGATTGCGGGGCTGGTCGGCGTCGTCACGATCGAAACTAGCTTGAAGTAAAGTTTGATATTTCTTCATCTGCGGACCGTCCACTCTGCCGCTAATCCCCTCAGCGACAGCCAGGCCAGCCTGCTGGATGGTCAGCGAGTGTTTGGGGCCGCCTATGGGGTATTCGGCGTCGGCGGTCATCTCGGTAGCGTCCACTCGAAAAGCGTAGGAAAGCGTGTAGTCGGTGATGGGCGTTGGGAACAGCATTAGCTCCCAGCGCGAACCATCGGTAGTCGTATAAGATACTGGCTGAATAGCGTAATGGGTCGGCGCCCCGGTTAGCCCGGTGCTCTGCGAACGCATATTGCGTATAATGTTGGGGCTGGACTGACGAATCAGGGGATAGGGGTTGCTGGTATCGTAGGCAAAACCGTGTTCCAGCCCGCCGAAGTTGTCGGGCAGACGTGAGTTTCCATCGACGGTAATCGTAAGGGTATCGGTGGACGACTCCGCTGCTGCCGAGGCGGTTAGTACACATATCGTGGTCGAGGTAACACTTTCGATAACGTAGCCCGTGCTGGTAGCGTCAAAGGTGACTGTCTGGCCGATCATGGTGTCGTAAAAGGTTGCCGCAGATACAGTCAGGGTAACTGTGCTAATGGTGGTAGCCGTAGCGGTAGTCGAGTCTCGCACCACAATGGTCGTCTTGGGGTGTAGGAAAACCCAGTCCCGCTCAGATAAGAACATGAGATAGCCGTCGTTGACGATGCGTTTGACTTCGGCTTTATCCGTAGCGTCGGCAAGGGTGCGGTCGTCTTTAAGGAATCCGCCAACCTCAGCATATAAATCCCCAAAGTTTTTTTGAAGGACAGCCATTAGTCGTCGTCCTCCCACTTGGGTTCTTCAAAGAAATAAATGTCGGTGGCGTAAGGTGTGATCTGCCCGGCGAAACCCGGCAGGTCGCAACGCGGGCACTTACGCTTGGGTTTACCGTCTTCGGTTTTTTCGGCGAAATAAGACCCAGCCTGTTGACCGTCGGGGATCATGGCAATAAAGGATATTCCGCATAGTTTGCAAAGCACCGTAGCCGGGTAGTAATGGTTTAGATTCGGGCTTGCTTCAAAGGCCATTTATATCCCCTCTAGGTGGACGAGACGGCTGAACGAAGGAGAAAGAGCAGCCGCCCCGCCCCGTATAATAACTATTCCTTTTTCTTCACGTCCACGTCGGGCGCTTCGAGAATCCGGCGGACCATCTCGACTTCGTTTGCACTAAACCCCATCGTTGCCCCGGCCATTTCCGGTATCTTGGTTACCGCCACCAGTTGCTTATACTCTTTCTCGTCCACCAACAGAGAATCCCCTTCATGTTGGCGAATCCTGTTGACTAAGTTGTGGGTCTCCAGTAATCTCAGGCCGCCGAGCTTCATAAGCGGGCTCAGGGCCGCTTCGCTTAGAAATTGGCGCATATCAAAAGTCCCTTCTCCGACAGCAAAAGCATAAGGTGCTAAATTGATTTCTTTCATCTTTCATCCTTTCGTTAGGGTTAGCAGGGGGCCGGAGTTTTCCGTCCAGCCCCCTTAAAACTAAAAATTACTTGGCCTGACTAAGCGCTAGGTAGTAGGTGTTGCCTTCAATACGAACCTTCAGGGTGTAACCCACCGACCACGAGGATTGGGCTTCAAACTTCACCGCCGCCCCAGTCTCAGCGATAAAGAAGTGACTAGGATCTGTGGTGCCGTAAGTCGCAAACCCCATCTGTGCGAGAGTGCCAGGGTCTTCATTCATCTGCAAAGAGAAGTCGGCGCACACGACCGTACTAGCGGTCAGGGCCGCTGGGGTGCTATCGGTATTCTCGACCTTGCAAGCAAGGGCTGCTACACGAGTAGCACCGACAGTACCGCCGGTCTTGAACGCCATGACGGCACCTAAAGCGGCTGTTGAGTGACCAACGCCCGTTGCCCCGCCGCTGCTGAGTTCAAACACCCATGCCGCACCGCCGGTGGACGAGCCACCAGTGCTGGTGCCCGCCCCGGTAAGGTGCAAGCGGTGGTGAGCAGCTCGGACGGTTCCGCCCGCCTGGGCACTACGCAGGCTAATCATCTGACCGTAGGTTGTTCCGCTGGTAACAGCGGTCGAAGGTATGTGGATTGCCCTGGTCGAGCTATACTTCCCAACGCCAAAGCCTGGGAAGATATGTCTGTCCAGCCTGGCTTGACATAGACCAGGAGAACTCGCACTGCGAGTCGTAGTTTGCAATGCAAGAGCCACGCACACACTTGCGGTGCTGCCGGTATAGACAGCATCGGTCAGGTAGTAACTACCCGACTGGACGTACAGAAGGGTTAGCCCGATAGTAGTGGCTTGGTCGGTAAAGACGTTGCAAACCACGTCATTGGGCCTGACAACCCGTATAATACCCGGCCCGGTAATGCCAGCCGCCGGATAACCGGGGGCCACTACGCCAGCGAAGTGCTGGATGTTCGTAGTTGCGGGCTTCTCCGCTATCGAGCAGCGATTGTTGTTCGCCAGCGTTGCAGCCGCACCGGTCGTGTTGTCCCAGTCGTAACACAGGGCATAACCGGTCTTGATCGTGTCGGTTCCACTGTAATAAACGTGTTTGTACTGGAGCGTATCTGGCCCCGGTACATGTTGGCCTTGATGAGCCGTTGTAAATTCCCCCTAAAAAGGATGTGAGTGTGGCCTATGCCACGTAAGAAATAACCCCACCGGCCAGTTGTCGATTATCGCTCAGAATGTTGTACGATATGTCGATGTGGCTGGTTACAACGTCCGGCTGATACTGAGGCGCCGGGAACGTCTGGGTACGGAAGAAATCGCCGTCTCGAACTACAGGATACAAGTACGCGAAGTTAATCATGTAGAACGGATTGGCCCCCCTGGCATTGGCGTCAGCGGTGTCCAGTTGGCTCTGCCAGTTGATCGGCAGGCTGCGATACAACGTCCGGCCCTGATAGCGGCCAAGGTCGCCCCCCACCTGGTCGTTCTGCTGAATAGCCGCCTCTTCCAACTCTTCCAGAACGGTTTGGTTGGTGTAGAGCCGCAGGGCCTCAAAACGAGCCTTAGCCAAGTCGGTAGTCAGCATCGGCGACTCGAATTGCAGGTTGCGGAACATCCTGCCGCATCGCTTACGCGACGTAGCGGTCCATTTGCCTGTGGCGTTGCCCCAGTTGGCCGTCCAGCCTTTCCAGCGAGCGGCGGTGGATGTACTCAATCCGCCTACGCTGGTCAGATAAGCCGACGTACCGTTATCGTAAGGGCCGGTGCTTTGGAAGGCCCCAGCAGCGGTTTGACCGCTCTCGAACGGGCCAACCCAATAGGGAATGCCGAAAGGTGAAGTGGCACTGGTTGAGTCGTAGGTTTCCCACAGGGCCGTCTCGATCAACAGAGATAGGTCCATCTGGCCGGTCATCCGTCGGGACTTGACCAAACTGGCCCACTCTTCGGGCCCGCGTGAGCTCTGGACCTCGAAACGGGCAATGGTCCAATCGGCGTGAGCCTGCTTCCACGGAACACTGATGTTCTCCATGGTAGCGACCATGCCGGGTTCGTAGGTCTGGGTCGGCAGTACGAACTGGGCCGAACCATTCTCTCTGATATTGACGAAACGCTCAATCTGCGTTCCGCCGAGAATCTGGACCTTTTTTTCCTTGAATAGCCGGTTCATCAGCTCGAAGCTATGAACGGTGGCGTCCCTCAAATACTCGAAATTCTTATCCGGGCGGTGTTGGTCCCCGACCATTATAATCAGGTCGGAAAAGTCCCCCCGGACCATACCTTGACTTGCCATGTCTTGTGGCTCCTAAGTGAGAGCAACAGACAGGCCGTAAAATCTATGTGTTCCAACTCATGCCATGTGCCTTGGCGAGTTCCGTGAGTTCCGCGTTTTGCTCGCTTTTGGTAGTGGCCGGTGTTGGTTTGGCTTTTCTGTGGGACGGTCGCGTCCCAGCCCCCCGTCGTCGTTTTGCAACTTCGTCGGTGATCCTACGCCTCTCTGCTGCTGCAATGTTATCTGAAAACAACAGTTGGACCGCCTTATCCATAGCCTGACGCAATCCGAGCTTCTTACCCTGAAGGTCTGAGGCCATTTGAAGAACCTCGGCCTCATCCATTACCTGTTGGCGTGCGTCTGCTTCGGCGGAACCTTCTGTAAGGTCAACCATCGGCCCGCTGCCAAACTGGGGAAACTCTTTAGCGTCCAAGCCTTTGAAAAAGGTGTCCGCTTTTTCTGCGAGATTAGATGCCTCCCGGTCGCTGTCCCTGGATTCCAGATGAGCGATTCTGTCGGACATCGCCGTAAAGAGGTTGGTCAGCTTACCCGAAACGCCGTCCTCACCAAGACTGTCGAAGTCCTCGTCTGAGAAAGTGTAATCGGCTGTCTGACCGTCCTTTGGCGTGTCCTTGGAAGGTTCGGCCTTTTGTCCTGCACTAACTCGCAATTTCTGTTGCAGGTGGCCCAGATCGGACATTCCCTTGTTGTGCTTACGCCCTAAAGCGTCCAAAACGATCCCGAAGGCTTCTGGGTCGAATTTAGCAATTTCGTCGATGCTGAATCCGAGCTGTTTGGCAGATTCGATTTCCCTGGCGCTCAGTTCTTTTGGAGTGTCAGTGGTATCCGTATCGGCGGTGTCTTTTGCCGCCGGTTCGGTATCCTTGGCCCCTTGCTTAGCGCCCTTGTCGTCTGCCTGAGAGTCCGGATCGGTCGTGGAGTCGTCCTTTGGCGTTGCGTCCTGCGTTTTTTGCCGATCCTTTTTGGAGACAAACTTGCCGGTTTTGTCGCGCGCCTTAATCATCTGCGCCCGCAAATTGGCAATCGCCGGGTCTGTCTCTTGGTCGGTGTCGAACGTGGACGGTCCGCCTGGTGCGACTTCTACATCCGTCGCCGGATCATCTAAAACTTGTTCTACCATGATATATCCCCCTAAGAGTTGCTGGGTCGCCCCCACAATGGGAGCGCTGTTGCTAACTGAAGGTATTAACCTTATCCGCTCGTTTCGTTTTTATCGTGAAAACCCCTGGCCTTGAGTACCGCAAGTTTAGCCCGACGGTCTCTATAAACCGCCTCACCGGTCGGCGTGTACTTGACCCCCAGATGACCAAAGGCCCGCTCAAACTCCGGTATCTGCCTGGGGTGGATGCCGGTGGCCTCTGATACCAGGTCCACGCTGTCGGCCTGCCTGGCCCCCGCCATGTCGGTTTTGCTTATCAGGACCAATTCTCCGTCCCTCAAAACGTATGTCCCCGACTGGAGAGTAGCTCCACGTTTGCCAAATACAGTCTTGTAGTTCGCTTTTTTGCTTGAACTCAAAGGTTTCCCCGCTGTCATATATGATTATCATTATGCAACTCCCGCTCCCTGTGGTTGCGGTTGCGGCGCATTGGCCGGGCTTCCCCCTGGCTGCGGTCCCCTTGTCGGGTTCCCCTGCCCCCCCTGGCCACCACCCGGCGATGCGCTTGGTTGCAATCCTATTACCGGAGCAGGTGCTTCAGTAATCCATTTACTGGTATCAACGTCAATCGACTTGCTCATATCCCCAATCATCTCGGCTACATCCACGTCTTTACCCTGGGCCATGAGTTTATCTGCCAACGGTATGATTATCTGGGTAGCCAGTTGGGTCATTCTGCGATACTGCTCTAGCGGGTTTTCAGCGCTAACCACAAAAGGTTCAACATCACTTTGATAATCGGGGAACTCCCCCTCGCGTACATCGGGGCTCCAGATGCGCGATATTTCCAAGCCGCCCGGTAGTGATTGAACTAAGTCAACGCGGGTTTGCGGGTCGGTCCAGTTGTACCAACTCACCTTACGCAGTACGCTTTTAGAGAACTTCTGGCCAGTGGCCTGCATGTGGGCCAGCACGGCCCCTGCCTGAGCCAACTTCATTTCATCCTGGCCTAATGTCTTTTCGCCAGCGGCCAAGCCGCCAATGCTGTCGGGGTTGTGAGCCACCCAGTTGAGTAATTCTCGTACAAACCCTACGGCCTTATATAGTTCAGGGTCGGCCCCACCGATATGGAACTCTCCGACCGCCTTGGGGTCGGAAACGCCAATCATATCGCCGTCTGAAGAGTTCTTAATAGCCTTAGCGTCCTCGGTCTTACTTAGTTGAAATAGACCAATATCCTTGGACCGCTTGCTTTGTCGGGCCATCTTACGAACCATCTCATTCAAGGACAAGTGCAGGTCGAAATACATTGACACTGGCGGAACAGGCAAGGCATTGTTGGGCGGGAAGTAGAAACCCAACATATCATACGGCCCACCTTCAGGCCCTTCGTAAGCAGCTTCCTTGAGATACTTAGCGCTCTCGCCCTCATTGGAGGGTAGGGTAACGATCATCTTTTCACGGGGCAGATAGACGCTTACGAGCTGATAAAAATCCTCGTACTGCTCCAAGTCCCCTTGGCCCTTACTTATCCCCGCCGTGTTGCCGTCGGCAATCTGATTGTGGTAGGCTATGTCAAGTTGCTTAAGAGCATCAACGTCGTATTCGCCGGACTCCACAGCCGTCTTGACTGGGATAAGAAACTTATCACCCTCGAAGGCGCAAGCCTCTCTCATCGTACAGGCGGGGTCCAAAACGTAATTATCGGAATCCACCTGCCCGACGTATGGAAAACCAGCGTCTTGGAGCCAGTTGGGAAAATCCGGGTCGTCATTCAGCGGTTCTACATCGAGAATGGTCTTGGTAATACCCATGCCGAACAGAGCCGAGGTTACTACCCGCATAAATGTTCCGGCGTAATCTATCTGGTCAAGAACGTGATCGTTGAGCAACTTGAACAAGTCGGCAAAGGCCCGCAGTTCGGCTCGCTTAGTAGTAATCTGGCTCTTTACCCGCGTACCCGCCAGGTTGGGAATCATTATCGCAACGATGGTCGCTATGGTATTGACCGGCTCACGCTTCATGTGCTGGGCCGATCTGCTAGTGTAATACGGCCCGCAAAACTCTTTTAGCAAAGCGAGAGTGTGTTTGCGGTAATGTTCAAATCGCTTATCAGATGCATCTATGGCCTTGGCCAGCCGTACCGCCGATGACGTTCTGCTCGTTTGAATGTTTGGATGACCGTCTACTTCTTTGGCCATCTAGCCCCCCTTGTAACTAATCCCACTCGCCATCCTTTTCTTTAGCCAGCCGCTCTTGGTAGAGTTTCCGGCGATAGTTGAAACTGCCCACCGGGGCGGTATCTTTAGGTTTTATCTTCTGGAACCTCGGCAGGTCGATACATGCCCGCCGGGCCAGCGCTGCCGCGATAACCCTGTCCCCGTGCTTATCCCTTACCGACGCGGGCAGATGAGCAAGGTTCTGATGAGTTACCCGGCCAAACTCGTCGTAGATATACTGCTTATGCTCGTTCCAGCAATCCAGCGAGTGTAAAATACACCGCTCGTGCTGAATATCATCCCGCCAGCCGAAGAATAAGGCTGCGCTGGACGCCTCCCCGCTCGCCCAGCCCAGATTATGTGTCTGTTGCTCGGACATGCCGTACTTGGAAGTGTCAAACCAGATGTAGTGATAGCCACACTCATCTACAAGCGTCCTGATAACCGCCACGCCGTGCAGAGGCCGCACCGGGCAGATCAGGGCGTTATTCCAATAGCGGGCCATTGCAGCGGCCATCCTAGCCAGATCGGGCGGGCTAATCGTGTTGTCGGCAAATGCCGCAGCCTGTTCTCTGCCCTGGGTCGCAAATACCTCGATAGTGCTATTGCTCTTACCCACACCCTCGGATACGTCTATACCCATCCCAAAAGAACGGGTTACAGTGTCAATATGGGCGGGAACCCCCTCTGGTTGGTCCGCCGGAAGCAGCCAAACCAGCACCCGCCCGGAAGTGATGCTCGTGTGCCACAGACTAGGGTTGCTTGTAAGTTCGCCCTTCTTACTTACAATGACACCATCCTCGTTCTTGAGGTCTCCCTTATCGTTCAAATCCATCCGGCATACGGGATCGCACAGATGAACCTTTTGCTTATCCAGCCATTCAGGCTCGAATACCGGCTGGCCCTGCTGGGCCGCCCACTCCCTCAGATACTCCTTGCGAAACTTCCATCCGGGCATCCCCGCTTTCTCAGAGGCCACTATTTCAGGGGTGAATACCTCCGGGTCGCATCCCATCCCGATGTCCACGGCCACAAAGCCGTTGGAATTGAGCTTGGCGGTTATCCCAATGTCGATATCGTTGCCAGGCAGAATAACGGTCGGTTCGGTTATGAGAATTTGACTTGCCCCGTCTCAATAGACTTCAAGTAAGTAGCCCTGGAATCGAGCCAAACCATTAACAGTAATTTACGCATCCCGGCAACCTTGTCCTCCTGCTCGGCCATTTCTTTTGCAGTCCCGCCCGTGAGTGTGTGTTTCTTATACTTGGCCCCATTTTTGTCCCACCAAGCATCAAACTCGTGATTCCACTGAGCGGTCTCGAATTTGTCCCATATAGGCCCTATGATCGAGCCGGGCAACGGGCTGGTCTGCTGTTGGATTGGTATCTTTGTGCCAGCCATCTACTGCTCCGGTTCGTCTAATGCCCTTATCGCTGGGAAAATATGTATTCCCATTGCGCAATTATTTCTCGAAGGAACAGCCGATACTGCTGCTATGTCCGCCTTGCCCCTGGCCTGCCACCCTGCGGTAAACAGCGTGCTTTCAAACCCTAAAATAGCTGGTATGCAACCCTCTGAGTAACACGCCTCATGCAACGCCTTATCGAACGCGGTGGGTTCTGGCAAGTGAACATGAACCGGGGTAGCGTCTTCCCATGTAATCCGCCAAGTCATTTCATGCCCACCGGGGTGAAAAGCGCTATCGTCTAGGTGGCGGCCGTTGTGCCCCTTTTCCAGCATACACAGCCAAGTAGTGTTGTTTTCGGACGGCAGCTTTGCGTAACATCGTTCCATATCTTTCTCCTAAGTTCGGGCGACGTGCCGGACTTGCACCGTGCTCTTTGCCGCCTGGCGACCTGTGCGTACTGCATACACTAACATCGCCCTGTCGCGCGAGTATCAGTTATAGAACCACCGGGCCGCCCTGCATTTAGGGCATAGCGGCTGTCTATGTTTCAGGCATAGGACAATGCGGCAGCCATCACATTCGCACAGTTGGCCAGCTCGTACCGAGTTTCGGCATACATAACATTTGGGATTTTTCATAATTGCATCCGCATTATGGGCTATAAAGCGTAACCCTTATTGCTAATCCCTACAGGCCGGAGTCGAACCGGCTTACACCATTTTTCCGATACTTACCTTTCGGGCCGTTCGTTGCGTGCTCCAACGTTAGCCTCGGCGGTCTCTTGAGAATAGTAGTCTGACCTATTCTCTCAGGTGTCACATCGCCACCAGGTTAGGTTAATAGCGTGTCGCCGTCCACGCCGCTGTAGGGTAAAATTCAGTTCCGCCCGTTACCCGCCAGGTCCGAAGAACTGGACGGCCCACTCTCTTGACATAGTAGGACGGCTGGGGGTGGTATATCCCCCGCCGATGCCATTTGCAGGACACATCGACGGGTTAGTCAAGCTGTCTCAGGACCGCTGCATCGCTCAACTGAACTTTCTTACGTTTCCTCTTCCCGAATATTCGCTCATGGGCGTCGCCGTATGCCCTATCGCACTTGGCCCTATCCACGTTGCCCAAGGGTCGTCGCTGGCTGCCTTTGCCCATTATGCCGCCTCTAAAGCGATTTTGACTCGGTGGACGAAGATAGCCGGAGATTTGGGCCAATTACATTTGATCGCATACGAAGCCCGATTCGCTTTCCAATATCTCTCCGGCCAAAATCCCTTGACGTACTGGGGATAAAGGTCAACAACTAACGTAATAAGCCCACGCACTTGCTCTATCGTCAGCATTATGCTGCCTCGTCTAAGCGATCTTCGTGCAGGCGCATCGTATGTCCGGCATCAGCAAGGTCTGCCGTGGTCAGACTCACATACCAGCCGCCCCCTCTAATGCACGGCCTGGACGCTACATAAGCATCCTCACACTCAGGCTGAAACGCCGCCTCGTCGGAGAATATGCCCGACGCAGTACGCTGGCGGATGATATTGCCACCCTGGGGTATGGCCCAGAGTATCGAGCTTGTCTCAGGGAACTCCAGGCGGTCATAAGTTCCCATATTACCTGGCTCGTTATTGCCATTAGGCGCGGGACAGAGCATCTTGCGCATCGGTATATGACTGAAAATGAACTTAGCGCGGCCCAGCGGCCCGTCACCCGCCGTCTGTGAACCCACAGCATCCTCTAGTCGCTTGCTCTGCATGATCACCAGTCGGCCACGGTGGAAGATGACGTCCCACAGGCTCAGGGCGCTAAACAGCCAGGTCATAACCACCTGACGGCACTTGAGTATCGACAGCAGCCGGTTATCCTGCCATAGCCGGGTCATGGCGACCAGGTGCGGCTTATGTATCGGGAACGGCTTTATCGGGTTGTCCGGGTCGTGAGCGTCCACGGTCCATACGAAGTACCGCAGGAACACCACCGGATCGCGCCTGGCCATCTCCCAGCGGGCACGGATAATCCTATAGCGGTCGGCGGTTGCTAGGTCGGTCATCTACTCTGTCTCCGGGGGCTTTAGTAGATCATCCAGGAGGTGCTTTGCCATATTGCGAAGCTGGCTCCCCGTGAATGGCCAACAGGGATTAGGAAGGCTAGACAGGTTGTGTAGTGTTTTATCCAAGCTGTCCTCTATCGTGGTCCAGCCATTGGGTGGGTATAAATACACCGCTTGGCCATCCGTTACCATTTGTGCCCACTGCCTGCGTTTCTCGTCCATTCGCTGGGCCACTTTATAAGCAATCATCTCGTCCGGCATATCATCGTGGGGTATCAGGGGTTGCCTGCGACGTTTGGGGTTATTCTCTATCAATCATAGCCTCGTTAGCTTGCGGGTTTTGATCTCAGTGGTCATGCTGTACTCACTGGAATAATCCGGCCTGACTTGAAATCATCGGGTAATTCACACATCCTGACTTTTCCGTCAGCACATAAAAGAGGCTGCCTATACTTAAACACTCCTAATGTCACAACTTGCGGGAGCTTTATGTAATATATCCTCTCGCCTGGTATTTCGGCGTTTCTTATTTTGATCTCATTTGCCATCAATCATCGCCTCAACTCGAGTCTTTACCTCGTCCATAGCTTTATCTAATTGCCCGCCGTCAGGTCGCCCGAAAATAGCATATCTGTCCTTTACAGTCTGAATCAACTCCAGCACCTCGCGGAGGGCCATTTCTCGTGCCCCCGACGTGGCCGCGTCTTGAGGGCCTAGCGTCTTTCCCGTGTTCGTTCCCGTGCCCCCCCAAATCGACTGATGCACAACCTCCATGTATGCAGCACCATCCGGGATCTTATGTTTTTGGGGTTCGCCCACGTCTCGCTCCTTACTTGTCGATAAGTACGGTAGGTTCTATCCGCTCGCACGATGAAATCGATACTTTAGGGATTGCAATACGCCCAAGGATTTGATGGGCTAGGCTTGTCGATTCTGCTCAATATCCAGGCCCTGATCTGATTACTAAACTCACTCTTAACGCTATCTACTCTTGCCAGAAGAACCTCTAGTTTGTCTTTGTGTATCTCATCACAAGAACCCCGGTAGGCTATGGTGGCTGCCGTTAGTTCGTTATTTGCCTGTAAGCACTGGCCGTGAATTTCTAGATGTTCGGCCCAACCAGTAAGCTCTCGATTACATTTGATGCACAATACCGCTGAGACTCCGCCAGCGTACATCACCCTGTGGCCACTATAATCTCCGCAAATCTCGCACTTCTCCATATCTCGCTCCTTGTTGGCCCCCAACAGTAATTATTCCAAATTCGGACACTTGCCCGTTATTCGCTACGTTTTGCTGAGTTTATCACACAATCGGGCGCTTTGGCCGTAATTAGCCATATCCTGCCGCCCAGCTTCGCCCACGCTGGACTATCTCAGGGCCGGGCATACTATGGGGCCTTAGTTTTGCGTCCAAGGCCGACTAATCCAAAAGGCTACAGCAATTCCCACTATTGCCAGTAATACCTGTTCAGTTGTTCCCATTGCTTTCTCCTGTTCCCGTGGCCCTCGCCTCCCGCGCCAGCTCCTCGTCGCTCATGTTGCCCAGCTCCTCACCGTAGGCGTCAACGCTGCGCCGGGTGATGTCGATCTTCTGCTCTTTGGGGATCTGCCGCGAGGCAACGTCAAAATATCTTACTGCGTCCTTTTCAGCGACCTTGGCCAGCCATTCACCGTCGCGGCCGTTGAACGCCAGCACTTCCGCGACCGCCAGATACATTTCAGGAGGAATAAAGTCGTTCATGTCCAGGGTCATGAGGAGTGCCACGAGGTCCTGATCCTCATAGACAGGAACTCCCGCTTCAATCGCTGCGGCGATGATTTTTTCCGCCACCATACCCGCACCTTTCGCGGTGAGCCGAGGCGCCGGATCATTCTCCCGCCGGTACTGAATCGCGGCGGCATACCGACGGTTTCCGAGAACTCGTTTCCGTAGCTTTTTCATGCGACAATGTCCCCCCGGCCAATGGTACTTTTCATCGTGTTGCGTTTCCGGTCAACCTGCCTGCGGAACGTGACAATACCGGGTGAAAAGCCACGTTCTTTCAGTTGATTTTTGATTTCATCAGCCATCTTACTTCCCAGACGGACATACTCGTCACGGCCGAGGTTGAACTCCAGCGTAACCGATTTGCCGCAGATCCGCATGGCAACCGCCACACTTCCAAGTTCTGTCGTTTCGACTGCAAACGAAAGCGTATATTCACCTGTCATCCCCATCGGCTTTTTCGTCGGGTCGCCGGTTACCTTTATCCGGGCCTGTCCATGTGAGAGTGAAGCCGAAAGGGGCATCTCTAAGAATACCGCACGTTCCGGATCATGACGTGCGACCACGTTCGAGAGTTGATTCGTTCTGACATGCTGCAGGGCTTTGTTCGCG